>Ga0302325_10007521_pt1 | contig 24159 bp, 29 predicted proteins | sample Palsa_T0_2_FD_201948 | JGI IMG/M metagenome (GOLD analysis project Ga0302325, IMG submission 201948) | Peat permafrost microbial communities from Stordalen Mire near Abisko, Sweden - Palsa_T0_2 | ecosystem: Environmental > Terrestrial > Soil > Palsa > Peat permafrost | place: Sweden: Abisko... | reverse complement strand
ACCACACACTAATGGCGAAAATTGTGCCGACAGTTTTGTGCACAGCATATGTGTACATCGATACCTTGACAAGGAAAAGTGAGAGAATAAGCTGGGCTGTGTAGGCCAGAATGTACATCCGTTGGGAGATCCTCTTCAGCGATGCCTTGTTTTCAATAGTCAATGCCGTGCCAGCTCTTAGAATGTGAGGCTCTTCGTTTTCGCCACGGTCGCAGACAATAGACAGCGCGCTGAACGTATAACAAAGCATGTATATCCAGCTCCAGGTCAATGTCCAGGGAACTCCAGTACAAGCATTCAACTTGATGAATTGAGGCAGTGGTCCTAGGACAAATAACACTACGGTCAGAACACTAATGCGTTCTTTTTTCTTCTCCATGTTTGTCTCCTTGCGGAAGCACCGCACCGCTTCTAGGAATGAAAGTCTCCGATGAGAGAAAATCGATAGTTTAAGCACCCACAGGATCATGACGAGAAGGTCGGCTAAACAAACTATTGGCGAGGCACGCAGTAGTGAGAATGGATCGAGAAACAGAGAGTTCGAGGATGGGGATGATTGAGTCATGGTGTTCAGAGCAATGGCCATGAGAGCCCAAAGAGCGGACTGCCATGACAATTGTGACGGCGAGGCTGAACTCGTGATGGAAGTGGTGGTTTCATTATATGGAATCGACTGTGTAGAATTGAAGGGAGGCATATCGCCCATTGCCGATGAAAATTCGACGTGAGTCGAAAGATGTTTTCTTGCCTACAAGCAAGGCTAGGAAAAAGCAACTTTGACTTTCAGCTGAAGGCTGCATTTACATCACGTGACATCAAAGTCATTCCCCTATAAGTAAGGTAGGTTCAAAATGGAAGAGATAATAATCACGAGACTTCTCGCGAGAATCTTACTGCGATGGTATCCTTCAACTGAATCACTGATCCCCAAGTTTCCTCTCAGTTTTCGAGGGCAACACCACGTGATTAGCCACGTGCGTCAAGCCAGTGGAGTCTCAACCTGATCCCTCATCCAAAAGCGTCATTGTGCATTTCTGCATGATCCGAACAGCCAGCAAGCTGGAGCGTCTTACTCAGGATGGAAGGAACAAAGTGAGATGGCGTACTGAGGCACATGGCGCTGAACTGAGAAGGTGTGTCTGATGACCAAAACTCTCTTGGACTTCAGAGTAGGATGAATTCGACAGACTGGTGCAATGAATTGGTTTCGAACGCCGGAGTACACTTCTGTAGCACTGAATGATGCTCGTGTGAACTTTGGTGATGCAATGGAAGGCACTGCTCTTGGAGGCGCTCGCCCGAGCAAGCTTGAGCAGGCCGAGAGCAAAGCAAGGCGAGACGCGTTTGACTTTGAGGCGAAGCCAGGAGGAACCTGGTGGGATCTAAGAATAGCTATCTCCACGTGATAAGGATCACCAGGTAATAGGTACCAGCTCCGCTCTCCCATCGTCGATTCCTGTAGCCATACAGCAGCCAGAAGGGCACGACGTGAGACGTGCATTCGAGTTGGAACTTGGCAAATATGCGTGCTATGAGGCCATTTGAAACAAACGGTTGGGCTCGAAGTTGGCGTCACACATGGCTTGTGTTGCGGATGTCTAGATGTGGCACACTCCGAGCTCTTATCGCTTCATGCAGGCTTGAAATCACAGCTTTATCGGAGCTGATGCTACGTAGACCCCGCGCTTGCCCAGCTGCAATCTCTCCAATCTTCTCTCTCACACACACACCTCACTCCAACTCAGGAACCAGGCTAGCCCCGTGTCATCACATCGCGACAACCCGGAATGGCTCATGGCTGCTTTGTTATCTTGACGCTGCGGTCCGGTGATACCGAGGCCATCAGCTTTGCCCACACCTTGGTCTGGGCAAGGCAGTGATGACGGCCCGCTATCGAGGCGTTATGCCTTGTCTGGCTGATCCCCAAGTCAATAAGACCAGACGCGTTCCTCCCCCCTCTGCTCCTCTTCCTCTCCCCAACTAACAACTCAATAATCCAACATCAACCAGCTATCTAGATCATTTCTCATATTACTACTGACTATCTTCTTTTCAGTCGCGGACAATTCCATTCATTAGCCGAATGTCCTCATTTCTCTCTTTATCAGCTCAGCCGCTTTGAGTCACTCGCCGCCTCCCAACGCGGCGTTTTTGTATCTCTTTGTCTTACAGCCTACGCTTCTCATCTCCCCAGCATCGCGATCCACCACTTAATTGTGTGTGGTCTGCGCCTTCCTTCCTTCCGTCCAATTCGAGAATCGAATAGCTAGCCTCGGATTGTGACTCGGCTCGTAGCACAGTCACCCGGCGAAACTCCTGCGTTTCGATAACGACCCTCTTAACACCGCATTTCCCTGCTTCCTTTCACCCCTAGATTCCACGAATAACGAATTTGAAAGAAGCCAACACACTGGCCTAGTTTGTTATTGGGCACTTCAGACATCGAGAACAAAGAGCAATTCCCCGGATTGGAACATCCACGACTCGTCAACTACTTCTGAAAGCAACGCCGCATCAACACAAATAGCGTCAGCCACCCTCACTTTCAACCATTCCTTCAACAGAGCAACAAATTACCAACTTGATACAAGCACTGAACATGTCTGCTACCTCAACCAGAAATCCAACATCTCCTCTTGAGCGTCGTGATATCCGGTCTGACTCCCTCGCATCCAAGCGAGAGAAGGAACACTCTCAGAAATGGAGCCACGGTTACCGTCCCCTGGCTGGTGTCCGCGTCTCCTTCGATCCTAAAGTTGATGGAACCGACGAGGCGCTCCCCCTCCCTAAGGATAAAGTCCGCCCAATGAAACAATGTAGCTCAACGTAAGCTCTGACTCATAGCTCCCCAATTCTACAGGTCATTAACAAACCCAGAATTCCCAAGTCACACGCAAACAAGAACCCCAAGCCCTATGGAAACTACACGACCTCCCGCACAGTCCACGAAGTTTTTGCGGTTGTCGAGTCCAATGACGAGACAATTAACCCACTCTCCAAATCCCTCCTCGAGCTCCTCCCCCAACACGCCAACAATACCAAGTCTCCAATCCAAACCATGATCCGCACCAACTCCGCCTCTGACGCAGATATTCTCTATAGCTTTGACAACAATGGTCCCAGCCCTGGTGACAAGGGCCGAGCAGTGGATCTCGGGGGCTTGGTAGAGCTCGCGGAGCAGAAATGGGCCAGCGAGCAGACGGACCGCATTGTTAAGGGCGAGTATGAGGTGCTTGATAACGAGGGGGAGAAGACTGTTATCCACAAGGGAAAGAAGAGGGGCAGCCCTAAACAGCGCTCTACTCCCGTGGTGGTGAAGAGTGTTGTTGATGAGGATGATGGGTTTGAGTTGATCTAAGCGGCTTCACGAGCGTTTCCTGCTTGCGATTGGTCAGCAATCGCACTACCTTTCTTTCTACACTATCTTCATTGTTCGTTGATGGCTATGGAAGTATGCTGGCGTTTGGTTCGGTCAGACAGGTGCATGGTATAGCTTACCCACACGGGAAGGATAGCTTACCCCCCTTTATTTTTTCTTCTGGGATGCATAGCCTACCCTGTGTACGCATACTAGGGAAGGATGGCTAGACTTTTGATTACGGTGTTTGGATCGGATTGGTACATTACATAGCTTACCCTGCTAGAGCAGCATGGGAAGGATAGCTTGGTGCTCGGGTTTTGGTTTTGGCCTGGTATTATGATTGAATGGATGGGCTGGACTGCATTAGAGATACCTATTGTTGGCTTTGGAAATGTTCCTGCTCTTGCACCTATGCTTTTATGCTTTGCGAGGGACAGGATAATCGATGAGCTTGTAAACTGAGCATTTTTGGCCCTGAGCTATGAAGAGTGATTGAACTCTCAATGTTGTCTCAGACAATTACCTTGAGTCGAAGTTGGTAGAGACGAGTGTCTCTTACCCCATTCTTTCCATTCCTCCAGATTTGTTCCATCTCAACGGCCCGAAGTCCCCAAAGAATTTGGCTTTCGCTTAACGAGTCAGATGGTTGACATGTCAAGTGACATGCCATTCTGCATACTTCGAGGAGCAGTATCTACAACTCCCCTTCCAGAACCGATGACTCGACTCACTCACTCGCTATCCATCCATGCAATTTCAAAAATCAAATCAACTCGTCAATTCCACCTCCATCTTTCACCTCTCCTTTCCAAAGTCTCAAGCCACAGCGTTTACAGCAAACCAGCACCAGCCTTAGGAAACTACATCCTACCGACGCCTTGCTTGGCTTGCCTTCGTGCTCAGTGAAGCAGGTGCGAAGGCTTACCAGACGTGTTCGTTGTTCCGATCGCTCTCGTCTTGACAGATGCAGAGGACTTGGGCTTCGTCACGTCAGGAAAGTCAAGGATTGAGAAGGACCAGAAAAGATGCCGACGGGTGCAGTTTGCGTAGTGATAGCAGTATCGAATTTGTTAATAGTGAAAGTGTGTCTGTTGCTGAGGCATGTCTTCGCAATGTTGCCACAAGGAGGCGGGTCGCGGTATTATCAATCACTTCATCGTCCGTGCAGCCTGACCTTTTGAATTTCCATGCAGCTTGACCTCTTTCAAATAATTGATGCAAAAACAACGGATGTATTTCATCAAGATCTCGGGAAGTCTAAGGCAGCAAGTCCTCGTGTGCTGTGAGAATAGGGGCTCGCTTATTTTACTGTACCGGGCATGCTGATCGGTTGCTGCAACACCATTTTCAAGCTCGTGGCCAATAAGTGAATTTTGCTGCGCTTGGAAGGAATGTACTAGCTTTCTTAAAGCTAAACACACAGCTACGTCCATGGAAGTAGTTGATAAGTTCGTCGACAACCTCTGTTCTCTACTCCTGCTGGGATTACAAAATATCCAGGGACGATTATGGTGATTGGGTTAGAAAAATCGGAAGTCAAGGCTCAGTGCATGGATCTGATCTTCGCAGGGACGCATTCGACGGCTATCAATCTTGTTACGATCTTCCGCAGCTTGTGCTGAATCCTGAGAAGTTTTTGTGTGCTATCTTCTCTCTGAGTTATGCATCACTGACAGAACAGATACGAAACTCCCAGAAAAGCACGATTTCAAAATGGCTAAGATCCTTGGAGGCAAGGAGACATTGTCCACGCACACTTCGACAATGATCCCGTATGACAATCTTCTGAGAAGGAAAGAACAATGGGTAGTAAAACAACGTGAAAGAACCAAGAATATCCTTATATGATCTTGCAGACTACCCTCGCCTGAACCTCTGTGTCATCCGGTGACGACCTAGTCTTCGCGAAAAAATAACAAAATGACCTAAAATCCCTGGAGCATTCACCTTCGACTTCGAGATCTCTGTTCGCATCATGTCCCCGCAAGATTTTAGCGCTGATAGAAGATAAATCTCGGGGCCAATCCAATGCTGTATAAGCATGCAATCGAACCGCAAAGCGTTCTTGCTAGCCATACTCCTGCTGGAGTCAGAATGTCGATTCGAGATCCATGCTGGCTCAGTCTATTGCTAAACAGGTGTTTTTCATAGCGAATAGCAAATTGTTGGTAAGGTTTTATGAATGAGCCACTCCACACCATGGTCGGGCCAGCTCGCTTAGCGAGTTGGAGACACCGACTCCGACCACAAAAGAAAAGAATCATAAAGCTGAAATTGGTCCGAGATGTAAGGAAGGAATGTGGAAGTTGCCATCCAGTGAAAAACGTTCTTTTTCTTTAACCCTTTTTTTTGGATTCCATAGTTTATTCAGCTGACTGAGGCGCCAAAAAAAAAAGTTAATGGCAAAAAGATATTCACGCTCTCCTCCGGGTGGGCTCGAACCACCAACCTCTCGATTGTCTGTTTGTAACAGTCGAACTATTTCAAATTAGAATGTGTTCTTTGAATGGAATGCTGAATGTGCTTACCGCGCTAGCCAATTGCGCCACGGAGGATGTACTGAGCATATTAATTACTGATTATACGTCACACAATGGGCTGGACGAAATGATTTAACCCTGAGAACGGGGTGGAGTGGGTTATCAAATTTTTACCTTAGCGTCTACAGTTGAAGACGTTAGGTAGTTTAGCCACTTTGTAGCCCACCCATTTCTGATGATTGTTATTTTCTAAGGCAGAAGTTCAGGCATCCACAAAATTGGCGGGGTTATCTTAGCGCCGGAGTTTCCCGCCACATTATCGCAGCTTTTTTTTCGTAAAAATACCAGCAAACAGCTTTCGAATCCAATTCTACCACAACTCCCCAACAAACTCACAATGCCGAAGGCTACGACTCCAGTATCTGCCGCTCGACAGGCGAGACGCCATAACCCACTCGAAGAAGATCTTACCGCTATCGGTCCTTTAAAAAATAAGCCAGGGAAGAGAAAGTCGAGACATCAAGATGAGGGAGAACAATTCGTGGATTCGAAAGCTTCAAGGAAGATTCTGAGAATTGGGCAAGAATTGGCCGACGAAGATGCAGAGGAGAACCAGTTGCAAAAACCAAACACGGCTTTTGACTTCGAGTCCAGATTCGACAGTGACCCGGAGGAGGAGACATTTGAAGATGGAGAGGCTTGGGGAGACGAAGAAGAGGTTGAGGAGATAGAATTGGCTCCAGATGATCTGGAAGCATTCAACAAATTCTTCCCGACAGAAGAAGATCCTTTACTAAGAACGGGCTGGGGTGGAGAGGCAGACGAAACAGATGAGGGTCCTGGGACGAATTTGGCGGACTTGATATTGGAGAAAATTGCTGCGCATGAGGCTGCACAGGCTGCAAATGGAGGGAATTCAAATAATGCGCCTGTCTCGGTTGACGAGGATTTTGAGATACCTGCGAAGGTTGTTGAGGTGTACTCGAAGTATGACTATCCAGTCCCAGACAACCTTCAATTACTAACAAGATGGCAGAATTGGACTGATATTATCACGATACAAATCCGGAAAATTGCCAAAACCGTTTAAGATCCTCCCGACCGTTCCCCATTGGGAGGACATCCTACAAATAACTCAACCCGAAAAATGGACTCCAAACGCCTGCTACGAAGCAACTAAGATTTTCGTGTCAAGTACACCAACAACAGCACAACGATTTATGGAGATGGTAATCCTTGAGCGAGTACGAGAAGAAATACACGAGACGAAGAAGCTGAATGTACATCTGTTCAATGCTTTGAAGAAGGGATTGTATAAGCCTGCTGCTTGGTTCAAGGGATTTTTGTTTCCTCTTGTTGGAAGTGGGACTTGCACATTGCGAGAAGCACATATCATTTCCGCAGTGCTTGTACGAGTCTCTGTGCCAGTTCTTCACTCAGCAGCTGCGATTAAGGGACTGTGCGATATCGCGGCACAGGAGTCGTCAGCTGGCACCGAAGGTGGTGGAGCGACGAACATCTTCATCAAGGCGCTATTGGAGAAGAAATATGCTCTGCCATATCAAGTCATCGACGCTCTCGTTTTCCATTTCCTGCGCTTTCGGAGTGCTGATCCTGCGAGTGTGAAGCCTGAGGACCTTGGAGATGTTATGGGAGGTGTTTCTGGACCCGGCTCGAAAGAGGTCAGATTACCGGTGATTTGGCACCAATGTTTATTGGCATTTGCACAACGATACCGAAACGATATAACAGAGGATCAAAGAGAGGCGTTACTAGATCTCCTTTTGACAAAGGGTCATTCGAAAATTGGTCCTGAAGTTAGGAGAGAATTGCTGGAAGGAAGGGGTAGAGGGGTACCAATTGAACCAGAAGCTCCATCGTTTGGCGGCGATGATACCATGATGGTAGATTAATTCCAGAGCCCCAATAAACGTCTTCGGAGCAAATTGCCTCCAAGCCAACTAAACCTCAAGAAGATACATTTTGCGAGGGGAGGGTGTGCGACCGGTGGAATTAGGCAGCGAGATAAAGCTGCGCCACATTCGTCTTTCCCGATATCTTCAGCCTTGCCGGTTAGCCTTAAATCATGAGGTGACACCTTCACTTTCTTGAACCAACCTCTCTTTTCAGATTTTATCTAATATTGATTGCGCGCTCTCACACTCATCAATTGAGCGACTCGGTCCTATGATGTCCAACCCGCAACCCACTGTACCGCGAAAAGGCCTCTCCGATCCCAGCTATGCCGTCCACCGGCCCCAACTCTCACAATCCGGACCCTCCTCCTCTTCACAATCCCAAAACACCGACCCTCCAGATGACGAATATGAAAGACCCAATACTCCACCTCCATATTCCGGTCCCACCTCCCCTCAAATGACGGCACCTCCAGTTCCTCAATCACAGCCCATCTACCCAGGCCTGCCCCGCCTAAATTACTCCCTCTACAGCCCCCAAACATTTACCCTCTCCTCCGATTTTACAACTCTAACCTCATACTCCCCCGATCTCTCGAGCAACAGCACAAGCCTCCTGAATTTAATCCAAGCACTGAGCACCATCCCCCCAAAACCCACTATCCGTATCCAAGGCTCCACCAACAACGAATTAGATTTTGATGTGCGGATCAATATTATGAATTTAATCGTCCCGGAAGACGGCAAGGGAAATATGGACGGAGGCGGGGGGAGAGGAAGGATGAACTATGTCAAGTTGATTGGGAAGAGAGAGATGGGTTATAGGGGCGACTTCAAGAAGACTACAGAACCGGAGAGGGAGGGGTTAGAGGAGTGGTGTAGAGGGTATTGTGAGGACAGTGCGGGGATAAAGCAGTGAGTTTACTCCCGCCTTCTTTTCATCTCCAAAAGGGACGATAAGTGAAGGTTAGGATGAAAGCTAAGAAATCAATAGGTTTGCATTAGAACGAATAGTCACAAATTGGGACACCTCCTACCTAGAAGGTCGTCTCCTCTCCCTCATCTCCAGCACCTCATATCGGGGTCACGTCAAGATCTCATTTCCCCTCACCCACTCCAGAGTCGTTATCCATTCGCCTGATAAAGTAAACCGCTTTTTCTCCAACGTCGCCAAGGTCTTCACTGGTACCAAAAAGTATGAAGTAGTGAAAAGCGTGTGGCCCTACGCGGATGTCGCAAGGGGAGAAATGGGAAGAAGATGTGCTGTGCAAGAAGAGGAGGTCTGGTTTGCAGATTGGAAGGATGCGATTCGACATGCTGTGTTGGCGAAGAGAAAAGGTTGGGTGACGGTTGAGGATCGGTTGGAGTTTTTGATGGAGCCGAGGGGGGAAGAAAAGGGGAAAGGGGTTGAGTGGTAAACTTACTTGCATAGAATGATTGGAGCGGCGTGTTTGTGTTTTTGGTGTATAATTAGGTGTTCATGGCAAGAGTTGGGAATGGGAATTGCTATGGTAACATGATAAATCTAATGGAGATTATGCTATGGATAAAATTTACCTAAAACCTATTCCTGAACTCCATATACTCCTCAAAGATCGAAAATTGCGACAACGCCTTCCAATGCAAGAGACCACCCAATTAGAGTCTAGCCGAGATTTCAACCTGCTCCAAATCCACCCCTCTAGGGATAACAGTCTTCCGGCTCGGAAACGGAGGAACCATCTTCTCCCATCCCATAGCCTTGACAATCTTCCCCCAAGACCTCATAGCCCTCTCCGCATGCTCAGTTGGCACCTCACTTCCCTCCACCAACAAGCTCCGATTAAATAGCTCCATCGATATCCACCCCTTATACCCCAGTCCCTCTTTCTCATCACAAATCGCCTTCAACACATCCAAAACAGGCAGATAGCCCCCTCTCTCCTCCTCGCACAAAAACAACCTACAATTCCGACTCCAACTCATCCTCGGTTTCTGGCCCTCAACATAGAATTCATGGTTCCGATCCAGCGGTCTAGAAAGTCTCTCCGCATCAACAACCTGCACATAGAACACCTTCTTCACATCGATCTCCCTCACCATCCTCCTCATACTCTCCGCAAACACCACATCCGCATTTTCCACTTTCCCATCCGGGCGCGAAGGATCAGCATATTCCCTCCCAGCAATGTTGAAAGTGTCTAAACACATCCCGAAATTATCCCTATCAACAGCTTTCACTACTCCCCACGCTTTCTCCCAAGTATCGTTGAAAGTCCCCCAGCATAGGTTCTCGTACGCGAAACGAAATGGTGGGTTCTGACTTGCTCCAATATCGGCAATCTCTCTCAGATCCCTGCTTACAACCTCAACATCTCCAGTTACACCTTCCGTCATATATGTACACGGAATTTGAATCACATCCGTGCCCAGTATCCTCGCAATCTTGAACCAGAGATTAAGTTCCTCTAGTTTCTCAGCTTTGGCAATAGGGTCGAGTAGTCCTTCACAGTTGTTGAAAGGCCCAATGCCCATGATTTCTAGGTGCAGGGAATCGCATAGTCGGCGTATTTGGTTGGCGGCGAGGATTTGGTTGGAGGGCGTGGCACCGTTGGGGAATGTGGAGGCGAGGTAGAGGAGGTCTTCGAAGAAGATTTCTATGGCGGGGAGGCCGGAGGCGGCTGCTGCGGTGAACTTGGGGGGGATTTGGTGGACCCAGGCACGCTGGATGTGTTAGTTGTGGTAGAGGATAGAGGAAAGAGGACTTACGCCTAGGGACATGCTGCAGATTGCTGGTCTGTACGACATGGTTGTGAATGTATATGAAGACGTTGATGTAGTTCTTTGGTACGTTGAGAATGTGAATTTAAGGGTATAACGTGGGTTTGAGGTTCGAAGAGTACAGGTGGAAAATTGAAGTTAAATGTTTGAGTGCCCGAGAAAGTCAATGAAGACCTGAAGTAGAGAGGGGATCACAGATAATGTGATGAGTGAATATCAGAGACTCGATGCTGAGACTAGTTACTGATAATCTGATTCGGTCTTGGTAAATAGAGAATTCGTACTGTACATAAGATACAGCCTATTTGAGACAATATACGAAGGACTCGCAAAGCACACGAAGATTCTCGTTTCCAAGCAAGACGCTTACCTATTAACTATCTCCCCTCAATCTACACCCTAAGACTTCTCGAGGTGGAGACGTGGGAAAAGCATTAAGAGAGATAACTACGGCTTTGCACGGCTTTGCCTCCCCCCCTTTTCAGCGTCCACTCGGGCTCTAAGACGCTCGACCGGTGACCTTGCACCATAACCATGTTACCGAAGCGCTCAAAGATAAGAGACTACCCTCGGTACTCGGAAAACCTTCTAGAACACGTAGTTCGTCATTTCTATGCACGACATTGGGTCGTTTGACCTCTGTGATGGAAGTGGTCGACGTCTGGAAACAGATGATCTGGCGGAGTTGTGTTTATCCGGTAGGGCGGAAAAATATTGAAGGAGACGATCGCCAGCACGTCACCCTCGACCTCCAACCATCATCTCCTTCTCCACTGGAACCTCACCCTAAGCAATCCTTCACCCAATTATTCATTCAGACAGGTGACAGTCCCATACAATGACTCGGGACGAAGATGGCACTGGAGTGCGGGGAGCCTCTTATCCCCGCGCAGATTAAGCTGTTGCGAACTCGGCCTATTCTCCTCTATTGGACGACAATGCGAGAACTATTGCACGGTAGCATCTCGTTTTGGGCAAGTACATTTGTTTCCTTGCCTCATCTTTTCTCACTTGAATTCATCCATTTCCTTCTTTTCATCCAAAGAATTGGCGCAGACGGACCCTGCCACCTCCTAATACCAGAGCACATACCATGTCCTCCCCAAAGCTCAAAATAGCCATCCTAGGCGGCGGCCTCATCGGTCCCCGGCACGCACAATCCATTATCTCAAACCCAAACACAACTCTCATCGCCCTGGTCGACCCAGCACCCCACGGCCCCCAGCTCGCCGCCTCCCTAAACACAGCCCACTACACCTCCCTGACCACCCTCATCTCCTCCCCGCACCGTCCAGACGCAGCCCTAATCTGTACACCGAACCACACTCACGTGCCTCTCGCTCTTGAGCTCATTGCCGCAGGAATATCGGTTCTAGTTGAGAAGCCAGTCTCAACCACCATCGAAGATGGGAAACGCTTAATTGAAGCAGCAAGAGAAAAGAATGTGAAAGTTTTGGTTGGACATCATAGGAGATTTAACCCTTATTTAATAGCGGCAAAGAAGGAGGTAGATGGAGGCAGGTTAGGGAAAATCATTGCTGTGCAGGGAGCATGGGCTTTGAAGAAACCAGATTCGTATTTTTATGGGATAGGAGAGTGGAGGAGAGGCCAGAGCGGCGGAGGCACCGTACTCATCAACTTGATTCACGAGATCGACCTGCTGCAGTATTTACTTGGGCCGATCACCCTCGTCTCAGCATTGGAGACGATCAAGACGAGAGGGTTTGAAGCGGAAGAGGGAGCTGCTATTACTATGAGGTTCAAGAGCGGAGTTGTAGGGACGTTTATTTTGAGTGATTCGGTGCCAAGTCCATGGAATTTCGAGTCTGGGACTGGTGAAAATCCTACCATCCCGCACGGTGAGAAAGAAGCTGGAGCGGGAGGGTTTTACAGGATTATGGGCACGGAGGGGAGCTTGAGCGTCCCGGATTTGAAAGTGTGGAGTAATCAAAGCTGGCTGGACAGGTTGAAAACCAAGGATGTGGAGGTCGAGAGGGAGAAGGTACCATTTGATTTGCAAATTCAGCATTTTTATGAGGTGGTGAGAGAGCGGAAACAGCCAAGTTGCAGTGCAGAGATGGCTTTGAGTGCTATGGTTGTTTGTGAGGCTATCAAGAGGAGTATGAAGAGTGGTGAGGCTGTGGAGATTGATGGGCTTGATATCAGGGATAGGAGGAGTTCGAAAGATTGTGTATAAATGATAGAACAAATCGATAATTCGCCGTCTGATGCGTTTTTGTCACAAGAGAAGAGCAATGAAATTAGTTGGGAAAATCCCAAAGATGGAAGTCACGTTGAGAACAGAGAAAGTAGATTGTGAATTACTTCCATTAGGGAGGCTCAACTGGCTCTAGCGAAGTACTTCCTCGAGTATGAAGTATGTAGATAACGGGTTTCATGAGATATGCTCTGCCCAGTAAACTGACCGAAATCTGAGTTGTTGAACCCTAGGTTCGGGATCCTTTCGCCAGTTTTTATCTCTTAATACTTCCTGGAGTTTTCTAGGGGTTTGACTATGTTGATTTATTAGGGGTGGAAGCTAAGCGAGGCCGAGCTCAGCAGTGGATTTGTCCTTAGTGCTCACTAAATTCCCTCGATCTTTTGAAAAGGGTTTAAAGATGGTGCATATACTTTTCTCAGGTGCCGCCTTTGCCCATATCCCATCTTTCTTAATTTTCAACCCAACAGATATTGAGGCTCCGGAGCAGAGCATTACACAATACAGCTGCAAGCAAGGATAGGCCTGCTCCGCAGCGCCGGCTGGCTCGCCATCTGCAAGCCTTTTCCGCAGCCTTCAAGAGTGGAGACGCTGGAAATTGGGGGAGAAATCTCTGCCGACAGGCCCAGGAGAGCCTGGAGATTGGCAATTGGGTGAAGCACAGGCAGGTCCGGAGTCACACCCTGAAGCTTCACTTGAAGGTTTCACTATCCCGAGCATTGCGATGCTACCCTCTCCCTTCTGAAGTCTGGACTCGGAGCGCTGAACTGTAATGTACAGTAACCTTACGGCGAGAAATTTCATCGGATCAACGGTCTGAATGACTCGGACGTTTGGAGGGGCGGAGCTCGGCCGCTTTCCCCCCACTTTGCCCCTCCTCAAGTGACGGATAAAGAATTACAAGACTACACAAAAGGCCAGTATGAGAAATACGGTGAGGCAGGACAAGCCCTCCTTTGCAGATGTTGCCAAGTGAGACATCTCAACTCGTGCTCGTACTTTCTCCTTCTCGCGAGGCTGACCCTGGCTACCTCCTGCTGTATCTCTTGTGAGGTCACATTGAAGCTACACCCGAGGCCTGTTATACTTTCTTCCAAGCCGAGCCGGGAACTACTGTTCATAAGAGCCTTTCTTTTTTAATAGCAAACCTCAACCTCTTTCCGACTTATTCTCTACCGACAGACGGTCCGCTCCTTATACCATATCAAACTCTGAAGATCAAATTCAAGATTGTCCACTTGTCATCAACATTGCAACCGGACACACCGGGCTTTCCCTTGGACACCAAATTCACACCTCGCCATGTCTCAAACGCAGCCTCAGTCGCCCTTCCCAGCAACCCCATCTTCACCAGCAATGCAAACCTCAATACCCCCCGTCCCCTCAATCTCACACCTCGACAAAGTTTCCTTTCTCTTCGGTTACCCAATAGCACACTCCCTCTCTCCGCACCTCCACAATACAGTCTACTCCGCACTAAACCTTAACTACCAATACCTCCTCTACGAGTGCCGCTCCCTGGAAGCATGTCTCTCCATCGCCCGCCTGGAGCCAAAGTTCTACGGAGCGGCAGTGACAATGCCGCACAAAGTAGCCGTGATCCCGCACCTGGACGTCCTGACGCCTGAGGGAGAAGCAATCGGAGCCATCAACACGATTTTCCTGCGCTCTGCTCCGGACGGGACTCGACTACTTTGCGGCACCAATACAGACTGCATTGGCATCCGAGAAGCAATCCTTCAAAATGTCAGCAAAGAAGATGCCAAGAGTATGGAAGGGAGACCGGGAATGATCATTGGCGGTGGAGGCACGAGTCGTGCTGCGGTGTACGCATTGAAGCATTTTCTTGGCTGCTCAGACATTTACCTCGTCAACAGAGATAAGTCAGAAGTGGATCAAGTAATCGCCGAATGCAGCAGTAAAGGCTTTGGTTCCGGACTCCGCTACATCTCTTCCGTTTCCGAGGCTGAGAAACTGGAGGTACCAAGGGTTATTATAAGTGCGATTCCTGACTTTGCTCCGAAGAGCGAGAGTGAATGGACTGCGAGGAGGATTATAGAGACGATGCTGGGAAAGGAAAGGAAGGGGGCAATTTTGGAGATGTGTTATCATCCGAGTCCAAATACGGCTATTGATGCGTTGGCGAGGAGTAAAGGGTGGAAGGTTATTGGGGGCGTAGAGGCGATGATTTGGCAGGGGTTGGAGCAGGATAAGATCTGGTTGAGGAGGAAGATGAGTACATTGCCGGTGGAGAAGGTGAAGGAGGTTATTGCTGCTGAGGTGTCGAAGCCTCATCTATAATAACATTGGAAAATTGAGATGGATTAAGGAATCTAGGATGCACATACATACTTAGACAAACTGTAAATATTAGCCCTGGAGTTCAGGATCTCTAATTTTGGACAACAATCTATGCACACATCAAATCAAATCTTAAACACTTTAAGCCCCCGGCCTCGAGTAATCCAACGCCCTTACCCTCTTCCACGTCTCCCTCACCACCCGTTCCTGGGCCTGTCTCCCCGTCTCGCCCTCACTATCCCCTGCTGGTCTAATGGCTAAATAAAGTCTACTTCCCAACCTCACTTCCTCAATCGGATCCGTCTCAGGATTTGCTGGTGGATTAGCGGTCGTGATCAAACCTCCCGCTTCTCTGAGAATAGCAATCCCGGCTGCTACGTCCCTGAATGAAATTTCGTGAGCATGATGCAGGGGTACATTGCATGAGGCGGGAAAAACTTACCATTCCCAGCATCCTCCTTCCCACCAGATATCAAAGGAGCCAGCTGCAATATATGCAAGATCGAGCGTTGCACTATACTCATCCAAAGCATAATTTAGCCTCTTTTCCTTTCCATATCACGTAATTCCCCCTCTTTGAAACCATGATGAAAAAACAAGAAAGAAACGGAAGAAATACGAACCTCCCCAAACTCCTCACCCCATGCACCATCCCTCCCTTCCCACTCCTCCCTCCAATCTCTGCCGCCATGTTGACAAAACTATCCACCTTCCTCCACATATTTCCCCCGGTTGTATCCCTCCTATCCTTCCCCCACTCACAACTAAAAATACACCCCTTCGGTGCCTCCTTCGGCAACACCGCCTTTGGGCTATTAACCAGCGGCAGCCTCTTCCTCTTCCCTCCCACCTTCCCATCGTCTTGCCAAGCTCCATACCCTACTAACGAAGAATACGTCGTATCGAGTAAAGGCTGGTATATAACTCCTATAATGGGCACATGGTTTAGGACAAAGGCGATAGAGACGCAGAACATGGGGAAGAGGTGCGTGTAGTTCACTGTTCCGTCCAAAGGGTCCACAACCCAGGTTGGTGATGCGTCTATTAGGTACTCTTTGGACGAACCTGCTGAGTAGGTTTCTTCGCCGATGAATCTGTTTTCAGTTAGTCCGTGTTCATCTCATATCATCTCATCTCTCAACCCTGCCAACGTCACAATTTCCCCACGCCCCGAAAAACACAAATAATAGAAAGAGAAGAGGAAATACTCACTTATGCCCCGGATATACCCTCTCAATCTCACTCTTAACAAACGCCTCAACATCTATCATATCACATGATCAGCCTTCCCTCCACCTGCAAATTCAGAAGTAGGTAATTTCACGTACCCAAATCCGTCTGCGTAACGATATCCACAGCATTCATCTTCTCCTTCTGTTCCCCTCCCCCTTCCTCCCTGGAACCAGCATCACCAGTCCGCTTCTCCACACCATCAATGAGGATCCTGCCTGCGCGTCTCCCTAGATCCAATGCGAAATCGTAGATCTGTTTCAATTCCTCTGCACTAAATGTTTGCGCCATCTCCCGTTTAAAATTTCTAAGTGAGGAAACGAATTGGGAATCTAGGTGGAAGAGGGGAGGGGGGTTAGAGACTCGTGTTATTTTTGGTGAGGTATTGGTCGAAAGTGTGGTGGGATGTTGATGGTAGTGGTGGTGATTGGTGATAGTGGGGGAGAGGCTCCGATAGAGGCCGTGGGTAAGCGTTTGTAGTGGGGTTGTGGGGACGATGGGGGCTTTAAGTTCTTCCGATGACAGGGTTGAGATCTAGGGGTTTGGCAATCATTGTAGATCATATCAATATGCTTTGGCCTTTCTTTGTTTTGGATTCAATTTGAGTTATAGGTAGCTTTTTTTGCAATCGATCCGGCTTTTATGACCCCGGGCCTTTCCTTTCTTCTGAGCCCACGATTTGAATTTAGAAAGGGGGTCAACGAATGCGATCCTGTTCGGATGTACCTTCGTACAATATGTATTTTCGATATAGACTGAATAATTAATCCCCCACTCTACATAAATGTACCAGTACTCTCCGGAACATTCAATATCTTCCTTTCAAATCGTTCTCTGTTCTTCAGCGGCACTCAACGCCTGTAAAATTTGCCCTGCTTCGATCCCCTCATGCTCATCGCCCACTCCTAATCCCGTTCCCATCCCTAAACCTGCAAAACCACCAGTTGTAGCCATACCACCGAATACATTCCCACTGGCATCAAAGAAATCGTTCGTCTCGGCATTGGAATTCGCAACTAGCTGTTGAAAGATGTTGTTTTGATGCAATGGATCAGGTTCTTGACAAAAGGCATAGAAATCTTGGTTCATGTTGTCGGACTCGGTGAAGCCTAAGTTCATGAGGCTTTGATCCCAGTTGCCGGACCTGAAAATTCTTGTCAGAATTGGGATACTTGGGGTGCGGAATATCTTCTCAGTTTTGGGACAATGGTCAAGATAACCGTTATGGTAAGGTTGGATACAATTAGGCATAGGATGAAATGTTCAACCTACCATTCCGTGGCATCGAGACGCATCAACTCGTTGAACATGGGGTCGAATTCTACATCCGCGGAGCTCATAGTCAGGGAGCGGTGGACTTGTGGGTTGTTAGGTGGTGCTATGATGAAGGATGGCTGCTGTTGTAGGGACGAAGCTGCGGGACTCTTGTCGGCAGAGGTTGATGGGCGTTTGTTTTGATATGGAGCATAAGCATTCTCGTACATGTTCAACGGGTTTTGGGGTAATCCGTGGCCCGACGATTGCCCGAAGGAGGGGTTCCTTTGCACCTGGGATTTGAACGACTGGGTTGTGATACTCCTCAGTGTTGTCGCTTCAGGTCTTGACATTGTCCTGTAAATCTGGGAACCATGAGGGCTCATCGTATCATGACTCGCTATGCTCTGAGGAGTTTTGCCTCCCGACATGGGCGTGTCAGTATCTTGGCTGGTTCCACTGATCAATTCAAAAGCCACTTGGCTGTGCCGCCGAGGTTCTGAAGTTGACTGATAGGTGATGGAGGATTTCAAGGCTTCGAAAACCGGCCAAGCGGGTTCCTAGAGGAAGCATTAGCAGTTGATTGATACAAATTGTCTCAAAGGCATTGGACATTGTCCCCAATGGAAATTTTGAGCAATCAGAACTCAAAAAAGAGTTTCCCCAAAACACCTACCATGCAGTCTAGACAATAATCCAGGCTCCTCTTCCAATCGTTAAGAATAATGTGCGTACTCTCTATGCTGCTCTGAACGGTATGTACCACGTCATATGCTATTTTGACAAAGTACTCGTACGTAGGTGGTACAATAAGCAGTCCGAAATTGGTCGAATGCTGGTTGATAAGCCCAACCACTTGCTTAGCCGACCTGGTGCATGGTTCAAGATCCACTGCCTCGTACTCGCCGCGTGGGAGCAACTGGGATACCGCCAGTGTAGAGAAGTATGTGTTGTATAGATGATTCTGATGGGGGAGTAAGAACCTCAAATCTGCATTGTTCGAAGCGAAATCGAAAAATGAGTCAGGCTGTGACTGGCTCCAGGAGTGCAACTTTTCCAATAAAATCGCACTAGCTTGCTGGTGATTGCCGCTCGTAGGTACACAAATCGCATCATTGAGCGACCTGAGTACTTGAATTAGGCGATTGAAAGTGCTGAGTATAGAGGAAGGGACACGAGAGCTGCCAGAGCTGCCTCTGCGCACATTCAGACAGTCTGTCCACGGGTCCCATTCTTCCAGGCCATCCTCTTCTACAAGTCCGACATCATCTATGTCGTCTGATCTCAAGTGTGGCCGACGTTTCAGACGGGCTGAAATCAGGGTATCCAGTACAAAACAGCCAAGGTAGACATGCTTCGACCTCGAACGGGACTTCGCAGAACTCATTGCAAGATCCAGCGGTTGATCCAACTGAAGCTCAATAGCGGTCCGAACAGCTTGTCCAATCAAAGACCAAGCACGGTCATGATGCCCCATACCCATGTTGGCAAGAGTCAGAATCAGGAGAGCTTGGACGTGGCCTGGTTATTGTTAGTGTGAAATTGCGCCAACATTAAGTCGGACAATAGCCTCAGGAAAGAGCCAAAGCTTACCAAGTTCAAGATTGCCCTCCTCATTTGGAATGAGGGATCGTGCTTGCGAATACATTCTTTCCGCAGTCCACACCATCTCCCTAACGTTACCTAGAGCACGAGGGATATTATTAATTGCTCGATGCTGAAATTTCGCATATGCTATGGCCGCCCACAATGCTGCATTTTCTCCAGATCCTGGAGTTGATCCAATATTGCGATTTTGAGAGTATTGGTATGATGTACGCAGTAGGTCATGCTTCTCAATGATTGGTAGCCAAGAATGTGTGTATGAGAAATAGACATCCAGAAGGTGCCATGTTTCCGAAGGCAGTTCTGGAAGATCAATAATTGCAGCGGCTGGCGTACCGCTTGATATCGCGTGCACCGTCGAGGGACTGAGAATCGACTCGTGCTCTTTTCCCAGAAAGTCCTGAAATCATCATTAGCAGTCTGATATACCGAGTGTGCTCGGAACAGCATGAGCGAGGAAGTTCATTGTTGATAACATTTGGATGTACGGGATGTGCTCAAAACAAAGGGAACAAAAGACGGCTCACATCAATGGCTAAAGGAACTCGGATCGGCGATTGTGGCCGTTGAAAGTCGTTTTGCGTCTTCATCCCAGAAGAGATTGACTGCCATTGGCTCCCGTTTTGGTAACCACCGGAAGTTTCGAGCCTTTTCGCAGATTGATCGTCGGAGTCCACTCTCTTTCTTTTCATCGTCTCAGTGGAAGGCTCTTGAGACGAAAGTAACCTCTCAAGCTCTCGGGACATTTGGGATTTCCGCCATGTTTCCACCCACGCTTCGGAATTGTCTAATGATTGTTAGCTCTCAATCTGCCTAATTCAGTCGTAAATTGGAACAATGTAGATAAGGAAAGAGCGTTGTAGCTCAACGACTTTGGCGTTGGAGGGACATTCGGAGAGCTGCTTACTTTCGTCATTCCACACGTTAAGGACACTCTTGTTACTATCTTCATTGCCCGCAAGCGCGGTCAATATGCTATCTTCGATGGTATCGACCTCCTTTATAGCTATTCCCCATAGCTTTTCGAGACCTCGTACGTATCCCTCGGGCAAACCTCGCTTCTTTACATTCGCATCGTAGGAACAGGATCTTCCGTTGGTAACACATGTCGAACAAGCCTGGTCGAGTTAGCATTCGTTGTTCCAAGCTGTACCCGAAATCGAGCGAAATTATGCTTGCCAACGTCCCAAGTTCTGTTGGTACACTGGAAGCGCCAAGTCAGGCAGAATTGAGCCCAACATGCAACAACCGTTGATCCACACCGCAAAATATTCAAGAATTAGGCCACACAATGACAAAATGTGCATATGGAAGAAAGCTTTTCCGCAGCTCCAATGTCCTAACCCATCAAGACAATGATATATATCTGGAATTCTCACCGGCTTTTTCCCATCGCATTTGTCCTTCCTACTTCGACATCGATCACAAGCCTGCGAGACTCTCTTCCGTGGCCCATGCTTCCCAGGCTTCTGCACCTCCTCAGACGGCTTCAATCCCTCGTCCTTGCGCTCTGCCAACTTCGGGTCTATCTGGGCTTGCGGCGCCATTGCTTCCCGTGTTTTCCGAAGTGGACAAGTATGGCCTCGGACGCAGAATCGCCCTCTGGGCAAGGCCGTAAGGCTTGGTCATGCGGGTTCGAGTCCAGCATGAGGGTATCGAAACTGTCAAGTCATACTCTCGTAGAACTGATGGAGTTGAGACGTCGAGTTCCGGGAGCTGCGTCGGTTGCTGACAAGGGCAGCTCTTCGAGTTCGAGAAGGCTTCTTCACTGACGACCTGCTGGATCAATTACTACAAGCAGCTGCAGTGAAGCTTGTCGGGATCCTACCAATTCTTCCCCAAGGTTGGGGTTGAGGTTAGCGAATGCAGCGGTGCCAATTGGTTGCAGACAAAATCTGGAGACCCCACACTTAGCGGATGAGGACTCTTCCGATGTGTGAAGTTTTTGGCGTGTTTTTAGTCAGCTCGTCAGGATCCCCGGGTGGTCGCAGCGTGGAGTGATTTCTCCTCTGAATACCTTCGATTATCGACAACTTCTCCATGAAGGTACAATAAACACTCTACCTTGCTTCTCTCGACCGCAGGCGATCTCTCTGTGGCTTCCTGTGACCGTCGAGCAACACCGCATGCGTCCCCGTCTCCCCGCCCAACTTGGAAGCAGGCGCCCCGATTTGGTTACCCCGCTTTTGCTGGATCCTAACCGCATCACGTGCTGAGGGCTTCGCATTTTCCGACTCATTGGCTAAGAGAAGAAAGAAGAGCAGGAGCTGAGAGAGCCTCGAGCTCTATCGGTTTGGTGTGGAACTTTCCATAAATTGTTCTGTTTAGGACAGCTCGTTGCACTGGTTGAATAGGGACATTCTGGAAAGGCTGGGAGATTATCCCCCTTCCGTACATCAATTTTTAAAGAGGGATCAGGGTATTCTTCTGGTTCCGAGGCATTTTTTGCTTTATTTTGGGATATGTCTGTTACTACTCAGCTTGCGCCTCCTGTCGCGTCGTCCTGGAGTATAGAAACTCGGCCTTCGCCCTGCATACGAGACTTCTCTCCCGAGGCCTCCATCGTCCTCGTTGGATCGCGAGGGTCAGGCAAACGTACTCTAGGATTCATTGGAGCTACTCACCTAGGCCGCCGTCTGATTACAGAGGATCATTATTTTCAGGAAGCAACGGGCACCTCACGTGGCGGTTTCCTTCGACAATATGGAAACCAGGAATTTTATAAGAAGAATGTGGAAGTTCTGAAGCAAATGTTAGACAATCACAGGACTGGGTGTATCATCGAGTGTGGCATGGGCAGCCTATCTTATTCCGCCCAAAAGGTTCTAGCAGAGTACTCAAAGGCCCATGCCGTCATCTACATCACTCGAGGGAGTCACAGGATAAAGTCTTTGCTTCGACTCGGCGATGAAGAAGCAGCTCGTCTTGAGATTGCGGATTTGGCTCACCGGAATTGTTCCAACTTGGAATACTACAATTTATACGATCCAAGCGGCGATGGAGCCGAGACTCCACCAGAAAACGGATTGGGAAACGTCTCGTCAAGACTGAAATATGCAAAAGAAGATTTCTCCAGCTTTCTCGATCTCCTGACCGGCCAGGGGATTGTACGGAGTGGCTTTGAAAGCCCATTTTCTATCGCAGCTCTCCCACCAGAGTGTAGATCGTTCACCTACGCATTGTCCCTTCGACTTTCGACAATACCAGATTTAGACCTCGTTGAACTGGAAGCTGGAGCTGATGCTGTACAATTGAAGATTGATACATGGTCACCTGATCTCCAGAAACTGATCGGCAAGCATGTCGCAACCATCAGACGAAACCTCAGAGTGCCAGTAATTTTTCAGGTAAGGATTCTAATTTCTATTAGCTTGAAGGTCATGGCCGGGCTCTACATGGATCATTCGGACTGCCAAGATCTTTTTTTCTACAGATCCTGCAGGCAATCATACTCAAATCCAAAGTCTATGTTACGGAGACTTTTGGTATAATCTCGTTCCAACAGATTTTACTGACTGACTTGATCCTCAGGTCGAGAATTACGCTTTTGAAGGGACACAACTCTCCACGGAGGAAAGGGAGCAAGCCTATTTCATACTCATGGAATGGGCCCTTCGACTCGCTGTCGAGTACATCATAGTGGACCTCAAGTATTCATCTGACCGAGTCGTTCATCTTGTCCGATCGTCTGGTCGGACAAAAGTTATTGGACAGTACCTTTCACGAGATGAAAGCCCTTGGGAGTGGGATGAAGACGCCCGCATGATCGACTATGATTGGGCGAAGTTATTGGGTTGCGATATGGTACGGTTTGTACGATCAACTTCAAAAGCAAGTGACAACGATCTTGTCAGAGCGTTTGTGAACAGAATTGAGTCTATCCCGGGTCATCTGCCGATTGTTGCGTACAATCTTGGGGAACATGGGCGTCCGTCACTTGTGGCCAATAAGATCTTCACACCAGTCACTCATCCGATTATGAACTCTACAGTCAGTAAGAGTAAGATTCGACAGTTCCTCCCAACAGCTGCAGAAGCAATGCAGGCTCTCTATCAGTCCAGAATTCTCGATCCGCTTCACTTTTTCCACCTGGGAGCCAGTGTCTTTTACAGCTTATCGCCAGCTATGCACACTGCAGCGTATCAAGTTTGCGGGATGAGCAATGACTTCCAATCTCTTCAAGTCTCCTCGCTTGAAGATATGCACCGGATTATCCAGGATCCAAACTTCGGCGGAGCGGCCATCACACAGCCATATAAGGTTCAGATATTGAGCAGAATAGCAGCCAAGAGCTATCATGCGAAAGCGATTGGAGCTGTCAATACGCTTTTACCTCTTAGACTGTTCCAAAACAGCAATCCACTAGATGGAAGCACGGAATCTCTCCTCCGCCAAGCAAACCAGAGATGCAAAGCTGGCCCAATAGCAGTATGTATACGGTCAATGTCTCACTTGTGTTGGACATTCAAATGCTTACATTAACATTAGGCTTACTATGGCGATAATACTGATTTTATCGGGATAATGACCTGCATTCGACGAAACATGTCCCCAAGAAACGTTATCCAGCCCTCAAAGACCACAGGTCTCGTGATTGGCGCAGGCGGCATGGCACGTGCTGCCATATACGCAATGATCCAGCTCGGCTGTCGGAAAATTTTCATCTGCAACCGCACTGTTGAAAACGCCGAAAACGTCGCAAGGCACTTCAACTCCTGGGCCTCAGGTCTAAGCAGTGATGGCGAGATCGTCCGCGTGCTGAAGTCGACAAATGAGGCATGGCCCGCGGGTTATCGTCAACCCACCATGATCGTCTCTTGTGTACCTGCACGGAGTATTGGGGATCACGCTCCTGCGAATTTTGAGATGCCTATGCAATGGCTTGGAAGCCCGACTGGCGGAGTGGTTGTTGAACTTGCATATCTGCCTCTCGATACACCATTATTGAAGCAGATCCGCCGCGTACGAGAGGAGACTAAGCAGGCCTGGGTGATTGTGGATGGTCTCGAAGTCCTCCCTGAGCAAGCTATTGCT
>Ga0302325_10007518_pt1 | contig 24166 bp, 26 predicted proteins | sample Palsa_T0_2_FD_201948 | JGI IMG/M metagenome (GOLD analysis project Ga0302325, IMG submission 201948) | Peat permafrost microbial communities from Stordalen Mire near Abisko, Sweden - Palsa_T0_2 | ecosystem: Environmental > Terrestrial > Soil > Palsa > Peat permafrost | place: Sweden: Abisko... | reverse complement strand
AGGACACTGCGGGCGAGCGTTCCACCCGCGGCCACCGTTATTCGGTACACTATCAACTGGCATCGAGCCGAATCGATGCACCAGGGAGGGATGACCATGGCGTCTGCATTAGCGAATGTCGAAACACCGGTCGCCGTCAAAGCGACCAGACTATTGATCAATAACCGGTGGGTGAGCAGCGAATCCGGCAAGACATTTCCCACCATTAACCCCGCCACAGGAGAGGAAATCGCCCAAGTGGCGGAAGCCGATTCAGCCGACGTCGACAGGGCTGTGCGAGCTGCGCGCGCCGCCTTCGATGGAGGTCCATGGCGGAAGATGTCGGCCGCCGAACGAGGCCGCATGCTAAACCGGCTGGCCGACCTGATTGAAAAGAATGCCGACGAACTGGCATTGCTGGAGTCACTAGATAACGGCAAGCCGTACCAGGTTGCCAAGGCTGCCGACCTGCCGCTGACCATCGCGTGCTATCGCTACTACGCGGGCTGGGCGGACAAGGTGCAGGGCAAAACAATACCGATCGCGGGCGATTACTTCTGCTACACGCGCCACGAGCCGGTAGGTGTCGTGGGACAGATCATCCCGTGGAATTTTCCGTTGCTGATGCAGGCCTGGAAATTGGGTCCGGCGCTGGCGACCGGCAACACGGTGGTGATGAAACCGGCCGAGCAGACTCCACTTACCGCGTTGCGCGTCGGCGAGCTGATTGTGGAGGCTGGGTTTCCGGAAGGAGTTGTGAATCTGCTGCCCGGTTACGGCCCCACGGCGGGCGCCGCCATCGCCAATCACATGGATGTGGACAAGGTTGCGTTCACCGGTTCGACCGAGGTGGGCCACTTGATCATGGAGGCATCCGCGAAATCCAATCTGAAGCGAGTGACTCTGGAGCTGGGCGGCAAGAGTCCCAACGTGGTGTTCGCCGACGCCGACATGGATCAAGCTATCGAAGGAGCGCACTTTGCCCTCTTCTTCAACCAGGGACAGTGCTGCTGCGCCGGCTCCCGGCTCTTTGTCGAAGACAAGTGCTACGACGAATTCGTGGAGAGGAGCGTGGCGCGGGCGAAGGCACGCAAAGTCGGCGACCCCTTCGACGCCTCGACGGAGCAGGGACCGCAGGTTGACCAGGCCCAATTCGACAAAGTGCTGAATTATATCGACGCCGGCAAGCGCGAGGGTGCGTCCCTGCGATGCGGCGGTGGACGCTGGGGCGACCGGGGCTACTTCGTTGAGCCGACGGTGTTCGCGGATGTGCAAGACCACATGAAGATCGCCGAAGAAGAGATCTTCGGCCCTGTGATGAGCATTATCCGGTTCAAGGATATGTCCGAAGTCATCGACAGAGCGAACCGGACCATGTACGGCCTGGCGGCCGCGGTATGGACGCGCGATATTGGCAAGGCGCACGCCATCGCCAACGGTGTACGCGCCGGCACGGTATGGGTGAACTGCTACGATGTGTTCGACGCGGGAGCTCCTTTCGGCGGGTTTAAGCAGTCGGGGGTCGGCCGGGAGCTCGGCGAATACGGCCTGCAGCAGTACACCGAGGTGAAGACGGTCATCGTCAAACTTTAAACGCGCGTTTTCAGCCAAAGGTAAACGCGAACGCCAGCGCCCCCGGATCGAGAAACTCGATCTCGAAGGTGCGGTCGTCGATGGTGTTTTTCTGCCGGATGAGCTGATAAAGACGGTGTTCGGCGACCTTTCCGTTTCCTTGCGCGTCGGTATCCACTCCGTGGTTGTCACCGGGCGCTTGACCGTCGATGGTCACGCGGAAACGGACGGGCTTCCTTTGGGATGCCGTCCCCAACACCAGGTGGAGATCTCGGGCGTGGAAGCGGTAGACGATTCTGCCCGGAGCGGAGTCGAGGCTCGCAACCTGAGCCCGATCTGTCCAATCGCCCGAGAGCCCCCACTGATTGAGCTCCAGATGCTTGGGGAACGAGTAAGTGTGGACGATATCCTGACGCAGCCCGCCAGGAGACATAAAGCTATCCGCGCGTGCATAGCCGATGTAGGTCTCGGGCGACTCCACATCGGTGTCCGGCGGTGCTTCAGCTCCAGTGGCCGCGATCTTCACCAGTCCGCCGGCGGCCAAATATCCGTTGCGTTCCTTGAGTAACTCCTGGATCTGACGTTCCGATTCATCGTACTTGCCCTCACCGAAGTGGCTGTAACGGATGCGGCCGGTAACATCGACCAGATAGTCGGCGGGCCAGTAGGAGTTATTGAATCCCTTCCAGATCTCATAGTCGTTGTCGAGCGCCACTGGATATGCGATGCCTAACTCCTTTACCGCCCGGCTTACATTATCCCGATCTTTCTCAAAAGCAAACTCCGGCGTGTGCACACCAAGCACGACCAGACCAGCGCCCTTATATTTCTCCTCCCACGCCCGAATGTAGGGTAAGGTACGCAGACAATTGATACAGGAATAAGTCCAAAAATCTACGAGGACGACCTTGCCCTTCAGGTCATCGCGGCTCAACGGCGGGGAGTTGAGCCAGGCGACGACGCCGGAGAGATCCGGCATCGTCCGGGGTCCTGACGCGGCGCTCGATTTTGTCGAGGACATCATCATCATTCTGGGGTCTTTCGGCTGCACGCTGGGTTGAACGCGATCAATGAGCGATTGTTCAATACCAGAGGTGCTCGCAAGCGAGAGCCGCGTCAACAGGCCGCGGTCCAAACCCAATGCGATGACAGCGACGCCAGCCAGGACGGCGGCGCCCAGGATGCAGCGTAATCCAGGCTTCCGCTCTTAATGAACGCTTGAGGGCGGCGAACACCTGGCCACCGGCCATTAGCGCCACTGACAGCGACGCTGCGGCGCCCGCGGCGCATGCCAGCAGCAGTAAGACAGTGCGAGCGCTGGCGCCTTCGACTGCCGCGCCTGTCAGAACCAGGCCGAGGATCGGCCCGGCGCACGGGGCCCAGAGCAGTCCGGTAGCAATACCTAGCAGAAGAGATCGGAGCACGCCTGGCTGGGCGCCGGAATTCGATGAGCGGGCCAGGCGGCCACCCATTTGAACGAACGGTCTGGAAAGCCGATCGGCCAAAGCCGGCCAGAGGAGGGTCAGTCCGAATACCGCGAGCACAACCAGAGAAGCTACCCGGCCATATCGATTGGCGCGTACGATCCATCCACCGCCGGCGGTAGCAAGCGCAGCCAGAAGCGAAAACGTGAGAGCCATGCCGGCCAGGAGCGGCAGACCGCTCTTGCGAAAGGGTCGATCCGCCCTGGAGAACACGAACGGGAGAACCGGCAGAATGCATGGGCTGACGATGGTCAGAATGCCGCCCAGAAACGCGAGAACGAGTAGGATCATAGAGCTTGTCGTCTATAACGTACGCTGTCTAGTATACACACCAAGACCGCGGCAAGCTGATATGATAATTGCTGCCGCCCGCCGATTGCGCGTTTGCAAATGTTAACGGGCGCCAAGCGATAGCATCGCCGATAGCATAATGGAGTGACGCCAATGCCAAAACCAGCCATCCAATTCACGCGCTTCATTTTCAGGACCGGCCTAGCCGGTCTGATTGCCTGTAGCATTCTGGGCGCAGCGCATCTGCCCGATCCCACGGTGGATCAGAACCGATCGGAGAAGAAGTCCGAAACGACGGTTTTCGCCGGCGGCTGTTTCTGGGGAGTCGAAGCGGTCTTTGACGCCGTAAAAGGAGTGACGGAGGCGGTGTCCGGGTACGCGGGTGGAAGCAAGGCAAACGCACACTATGAGCTGGTGAGCACCGGCACAACGGGCCATGCGGAATCCGTGCAGATCACCTACGATCCGTCGCAGATTTCCTTCGGTCAACTTCTGAAAGTGTATTTTTCCGTGGCTCACGATCCGACGGAGTTGAATCGCCAGGGTCCGGATCAAGGGACCCAGTACCGGTCGGAAATCTTTTACACCAGCGAAGAGCAGCAGCGCATCGCCGAGGCATACATTCAACAGTTGAATGCGGCGACCGTATTCCGGAAGCCCATCGTCACGAAGGTCGCCCCGCTTCAAGCCTTCTACCGGGCGGAAGAGTACCATCAGCATTTCGTAGCGCGGAATCCTCGCCAACCATACGTTGCCCAAAACGATTTGCCTAAGTTGGGGAAACTGCTCAAGGAGCTACCGGAGCTGGTCAAAGGGGGAAAGCCATGACGACTTTCAATTCGGCTGGATTACAGCGGCGGTTGTTTCTAAAGCTCGCCGGCGGCGGCTTTAACGCGGCGATTCTTCCGGCCACGTTCGCCTATGCGGCGGAGAAGAAGCGACTGGTACGTATTGTCGAGTTCGATGCGTCGGGCGCGCGGACGGGGGTTACCGAGGTAGAGAAGATTGAAAAGCCTTTGGCGGAATGGAAGACCCAGTTGACGGCAGAGCAATTCGAGGTAACTCGCCAAGCGGGTACGGAGCGGCCATTCACGGGCAAATACGCGAACAACCACGCGGACGGGCTATACACCTGCGTGTGCTGCAATACGGTTCTGTTCGATTCGAAAACAAAATTCGAATCCGGAACGGGCTGGCCCAGTTTCTGGCAGCCCATCGCGAAGGAAAATGTCGCGGTCCGAATGGACAACTCACTCGGGATGCAAAGAAACGAGGTGACGTGCAGCCGGTGCGGCGCTCATCTGGGGCATGTCTTCGACGATGGTCCGCCTCCGACGCACTTGCGCTATTGCATGAACTCGGCCGCGTTAAACTTCGTCGCGCGGGGTAAACAGCAGGCGTCGCGTTGAGGTCAAAGCCTGCGAGATCCCGCACTAACTATCTGCCTGGGTAGCTGACACGCCACACGGTGTTCGAGCCATCGTCGGTCACGATGAGCGAGCCATCCTGGGCTACCGCAACACCCACCGGCCGGCCCCATACGTTGCCGTCCGCAGTGACAAAGCCCGTCAGGAAGTCTTCGTATTCGCCGGTGGCGCGACCCTCTTTCATGGGAACCCGGATTACTTCGTAACCTGTGCGCACGGCCTTGTTCCAAGAGCCATGTTCGCCTGCGAAGATGTCGCCCTTATATTCAGCCGGAAACTGCCGGCCGTCATAGAAAGTCATCTCCAGAGAGGCGTTGTGAGGCTGCAGCAAGACGTCCGGCGTAATCACTTTGCTCTGCAGCTCCGGATGCTTGCCCTGCTGCCGCGGGTCCTGGTGTCCGCCCATGTAGAACCAGGGCCAGCCGTAGAACCCGCCGGGTTGCACGTGCGTGATGTAATCCGGCACCAGGTTGTCGCCCAGACCGTCGCGCTCGTTCACCGACGCCCACAATTCGCCCGTTGCGGGATTCGTGGCAATGCCGACCGGGTTGCGGATCCCGTATGCGTAGATTCGCATTCCGCTGCCGTCCGGATTAAACTCCAGGATATCGGCGCGATGAAATTCCAACGGGTTGTTGTCGGCGTCGTCGTCATTGGAGTGCGAGCCGACCGAGACAAACATTTTGGCGCCATCGCGGGTGAAGGCGAGATCGCGTGTCCAGTGCCCGCCTCCGGTCAAACGGCCGCCGGAAGGAACATCCGGAACGATCGTTTGCGCCGGGCCGCGGGCTTTCAAATCGCCATTGCGGTAGGGGAATCGCACCACCGAGCCGGTGTTCCCCACGTAGACATACTGCGGGTCGGGCCCGGGCGGGTAGAAGGCGATTCCAAAAGGCTGCGTCAATCCCGTGGCAAATATTTCCACGGTTTGCGCCTTACCGTCCGCGCCGATCCCGCGCAACACCCGGATGCGTCCTGGTTCGCTCTCCGCCACGAACAGATCGCCGTTCGGTGCGCGGCGGACCAGGCGCGGATTCTGCAAGCCTGTCGCAAATTGGGTCACGGTGAAACCTGGCAAAGCCTTGGGCCAGGCGTCCGCGGGCCGTGCGACGATATGCGGGCGGTTGTCCGCCGATTGAGTGCTATAGGGTTCCGGCAGGTTCGCCAGCGTGATCTTGCGTCTTGTGCCGGGTTGCTGGTGGCGGTAGTCGGTGAAGGGCGCTTGTGGCTGAACACTTGGTCCGGAGGTGTCGCCGGAAAGAAAAGGCGACACTCCAAAGGCCACCGCGAATCCCGCCACGGCGCATAGTATGACTGTATTACGATGATTTGAACGACGCACTTTTTGGCCCTCCAGCCACGATTGATCTGCGGCCCATTTACTATTCAGATTATTTTAGGTAGCCGGAGGATGCAGCTAGGATTGAGCCCGCACGGGGCGAGTCTAGAGACCCGCCGTAGGCGTGGACGCCTGCCCCACCCCCAGCGCCTTCAAAATAGCGCCGGGGTCGTACACGCAGCCTCCCCACGTGCCCCCGCTCACCTGCTGCAGCGCGGCCCACAGCCGTGTTTCGGGAGGCAGCGCGGGGTCCGGCGCCAGGTCCGGGCGCAAGGGACGCGCGCCCAGCACACGTGCGCCTACTTCCGCGCCGAACAAGTCCGCGCCATGCCCGACCAGGTTCACGGACCCTTCCAGGTTGACGCGATCCACGACGATTTCGACGATATCCCCATCCAGCACCTTGCCGATGGGTCCACCAGCCAGCGCTTCGGGCGTGATGTGCCCGATGCAAGCGCCTGTAGAGACGCCGCTGAACCGCGCGTCGGTGAGCACTGCCACGTGCTTGCCGAAATCCAGATACTTCAGCGCCGAAGTGATCTGGTAGGTTTCCTCCATGCCGGAACCCATGGGTCCACGGCAGATCAATACGATGACGTCGCCGGGATTCACTCGGTCCGCCCCGTGGCTCTTGATGGCCGCAATGGCGGCGGCTTCGGTGCGGAACACGCGCGCGGGGCCAGTCTTGCGGTAGACTCCATCGGGACCCACCACGCTAGGGTCAATGGCCGTGCTCTTGATCACCGAGCCTTCCGGCGCGAGATTGCCGTGCGGGAAAGTGACGGTCGATGTCAGTCCGGCGCGGGCGGCGTGGGCGGGGTCCATGATCACATCGTCCGGGTCGATGCCGTCGCGATCTTGCAACTGGCGGCGCAGTTCGGCGCGGCGCGCGGAAGCTTCCCACCAATCGAGGGCGGCGTCCAGTGTCTGCCCGCTGACCGTGAGGACGCTCGAATCGAGCAGGCCCGCGCGCCGCAGGTGCAGCATGACTTCGGGAACTCCGCCGGCCAGAAAGACCTGCACGGTAGCGAACGAACGGGGGCCGTTGGGTAGCGCATCTACCAGGCGGGCTACGCGACGGTTGGTGGCCGTCCAATCGGCGGCCGTGGGGCGCCGCAGGCCCGCAGAATGCGCCACGGCGGGAAGATGCAGAATCAGGTTGGTGGAACCGCCGAAGGCGGCGTGCACCACCATGGCGTTGCGCACCGAGGCATCCGTCAGGATGTCGCGCATCTTCAGACCGCGGGCCTCCAGCGCGAGCGCGGCGCGGGCCGAGCGGCGGGCCATGTCCAGCCAGATGGGATGTCCCGAGGGAGACAGCGCCGAGTGCGGAAGCGCCATTCCGAGCGCTTCGGCGACCACTTGCGAAGTGGCCGCGGTGCCCAGGAACTGGCATCCGCCGCCGGGAGTCGCGCAGGCGCGGCATAGATTTTCGGCGGCCGCCTCCAGCGTGACCTGGTTGTGCGCGAAGCGCGCGCCAACGCTTTGCACGCGCCCAGCATCTTCGCCCTCCGCGGCCAACAGGGTGACGCCGCCCGGCGCCAGGACGCAAGGCAGATCGTGCATGGACGCCAGCGCCATCATCATGGCAGGCAGGCCTTTGTCGCACGTGGCCACACCGATGACGCCGCGCCGCGTAGGCAGCGAGCGGATCAGGCGGCCGAAGACGGTGGCCGCATCGTTGCGGTAGGGCAGGCTGTCGAACATGCCGGTGGTGCCCTGTGTACGGCCGTCGCAGGGATCCGTGCAATAGGCCGCGAAGGGGATGGCGCCCAGCGCCTTGAGTTCACGCGCCGCGGCCTCCATCATCAAGCCGACCTCCCAGTGGCCGGTATGGTAGCCCAGCGCGATGGGCGCGCCGGTGGCATCGCGGATACCGCCGTGCGTGCTGAGGATCAGGATTTCCTTGCCGCCCAGCGCGCGCGGGTCCCATCCCATGCCGGCGTTCTGGCTCCATCCGAACAACTCGCCGGAAGGGCGCGTGAGCAGCATTTCGGGCGTGATGGGAAGCGCGCCTGCGGGGCCGGGCGCCGTGCAGCGAACATCGAACAGCGTGGGGTCGCCGGAATCGAGAATCTGGTTATGTGCCATTGCGTGGGATAGCCGGCCTAGCGGCAATACTGTTCACTTGATGGCGTTTCGGTGGGCCAGACGATCGGTTTATATCGCTGCCAGCGCTCGCGAAGGCGGCAGACCACGAAAGGCGATGGTCTGCCCCACCAAATTGAACAGTGTTGAGCCTAGCGGCTTGCGCCGGATTAATGCACGTCTGGTAGCCGCTGCCGTTTTTCTTGAGCCAATCCACAATATCGCGATCAAGCCGGATGGTCATGCAATCTTCCGTTTCGCCGCTCTACAGCCAGTCCAGTTCCGCATAGCGTTCGCCGGTCAGATGCAGAAATAGCTGCTCCAGCGTACGGAATTCCTTGCCCTCGTGCGAGATCGTGCCGTCGCGGTCGAGCGCACCGATGTCTCCCTGCCACACTAGCTTGCCGGGCTTGGTAATGATGGCGACCTGCGAGCACAGGCGCTCCACGGTCTCGAGCACATGCGTGGTGAGGAAGACCGTGCGACCCTGCGCGGTGATTTTGTTCAGCCATTGCTTAATGGACGCCACGCCGGCGGGATCGATACTCTCGAACGGCTCGTCGAGGAACAACAGGTCCGGCGCATGAATCACGGCGGCCGCGAAAGCCACGCGCTTGCGCATGCCCGCGCTGAATTCGGAGAGCCGTTTCTTGCCCGTGCCGCCGAGTTCCATGGCGTCCAGCAGTTCGCTTACGCGGCGGCGCGCCGTCTCTTCATCGAGGCCGAACATGCGGGCTTGAAAAAACAGGAACTCGTGCGCATACAGCGCATCGAACAGGCCCAGCGATTCCGGCATCACGCCCATGCGCCGTTTCAGCGCCACAGCTCCATCGTGGAACGACTCGCCCAGAATCCGGATCTCGCCCGCGGTGGGGTCGAGCAGCCCGGTGAGGCAGCCGATGGTGGTGCTTTTGCCCGAGCCGTTCGGACCCAGGAAACCGAACATGGTTCCGGCCGGCACCGTCAGGGAGAGATTCTCCACGGCTACGGTCTCTCCGTACCTCTTGGTTAAGTTGGCGACTTGGATGGCAGAAGTCACTGATTAGTTCCGTCCTTCGAGAGTGTTCAAGAGGCGCTCTCTGCGGCTGACAAACACGGCCGCGCCCCGGCGCACGGAGTAAAGATAGAAAGCGATGGCCGCCACCGCCGCCGGAATTGAGATCCACCAATGGTTCAACACCGTGGCTGGGCCGACGTTCCGGTCCAAAACAACCACGCCGAAGATGCACCCGAGCAAGCCGCCGATGAGCAGTACGTTGGCGGCCAGCGAGAGCTGATTGCCGAAGGTGGTTTCGAAGTTCGTGGGCCGCGGTGCGAGCAGCGAAGTCCAGATCGACAGCGCGTTAAACAGGCACAGTCCGCCCACGCCGCTGGCCAGCAGCATGGGGGCCATGCGCGCATCGAACGGGACCGGCGCAAAGACCAGCCAGAGCAGCAGCGCCGCGGCCACCAGCGTGCTTCCGACGAACAGCGCGCTGTAACTGGAGGCGCGCAGGATCGCGCCGGGCGCTATCGGCAGCAGGAAGTAGCGCCGGAATCCGGAGGCGTCGAAGCCGAACTGATTGGTGGACATCACCGCCGTGCCCAGGAACCCGACGACCGTGAAGGCGCCCAGCGCGCGCACGAAATAGTGCATCGGCCCGCCTTCCGCGGCGCGGTTGAAGGTGAGGAATGCCAGAATGGGAATTGCCGCGATGTAGTTGAAGCGCACCTTGTTGGAGCGCACGTAATAACGAAGGGACCGGCCGATCAGGGGCGCCATTGCGGGCCCGAAGATGGATGCGATGCTTTCGTACCGGCTGTCCCAAGTGACCGCCGCAGCCGCCGCGCTGCGTGGACGCGCGGCCTGCTTTTCGATGGCCGCGAGCGCCACGAGCAGGGCCGCTATCCATACGGCCAGCAGACCGAAATGCCGCACGCCGGCGCCGGCGTTCACCATCAGCGCCGCGGCGGCGAACGGCGGCGTATAGTGCAGCACGGCCATCATCCCCGCTCTCGCTCCATGCGCTTTTGCCAGCACGGGGATCAGCAATCCCGGCAGCATGGCCGCGCCTATGAGCATCAGGAATAGGATCGCCGTGCCGCCCTTGACATGCGAGAGCCACTCGATCAGGGTGGCCAACACGCGCGCCAGCAGGTAATCCGTAATCAACAGCAGCAGGACCGCCACCGCGCCCAGCCAGAAGCTGCCTGCGCCAAAAACGTACATTCCGGTGGACAGGCCCAAGTCCAGGCCGAACACGAAAATCCAGACCGGCTCCAGGATGCCGATCACGTGGCGGGCCGCGAGCCGTTCCCGGAGGCTGAGCGCATAGCGGCGTAAGGCCGCGTCGGTGAATGCGGTATTGATGCCGAACCCGGTGACGACGGATGCGATCAGGGCATTTACAAACAGCCCTCCCAGCACCGCCTGCGCGACCCCTTCGGCATGGCCCGACCGCACCGCGACCATGGCCGCGCCGTAGCCGCCTGCGGTCATCAGGAGCAGGATGAGGACGGCGAACAGGTAGCCTGCGAGGAACAGGGCGATCCTGCCGTTCCGCGTGCGCGTTTGGGCCCACAGCAGCGTGTAGCGCAGACCTACCAGGCGGAGAATTAGTGGCGTATTCATGAGCCGGACCTCCTATTCTACGTGTATTGGCGTGTAGAAGGGGTGGAACCTCATCCCAGGCTGAATCTGCTAACCTGCGCATGAGGTGCCATGAAATCCCGCAGCGTGCAGCGGACGCGGCGCAATCCCGCGCTTCCAGCTCTAACCCAAAGCCGGCGCATGCGCCCGCTCAACACCATGAATTTTCCGCAGGCGCTGCGTGAGGCGATTCCCACGCTGGCGCGCTGCTGGGGCCGCTGTTTGGCGCTCACCTCGGTCACTGGACGCGCGCTGAACGACCCGTTGTTCTGGGGTAAGCGCGTGCGCATTAAATTCCAGGTTGAGGAGACCGGCAAACTGACCGGCAAGTTCGACGTTTGGATGGACGTGGATCCGGAAGCTGCGCGCGGCCTGGCGCGCACGTTGAACCAGTTGGCGGACGCGGCCGAAAAGGCGCCGCCTGCCGCGGGATCCGCGGCGGTTTAGACTAGACATAGTATGCTTCCTTCAGCCCGCGGCCCAGCGACGGACCTTGACCAGCTCTACCTCACGTTGAGTCCCGAGCCTCTGACAGGGGAGGAAGAGTTTGCACGCTACTACCGTTCCCAGGTCAACGAAGTCCGCGGTGGCGATACTGTTGTTGGGCTCTCGCAGAAGCTGCGGCAGGCCTATGGGACGCTGCCATTCAGGGCATTCCTCATGGGCCACCCTGGCGTGGGCAAGTCGACCGAGATTACCCGGCTCTTAGCGCGCGTCGAAGACCAATATGTTGGGGTGCGATTAAGCGCAGCTTCCGAGCTGAACCCCGCGAGCTTCAAGGTGTTCGACGTACTGCTCCTGATGTTGGCCCGCCTTCCTGAGCGGGCCAATGAACTGAATGCGATCCCACTTGAAGGCATGCTTCCCGCCCAATTGTTCACGGACATTCAGCAATGGTTTGGAACCGAGCAGGTGGAGCGGACTGGCACCCGCATGATCGGTGCCGGGGTGGAAGCCGGAATCGGCATGAAGGGGGACTCCCCGTGGGCGGCGCTGCTAGGCCTCTTCGCATCCGCCAAGGCGGAGGCTAAGTACGCAGCAGAGCGCAAGACGAAGACCGTGGAGTATCGGCTGCAAAGGCTACCGGACTTGGTTGGCTATTGCAATCGGTTGATCGATCTCTGCGACCGGTCTCTGAAGGAAAAGACCGGGAAGGAGTGGCTCCTGATCGTGGAAGACCTGGACAAAACCGTGGTCTCTCCGGCTCAATTGCGGGAGCTGTTCACGCAGTACGGAAACGTGTTTGAAGATCTACGGGTGAACATGATCTTCACCATTCCAGTCTGGCTGGCTTATTCTCCCGAAGCGATCCGGCTCCCATTCAAGCGGTATACAATTCAATACACCGGTCTACGACAGGCAGCACAGTCCACATGCAAATGGCAGAGCGGCGGTTCAAACGGTGTTGGAAGCGCGCGTTTCACCATCCCTGTTTGCCCCAACGCAAATGACTCGGCTGATGGTAGCCTCCGGCGGCAACCTACGCGACCTGTTTGCATTAGTGTTGGAAGCTGGAGAGGGAGCTCGCCAAAGGAATCCACTGGCCAATGTGATCGGAGCTGACGATGCCACGTCCGCGATAGGTGCGATGCGGAGAGAATACCGCATGCGGCTGGGCCAGAGTCCATATGATCTGCACCAAATGCCTTATTCGGAGAAAGTCGAAAGACTGATTGCGGTGTATAACAGCGCTGCCGATAACGATGTGCCGGACCCGGTCTTATACTCACTGCTGCGCGGCCGTGCTATCGAGGAGTTCAACGGCGAAGGGTGGTTTGGGGTGCATCCTCTGGTGGTGGATATCCTGAAAAACCAACAGCACCTAAAGCCGCAGGACCCTGGCGGAACAGACTGATGGAGCCGGGGTCCATCCGGAGCATCGTCGAACGGCTGGCACATTGGTGCAGGCAGCACGAACGCGGCCTCGCGCGCGTCGAGTGGGATTCCATGTACACGCGCAAGGAGGTAGTCAACCGGCTAAAGCTCGCCTTGGGCAACTCGGACATCCCGCTGATCGAGATCGACCTGCCACCCGGGGAAGACGGATATAAGACCGCTGTTGGACTGGTCGATCAACTCCGGTCCTCCAGCGGCTCCGCAGCTTCGATTACCGGCATTGAGTGGGCCTTCCCTGAGGGCGGCAATAAGTTGGACACCTTGGTCGTGCTCAGCTTTCAGCGCGAGATACTGGCGTCTCTCCTGGTGCGTCAGATTTGGTGGGTGCCCTCTAGCGCGACAGAGCGATTTATTCTTGGGGTCCCCGACCTGGATTCGTGGTTCTCAATGCGGCTGCATCTCACGGAGGTCCCGCTACAGCCTGCAATAGAGACGACTGATCGCCAGGTTGTGAGCGTCGCCTACGCACGTTCGCTCGCGCGGCGTTTTTGGGACAGATTGGAAACCGTACGGGCGCAGAACATTCCGGAGGAACGGATATGGACTGAATTGGCGGAGCCTGCTGTGAATGCGCTTCGATCTGCCGGTCTGGGCATCGAGGCGGATGCCGTCCTCTCGCAAATGTCCGATGCGCGAGAGCGATTGGAGCGCCAGATCCGAGAGTTCAGCTTGACGCGGGGACCGGAAGACGCCGAGGCGATCTCGCTTACCGAGCAGCTCGCTCGGCTCCTAATGATTCAGGGAGACTATGCGGGAGCGCGGTTGCTCCAAGAGAGGGTGCTCGGGGCGAGTGCCCGCGTGCTGGGCGGCGAACACCACAACACGTTGACCGCGATGAATAATTTGGCCGAGACGCTTCGGGCACAAGGCGACCTCGTGGGTGCGCAACGTCTCCAAGAGCGGGTGCTAGAAGCGAGGAGGCAAGCGCTGGGAGAGGAACGCCCGGACACTCTGACCTCGATGAACAATCTTGCTGCGACGCGCCTAGCTCAAGGAGACCTTGCTGGGGCCCGGCGGCTCCTGGAACGGGTGCTGGACACGAGGACGCGTGTGCTGGGCGAAGAGCACCCGGACACGCGGATCGCGATGAACAATTTGGCGCACAATCTTTGGGCGCAAGGCGATTTCGCGGGAGCGCGCCGTTTACAGGAGCGCGTGCTGGCTGCGAGGAGTCGCGTGCTGGGCGCGGATCATCCGGATACGCTGGCGGCAATGAACAACTTGGCCTCGACTCTCGCGGAGCAAGGCGATTACGCCGAGGCGCGCAGGCTCGATGAGCGGGTGCTTGCGGCAAGAACACGAATGCTCGGAGGGGAGCACCCGGACACGCTGACGTCTATGAGCAACCTGGCGTACGCGCTCGGGCAGCAAGGCGAACACCTAAAGGCACAGGGCCTCCAAGAGCCTGTGCTGGACGTGAGGACACGCATGCTAGGCGACGAGCACCCGGATACCCTCGCGGCCATGAACAACCTGGCTGGGACGCTCAGGACGTTGGGCGATGTCGCGGGCGCACGGCGGCTCCAGGAACGGCTGCGGAAGGTGAGCGCGCGCGTGCTGGGCGATGAGCACCCGGACACGCTGCGAGCAATTAGTAATCTGGCTTTGACACTTCGGGCACAGGGCGACAGCACGGAGGCGCGGCGGCTCCAGGAGCCAGTGCTGGAGGCGGCCTCGCGCGTCTTGGGCGAGGACCACCCCCACACCCTAGCCTCGATGAACAATCTGGCGTCAACACTCGCGGCGCAAGGGGATTTCGCAGGCGCGCGGCGACTCCACGAGCGTGTGTTGGAGGTGGGCTCGTGTGTGCTCGGCGACCAGCACCCGGACACGCTGACGTCAATGGGCAACCTGGCTGCCCTCTTGGCTCGGACCGGGGATCGCGAGGGAGCTATTCGCCTGCTCCGCAAATGTCTCGCCGGTCGCCGCAAAGTCCTCGGCGAGAATCATCCCGACACGGTTGCTGCGGCCGAAAACCTGAGTAAATTGGAAGAACAGCAACAGGCGCCGCCAACGGCGTAAGAGCGGGGCGCGCCGCAACAGTAGCCGCGCTGCGCCCCGCCCCGCCTAACTAAGTTACTTACGGCAATACTTATGGCAAGGGGACGTGCGGAATCAATTGTCCCTTCACCGTGCCGGAAGATACCGTCTTGGTGACGCCGCCAGCTTCCTGGTCGGTCGTGTAGCTACCGGAAAACTGAGTACCCTGGCTATTCTCACTCAGGAACATGGTGGTGATGTTGCGGGCAAACAGCGACCCATCGGCATTCAACACCAGGCTGATGTATTGGACATACAGAGTAACAGGCGTATTTGCCAACTGCCAGATGCCGTGGCCCGGCGTGCTGGGATTAGTTGGCGTAGCCGAAGGCGAATTGGCAACAAACTCGGAACCATCCGTCTCGATGACCGAGCCATCCGTAGTGAACGTCGCCAGCCCCGGAATCTCGGCAATCGGCGGAGTAGATGTGGGTGGCGTCGTGGGCGTCAAAGTAAATTGCCACGACCCGGCTAAACTCGGCGTCGCGGCTACCGCGGACATGGGCTGAACGGCGATGGCGATCAGCCCGCAAACGATGGATGCAAGAAGCGTCTTTCTGCGCATATACCTTTCCTCCGCTGCAATTGTAAATCGCAAGGCCCTCGCGCGTACCCGATTTTTTTCGGAGACAGTACCGTACTGGCATTCGTGATGAACGTTACAAACTCTTACGCGCCGTACAAACTCGCTTTACAATGGCCGCCTAACCTGGAATCGAGGAGAGCAGAAACATCATGAAAAACACTTGGTTACGTTTTGCAGCAACAGCGGCGATAGCGGGAGGCATGCTCCTGGGCGCCCAAGAAGCGGGCACGCAGCCGGCGCAACCGCCCGCGCCACAGGTGCACCAGCATAATGGCGGCGCGCGCATCGCCCGCTACCTGAATCTGACCCCGGCGCAGGAGGCGCGGGCCAAAGCGGAGCTCCAGTCGGCGCGCCAATCCGCGCAACCCATCCGGCAGGAGTTGAAGCAGGTTCGCCTGGCAATGTTCCAGGCCGTCCGGGCGAACGACACCGCCGGCATCGAACGGCTGAGCGCCCAGGGCGCCAATCTGAGGGGCCAGATATCGGCCATGCGGCACGAGGCATTCGCCAGAATCTATAGCACGCTGACCCCGGAACAGCGGGCTAAAGCCGATCAGATCCCGGCCCATTTCCGGCAGATGCGGCAGCGCCGGATGGAAAGCCATCAGCAGCCCAGCAACGGGTAATCAACGGTAGGCCGCTTACCGACATGCGCGGCTCAGTGTCTCGCTGAGCCGCGTCCGTAAGAGGCGCCTCACTAAGCATCCAATAGGCCCGCTATCGCGCCTCGTACGGCACCGCCTTAGGATCTGGCGCGTCCGCCTCCAGCAGCCAGGCCTTACGGTCATGATTGCGCGCGCGGTAGTAATCCAGCAACTCGCGATTGGCGGCATCTCCCATATCGCGCGCCCACACGATGGCTGAGCCGTCGATATCGGCGCGATTGTACACCCACTCCTGCAGCGGGTTGTGATCGGCAGCGTAACGTACGATTACTAGCTGACGCCCGCCGGGCGTGCCTTCACGCTGCAGCTCGTGAATCACGCTCAACCGATGTGCGGAGAACCGACGGTTCGCATAGGGGTCGGGGTCCCGGGCGACGTGGAATCCCGCATCGATGAAAAACAGCGTGGCGAAGATGGCCAAAGCGCCCCCGCCCCAACGCACACGCATGTACTGCGCGCCCATCGCCACCAGCGCCATCACCAGCCCCGCGGCTGGAGCGAAGTAATGCGGCAGCGAAGTTCTTTCCAACAACAGCCCTGCTGTGGCGGCCGCCAGCATGGCGAGCGCATAGCGCACCTTGCGGCTGCGCCGGAAAATCGCCGCAATCGCGACCGCTGCCAGCGCTAAAGGCGTAACAAAGACCGGCAGCATTTGGCAGAACGCCACCAGCACATGCCCGGGCGATGCGCGCGCCCGCTTGTAGACTGCCATGTCCAGATCCATCCACAGTTTCCGGATGGCTTCGTGCCGATAGACTGGAGGCTTCTTGGGCGCTATCGTCCAGAAGATGGGCGCTACGCCATATTGGGCCTGGTTCACGGCGTAGGGCATCCGCAGCGCGTCGCCAGTCACACGATAGTTGTAGTAGAGCATGGCCGCCAGTCCGCAGGCCAAAATGGCCCCGGCCGGCGCCGCTACGCGCCACGCGAGCAGTTCCTTGAACGGCCGCCGCGCGCGGCGTTGCCACATCAATAGCGCGCCGACGGCCGCCCCCGCGGTGACGGCGCCCTCATAGGGCCGGCTATTCGCCAGCGTCACCACGCCCAAGGCCGCCATGACTGCCACGCCGGCCGAGGGCCGTCGAACCAATCGCGGAACCGCACCCAGAACCAGTGCCCCGGCCGCCGCAGCCACCGCGCCGCCCCAATAGGAATCGATCCAATAGCCCGCGACGCCCCACTCCGCCACGGCCATCAGCCCACCCAGCAATGCGTAGCGCGGCGGCAACCATCCTTGCAGCATCCAGCAGAGGGCCGCACACATCGCCCCGCAACTCAGCCAGACGCCATACCACGGTTCCCCAAACAGCTTCCAACCCAGGGCCAGAAACAGCGACTGCGCCGGCGGATACTTACTGGCATACGTGGGCTGGAAGTTCTCATGGAAGGTTTCGAAGTGTACCCACATCGGGTGCGGCCGGTTGGTCACCCGTCCCAGACAGAAGGTCTCAGCGCCCAGCAGGTAGGCGAACTCGTCGTGGACCGTTGGCTGCGGAATCGGCCGGACCGGCAGAATCGCCAGGCGCACCGCCAGAGCCAGCAAGCCCACCGCCAGGCACATCCAACCCGCTTTTTTCTGAAGATGCATAAGGAGGGACAGGCTTCAGCCTGTCATCTGCAGCATCCGGCTGCAGCAGCCACGGCCGCCGGTCTTTATAATAGTGCAGCAACTCGCGATTCCTCGCTTCCCCCATATCGCGCGCCCACACAATCGGCGATCCGTCGATATCCGCAGTGGTTGAAAACCCAGTCGTCCAAAACGTTGTGGCCGGCGCGTACCGTACGATCACCAGGTGGCGCCCGCCCTGGTTTTCAAGCCAGTGGATCGTACTGCGCCGATGCGCGGCAAACAGCCTGTGCGGGTACTCGTCCGCAATCAGCCGGGATGCATGTACCGCCGCGGTTCCGAAAAACAGCACGACGAAGGCCGTCAACGCCAGCCGGCCGGACTTCACCCGCAGGTATTGCACACCCCAGCATTACCAGCAGCAGCACCAGCCCCGTGGCGGGGCAAAGTAATGCGCATTCGGAAATCTCTCGAGCCATATCCCCACTGTGGCAAATGCGCCCATTACCAATGCCATACGCACTTTCCGGCTGTGCCGCAGCAGCACGGCGGCAATCAGGGCCAGGGCTGAGACTGCCGTCAAAAAGAAGTACCATAGGGTGCGCACGAAGAATATCGCCTCAAGCGGCGGCCAGGCGCGCGCATTTACATAGAAAGACATGTCGTAGATTGTCCAGAACCGCCGGATAATCTCGCGGCGGTACACTGGAGGTTGCTGCGGCGGCATGATCCAAAAGATCGGCGCTGCGCCATATTGAGCTTGGTTCACCGCATACGGCTCCAGCAGGGGGTCACCGGTTACACGATAGTTGTAGTAGAGCATCGCCGCCAAGCCGCAAACCAGAATGGCCAACGCGGGCGCAGCCACCCGCCACACCATCAGATCCTTGAATGGACGCCGGGTACGGCGCCGCCAGATGAGTAGGACAACGGCAGCCCCGGCCGTCGTAACCGCGCCCTCATAGGGCCGGCTGTTCGCCATCGCCACCACGCCTAGCGCCGCCAGCGCGGCAAGCCCCGCCGAGGCACCGACGCCAACTCCAGGCGACAGGCTAGTGTAGTGGGTCAGAAGTCCTTGAACACTCGCCGCTCGTTGTAGCGTGGCAATCTTTGTTCCGGACGCCAATGCGGATCGATGCTTGCGCCCTGGGGGCGTGCTCCTGCCCACCTGAAATAACCACCGGTAATTTCTTCGTTTGTTTAGCTCGAACTCTCTCTTTACGTTCGTTCTATCTGAATGTATAATTACAGTCAGATGAAATTGACACATTCGCCCACCGGCCCTCCTGCCAATTGTCTTCGGCAGCGCAGGCGCCAGCTGATCCCCCGGCTCAAGCTTCCTTCAGACGCCCTTCCCGGCTCGCTCTCCCTGACTCACCGCCGTTGCGGCAAGGCCTCCTGTCACTGTGCTGACGGCCAGGGTCATCCCCTTTGGTCCCTCACTTTTATGGTCCAGGGCAAAAAACGGGTTGAGCATGTTCCCCAACCGTGGGTCGATGCCGTTCGCCAACGTGTGGACCGCGGCCGCCAGTTCAAGGAGAGGTTGGCGGAATTGTTGGTGTTGAACGCCGAACTTCTGGTCCTCCAGCGGCACCAGCCGCCACCTAAGAGCCGCCAGAAGCGCACGGCGCATTGAAGATCAGCATGCTCCGAGCGGCCAAGATATGGTTAACGGCAGAACAGCAGGACGACTTGGAGCGCTTCGCGCAGCCGAACCCTGGCCGCCCGCTTGGTCGAGCGGGCCCAGATCGTCTTGCACGCCGCCGCCGGCAAAACCGACGTGGAGATCGCCCAGGCTTTGGATAGCACTCGTCAAACGGTTGGAATCTGGCGCCGGCGATTCATGGATCGAGGGGCCAACGGGATTGAGAAAGACGCTCCGCGCTGCGGGCGCCCCCGCCTCATTGCGCCGCGCAAGATCGACGAGATCGTATCGCTGACCACCTGCCAGACGCCTGCCAATGCCACTCATTGGAGTACCCGCACATTGGCGGTAGTGGCCGCCGTCAGTCCTTCCACGGTGGGCCGCATCTGGCGGGCGCACGGTCTCAAACCGCATCGTGTGAAGACCTTCAAGTGGAGCAACGATCGGCACTTCGCGGAAAAGCTGGAAGATGTCGTCAGCCTCTACCTGCACCCTCCGGACAACGCCATCATTCTGTCCGTTGACGAAAAATGTCAGATCCAGGCTCTGGATCGCACCCAGCCAGCGCCTTCTGGTTCTCCCCAAGACGCGAATAGACGTTGCCGATGCCGCTCAGCGTGGCCGCCTTGCCCGCGCGGTCGGCGACCGCACGCCGGAGCGGCAGGGCTTGATTGTGGTAGTCCAGCGCCTTTTGCATCTCCCCTAAACTTTCATAAATGGTCCCGATTCCGTGCAAGCACAGAGCCACCTCGCCATCGTTGAGGAGAGAACGCCAGAGTGCGGCCGCCCGTTCGTAACCAGCGATGGCCTGGAGCCGCTTCTCCCGGTCTTGCGCGCGATCGCCGGCAACTGCGCCGAAGACTTGGGTCTCTGCCTGCAGCCGCATGCGGTCTTGTTCCGTGGGTGGGTGAATGTCCGTTAGTTCGATGCGGTACCGGCCTGCCTCCGAACTGCGCGGCGACATCGTCACCCGGATTTGGTATTCGCCGCCCCGATCGGCGATGAGCGATGCAGACTCGGGACCGAACGCGCGGTTGGGGCTATCCGCGGTGACCAGCGGCTTGCCCTCGGGGCCCGTCAGCACCAGTACCACCTCCACACCCTTCTTCTCGGCCACCACGTGCAGAAATAGCCCGGCGGCGACTTTCACGGTGAACACATCGGTCCGCCCCGGCCCCAACTCCCGCTCGACCGGCTGGTGCAACGCCAGCGTGCCCGCCTGGCGAACTCCGGCCGGCAGGGCGGCTCCGCCCGGCGGGGTCTGTGCGCACGCGCTCGGGATCAGCACCGTCCCCGTAGCAAGTATGGCGACTCCGCGCAGATAGATCGCGAGTTTTCTCGCCAGATCTATTCGTATTACCGGTACCCGCCGGGAACAACTGCTGATATTGGCGCGCATGGAACAAGGCCCTTTGTGGCTCCTCACCGGCCGCCTAATATACGTCCGACCGCCTCCGCGTGCTTGCCATCCGATTGGTTGGGTGCGCTTCTCCTCGATACTTCGGTGCTGCAACAATGGGGAGCATGGCTTTGATCGTTTTCTTCCGGGGTATCAACGTTGGAGGACACAGGGCTTTTCGTCCGAGCGTGCTCGCCAAAGAACTGGGCATCTACGATGCCGTGAACGTGGGCGCCGCAGGCACGCTTGTCGTTCGCAAACCTGGCTTGCGCGCAAAGTTCCTTGCCGAATTGCGCCGGAAGCTGCCGTTTGAAGCAACCATCGCTTTCTGCGATGGCGGTGATCTGATTCGATTAGAAATGGCCAATCCGTTTGGATCTGAGCCACCGTCCGCAGATGTTGTTCAATTTGTGAGCATCCTGTCGGAGGCTGGACGCCGCGGAGTTTCTCTTCCGATTGCTCTTCCCGAAGGCGCGGAGTGGCTGGTGCGAATCATTGGCTCGAAGAATCGTCTGGTGTATGGGGTATACCGCCGCCACATGAAAACGATTGGCTGTCTCGGCCAGATCGACAGGCTGTTTGGAGCGCCGGCGACAACGCGCAGTTGGAACACAATACTCTCGGTGCTGCGGATTCTAAAATCCCACTAGCCGTTGGCCGGAAGAATGCCCAGCCGGAGATGTGCCACTTTCGTCCTTCTGGCCCGTCGAGAGGCCGCTGCCGAGCTCGCGAATGGAATGCTCGAATCCGTCCGGAAGCGAGTTGATGAAGTCCAGCAGATTGACCTGTTCGGCGGCATCCTCTACAGCCTTAGGTACGGATCCTGCAAGACACGCCGAACTGGCGCCGCAGCTCCTGCGGATCGAGTTGGCGCACGTCGCGGCCGCCCACCCGGATGGCGCCTTTCTGCGCGTCGTAGAAGCGCAGCAGCAGCGGCCCTCGCCGCGCACAATGAAACGCGCGGGCTGCACGCCGGTAATCCCTGAAAAAACGTGATTGCGATCCAGGAAGTACTCGTAACTTTGCAGGGAGAAACGTTCAACGGAGGATCGCCGGGGTATTGAGGCTGAAGACCGCTGTACTGGCATCAATGCCTAGAGCCAGCGACAGTAGCGCCACAGCCGTGAAGCCAGACGATCGCCGCAGCGCCCGGAAGGCATAGTGGGCGTCTTGCCAGAGACTTTCGAATGGACTCCATGCCGATGTATCGCTCTTAGTGTGTCGGCCCTCTATGCGAGACGGAGGGCTGCCGCGTCCGCTGGTGTTCGCGCTTGCCAAGCCCCTCGGCGATCATGGCGGTTACAAGGGTGTTGAGGCTGACACCCTCGGCCTTGGCGCGGGCGGTCAGTCGCGAGTGCAGGCTCTTCGGAACCCGCTGCCTCCACTGCCCGCTGGCGCCCGATGTTGTACCCGGGCTAGGCGCCGGCCTGCTGAACTCCTTGAGGGTCAGCAGATAGCTTTTTAGCGCATCTTGTCCATTGCGGATCGCGTCTTCGGGCGTCTCTCCATCCGAGATGCAACCCGGCAGGTCGGGAAACTCGATCAGATACCCGCCGCCCTCTTCCTTCGCGAGAGGACGAACGGTGAAGGGATAGTCTTTCAACCGCAAGTTTCGTTTCATTCCGTACCTTCCAATTTGTCGATCAACGCGACGAAGCGCTTGATATACACGGGTTTGATCGGGCGGGCCGCCGGAACCGTCAGCATCCCAGCAACCCTATGCATGAATACGACATGGCTGGTGCCCGGTTGCCGGTACTCGATGGAATAATGCGCCGCCAGCACCTTGAGATCTTCGATCCTCCAATCGCGCGGGTTGACGCGCATCCGGTTGAGGATCTTCGCTGCGTTCGCCATCCCTACGTTTGATGGTACCTCAGGCGGTACCACGGGTCAAGCGGATATTCGGTGCCAATCGGTACCTAATGGACACACCCCGCCGCTTCGCGTAGACTGGCAGCAAGGGTTAATCCGGAGAAGAGGCCCATGCACCTGGCGGTTGATCTGTCGGAGCAAAATGCCGCTGCACTGGAAGCTCAGGCGCGCGCCGCCGGTATGCCGGCCGAGCGTAATCTTGCCCATATCGTCGCACGGGCGCTTGAACGTGAGCATTGCCCCGGACACGACCACGGAAGAGTTGGAAGCCGCCCTTCAGGAAGCCCTGACGCAGGTTCGGCCGTATCGTAGCTGGCGCCTGTGAGGGTTGTTCTCGACACCAATATTCTTGTCCGAGCCAGCCCCGCGCTAACCCCAAGGTTTCACCGCAGGGTCTTGCACGCGATCTTCGGACGACGACCCTAGCCTGCCAACCGCGATTGTGGGCCGCGCCGATATTCTGTTCACCCGCGATGAAGCCTTTCGACACGAGGTTGTCGAACGGGTCTGCACCCCGAATGGCATTAGAATTCTGGACGATATTGACCTTCTGCACGAGCTTCGCCGGTCAAGGGCCAGATGAGCGGCACTCCTCCATTGGTCGGAATTGCCCCTTAAGCGTTGCAGCCCGAAAGCGGTGGCTGAATCGCCACGGCCGGCAGATCGCTTCGGAGGGGCGGCGTGCGCGCCATTTTGCCCCCTTTTCCTACCGCAGGTCGTGCACCATAACATGCTTTGCAGGCAGTAATCTTTTCCTGCCTTCCACGTGCTACGATTGTATATACAGATGCGCTACGAGTGGGATGAAGAGAGGAACCGGCTCAACCAGAAAAAACCATAGGATCTCATTCGAAATGGCGGCTTTGGCCTTTGAGGACGAATGCTGCCTTGTGCGTCCGGACCGTGTGGAAGAAACCGGAGAGCGACGATGGCAAGCGATTGGGGCGGCTCGATTGAGCCCGGATGCCTCAATCGTACTGTTCGTCGTTCATGTTTACAGGGAGGAAATCGATGGCGAAGAAATCACCCGCATTATCTCGGCGCGAAGGGCTAACAAAGATGACTTCCAAAGATATCAAGAACAAGAGATGGACTGAAGCGGAGCGACGTTTGGTAAAGCGTCACGCTGCGAAGCAAGCCGCCGGAGACGATTCCGACATCAACTACGACGACATTCCTCGGTTGACAGATGAGCAGTTGGCGCAAATGGTTCGGCTGCGCGACATTCGGCCGAAGGTGCCGGTCAGTGTGAGGCTCGATCCAAGCGTGCTCGCGTGGTTGAAATCAAAGGGCGAGGGTCACCTGACCCGCATCAACGATATTCTGAGGAACATCATGGAAGCCGAACAGCGGATCGCACAACGGTGACGTAAGTGGCTCATCGCACTCGCCGCGCTTCTGCCGGATAGAGAGTCGCGCGAGATCGCGCTTTGAGACCTTGACGCCGGTCGGGTCGTAGGTGGTGTCCAGGCGCGCGGCCACTTTCAAGCCGGTCGTGTTTGTGGTGGTGCGGATAAATCTTAGGGCCTTCTCATAAGTGTCCAGGGGCGCGGCTTGCCAGTTCTGCCGATCTGGCTGAACAGGCGATGCTCGATGGGATTCCATTTTGGAGGCGCCGGAATGGTAGTGAGAAACGGTGACGCTGAGTCCCAGGCCATCGCACAGTTGACGCGGAGGTTCTTGC
>Ga0302325_10007517_pt1 | contig 24171 bp, 24 predicted proteins | sample Palsa_T0_2_FD_201948 | JGI IMG/M metagenome (GOLD analysis project Ga0302325, IMG submission 201948) | Peat permafrost microbial communities from Stordalen Mire near Abisko, Sweden - Palsa_T0_2 | ecosystem: Environmental > Terrestrial > Soil > Palsa > Peat permafrost | place: Sweden: Abisko... | reverse complement strand
TTCGCCCTCGATCATGCCCTTGCGCGCGCCGGCGAATTGAAGAAGCCGCTCGTCATTTTGGAAGCCCTCCGCTGCGATTATCCGTGGGCCAGTGACCGCTTGCACCGTTTCGCCCTGGAGGGCATGGCGGAGAAGTCGCGCGAACTTGCAAGCGCCCCGATTCTCTATTATCCGTACGTCGAGCGCGCCATCGGCGAAGCGAAGGGCTTGCTTGCGGCCCTCGGGAAGCTCGCATGCCTGGTCGTTACCGACGACTTCCCCTGCTTTTTTCTTCCGGGCATGGTGCGTTGCGCCGCGGAACAGTTGCCGGTGCTGCTGGAAAAGATCGACTCCAACGGTCTTCTGCCGCTGCGCGCCGCCAGCCAGGTATTTCCCACCGCGTATGCGTTTCGGCGATTCCTGCAGAAAAATCTTCCGTCTCACTTGCCCCACTTTCCAAGAGCGGACCCGTTCGCGCATCTTGCTATCCCCAAACCGAAGTCCCTGCCCAAAGAAGTCACGTCGCGGTGGCCCTCCGCGCCGTTGGATTGGCTTGAAAATTCCGCTTCGCTGGCTGAATTGCCGGTCAATCACAAAGTCGCTCCTGCCACCGGCGTTGAAGCGCTGCACGGGGGAGAGGCGGCCGCGCAAAGCAAATGGCGCGAGTTCCTTTCCAAAAAAGTCGACGACTACGGAAAAATCCGCAACCAGCCGGAACAGCAGGGCACTAGCGGCCTTTCACCCTATCTGCATTTCGGCCATATTTCCTCGCACCAGATGTTTCATGATCTGATGTCGCGCGAAAAATGGACCGAAGCAAAACTCTCTCATCGTGCGGTCGGAAACCGTCAAGGTTGGTGGGGCGTGCGCCCTTCCGTCGAACAGTTTCTCGATCAGTTCGTGACTTGGCGCGAAGTCGGTTTCAATTTTTCGAGTCATCGCGAGGATTACGATCGCTACGAATCGCTTCCCGATTGGGCCCTTGCCACTCTCGGTAAACATTCCCGCGACGAGCGCCAATTCAGCTATTCGCTAAAAGATCTTGCGGCGGCCCGCACTCACGATCCCTTGTGGAATGCCGCGCAACGCCAGCTCACCAGCGAAGGCGTCATGCACAATTACCTGCGCATGTTGTGGGGCAAGAAAATCCTGGAGTGGTCGGAAACTCCCGAGGAAGCGCTCGAATTCATGATCGAACTCAACAACCGGTTCGCGGTCGACGGACGAAATCCCAATTCTTACAGCGGAATTTTTTGGTGCCTCGGCCGTTACGACCGCCCCTGGGGGCCGGAACGCCCCATTTTCGGCACCATCCGGTACATGAGTTCGGACAACACCGCGCGCAAGCTTCGCGTAAAGGACTACCTCAAGAGATATGGCAATCAAGAAACTCTTTACCGCCAGATCCAAGATTGACTCGCCCGCCGTGGATGTTTTTCGCTGGCACGAGGAGCCCGGCGCGCTCGAGCGCCTTACTCCTCCCTGGGAACCGGTCGAGATCGAGCAGCGCCCACCAGGGATTCGTGACGGCGACCGCGGTATATTGCGGATCCGCCTTGGCCCGTTCAAAATCCGCTGGGTGTTGGAGCATCGCGATTACATCGAAGGCCGCCAGTTTCGGGACGTGCAGATTTCAGGCCCTTTTCATACTTGGCAGCACACCCATTCCTTCACCCCGGATGGCCCGCAGGCGAGCATGTTGGAAGATCGCATCGAATACACGCTGCCCATGGGCTTTCTTGGTGCGCTTTTCGGAAACTGGTTTGTCCGGCGCAAACTCAGGCGCCTGTTCGAGTATCGCCATCGCGTCACCCGAGAAGCGATGCACGCGCCCGGCATCGCTCCGCGCGAAGAGTTCACGGCGCAAAATCGGCAATGAACGAATAGAATTGCTCATTACAGCCTCTTGTCGTTTACTACGGAAAGACGGGGAACATATCGAAGAATGAGCGCGAATCCCGATGTTGTGATCGTGGGTGCGGGGCTCGCGGGCCTGTGCTGTGCCCGCCGCCTTCAAGAAAAGGGCATTTCGTTCCAGATTCTCGAGGCATCGGACGGGCTCGGTGGCCGTGTGCGCACCGACCGCGTCGACGGATTTTTGTTTGACCGCGGATTTCAGGTTCTGCTCGAAGGTTATCCCGAAGCGCGGCACGTCCTCGATTACAATGCGCTCGATCTGAAATCATTCGATCCAGGTGCCTTGATTTGGTTCGGCGGCCGCCTGAATCGCTTCGTCGATCCCTGGCGCAAGACCGGGGAGTGGCGCGGGGCGTACGATTCGCCCGTCGGCTCTCTAGCCGACAAACTTCGCCTGGCGCGCCTCCGCAGCCGCTTAAAAAATACCTCGCCGGAGAAAATATTTAGCCGCCCGGAGAAATCCACAATTGCCGCCTTAAAGTCGGCGGGATTTTCTCCCGCCATGATTCAGCATTTCTTCGAGCCTTTTTTTGGCGGGATCATGCTCGATCGCGATCTCCACGCCTCCAGCCGCATGTTCGAATTTGTTTTTAGCATGATGTCTAAATCGATGGTCTGCGTTCCGGCTTTCGGAATGGGCGCCATCCCGGACCAGCTCGCCGCGAAATTCCCCTCCGGCGCAGTTCGGTTAGGGGCCCACGTCGATTCTTTGCTCAGTACCACGCTGACGCTCCACGAAAACGAAGAGCTCACTCCCCGGGCCGTGGTCGTCGCTACCGACGGCCCCTCGGCCGCAAAGCTGCTCGGCGAAATTCCGCTGACTCCGTCGCGCGGCGTCAGCTGTTTTTATTACGCTACCGACACGCCGCCCGTCACCGAACCGATACTCCTGCTGGCCGGAACTCGCGGTGGCACCGTAAATAATCTCTGTGTGATGAACGCCGTCGCACCGAATTACGCGCCGGCGGGCCAGTATTTGATTTCCGTTTCCGCCCTCGGCGATTTTCCGCTGACCGATGACCAACTCGGCGGCTTCATCATCGCGGATCTGAAGGGATGGTTCGGTCCCGTGGTGCGCTCCTGGAAATTCTTGCGTAGTTACCGCATTCCACATGCCCAACCCGCGCAGCCCCCCGGAGCGCTCGATCCCCCGGAGCGGCCCGTGCGCGTCCGTCCGGGCGTATATGTCTGCGGCGATCATCGCGACAACGCATCCATAAATGGTGCGATGGTCTCCGGGCGTCGCGCCGCCGACGCCTTGATCGCCGATTTATCAAAATGACCGCCACGGTTCCAGCTCGCGCCGGCGTCGCCAAGCCCTCTTGACGTCCCCCGATGGGATTTTTGCTTCGGTCCGGATCGCACTTTTCACGACGATGACGCTTGCTGCATAGCGCGGCTTGGCAAGGCCACCATACGCTTGCGTATGTTCGTCCTAATGCCGCTATTTTGGCGATTTAGAAGACACGAGGCCGCGTATTCTTGAGACGGCAGGACCCTGAGGAGTCGAGGTTCGCGGGACAGCCGTTGTGCGATTGACCATACGCCACAGTATGTAGCGCGACGCTCTCTTTTTGCTATTGCTTGCAAACGCCTCTCCGCGTTTTTGCCAATTTGGTGTACATTCTATTCGTAGGGACGCTGCGGCGAGTCGTCATTCTCCGCCTGGAAAGGTTCTGTAATGACTCCCACCAAACCCGAATCGGATGTGCGCAATGAGTCTGCCGCCGAAGCGCCACGCGATACTCTATCCATCACCGACAACCGCACCGGCCGCCAATACGAAGTCCCCATCAAGCACGACACGATTCGTGCGATTGACCTGCGTCCGATCAAGGTAAAGGAAGACGAATTTGGTTTGATGGGCTACGACCCGGCGTTCACGAACACGGCGTCGTGCCAGAGCAAAATCACGTTCATCGATGGCGACAAAGGCATCCTTCGCTACCGCGGATATTCGATCGAGGAACTTGCGGAAAGAAGCAGCTACATCGAGACGGCTTACTTGCTGTTGTATGGCGAGCTTCCGACGAAATCGCAGCTCGCCGATTGGAGCTACCACGTCACGCACCACACCTTCATCCACGAGAGCATTAAGAAATTTATAGACGGCTTTCATTACGACGCGCACCCCATGGGCATGATGATTTCCACGGTCGCCGCGCTTTCCGCTTTCTACCCGGACTCGAAGGATATTTTCAATCCGGATTCGCGCCTCAAGCAGACCTACCGTCTCATCGGCAAAATGCCGACTCTCGCGGCTTTTGCATACCGCCATAGCCTCGGCATGCCTTTCGTTTATCCCGATAACGATCTCAGTTATTGCGGGAATTTTCTGAACATGCTTTTCCGCACCACCGAAGCCAAGTACCGCCCGAATCCAACTCTCGAACGCGCGCTCGACATCCTTTTTATTCTCCACGCCGACCACGAGCAGAACTGCTCCTCCACGGCGATGCGCACGGTAGGAAGCTCGCACGTTGATCCCTATTGCGCTGCCGCCGCAGCCACCGCGGCCCTCTATGGCCCGTTGCATGGCGGCGCGAACGAGGCCGTGCTCCGGATGTTGGTCGAAATCGGCTCCATCAAAAATGTTCCGGCCTACATCAAAAGCGTAAAAGCGGGCGAGAAGTTACTGATGGGCTTCGGGCATCGCGTGTACAAGAACTACGATCCGCGCGCCCGCATCGTGAAGAACATCGCCTACGAGGTTTTTGACGTAATGGGCAGGAACCCGCTCATCGAAATCGCGCTCGAATGCGAGCGGATTGCCCTCGAGGATGAATACTTCGTCAAGCGCAAGCTTTATCCTAACGTCGACTTCTACACCGGGCTGATTTACCAGTCCATGGGTTTCCCGGTGACCATGTTCCCGGTCCTTTTTGCCATTCCTCGCACCTCCGGCTGGATCGCCCAGTGGGAAGAAATGCTCCTCGACCCCGAACAGAAAATCTCCCGCCCGCGTCAGGTCTACCTGGGCAGAGAGCTGCGCGGATACGTTCCCCTCGACAATCGAAAATAGCCGTTCGCGAAAACCGCCTCTCTCGGCTCAGGACGCACCGGAAACGCTGTCATTGATGTCCCCCATTTCCAGCACGCGCCTCGGAGCGCCGTGTCGCACAACATTGATCATCGCCCGGCCCATGTCCTCGGTCGTCGCCACGTACTTTGGGAAAAATCTGCGCATGGCGGGATAAATGGGAGACAGCATCGCGTAGAAAGCCCGGTACAACTTCGTCTTCGACTGAATTCCGTGCAGCGGCTGAATGTAACCCGGTCGAAATACGTACGCCGCCTTGAACGGCAACTGCAGCAATGCGTTTTCCGTTTCACCCCTCACGCGAGCCCACATGACGCGCCCGCGCGCGGAGCTATCGGCGCCCATGCCGGATACGTAGATGAAAGTCATTTCGGGATTCAGCTTCGCCAGCGTTCTAGCGACGTCCATCGTCAGATCGTAAGTCACCACCCGGTACTCCGCCTCGGTCATCCCCGCTGAAGAAGCTCCGAGACAGAAAAAGCAACCGTCGTAGCCTCGCAACGCCTCCGCGATGTCCGAAAGATTCGTGAAATCCCTGCGCACGATCTCGCGTAACTTTTCGTCATGCTGGCCCAACGCGCTTCGTCCAATCACCAAAACGCCTTTGACCTCCGGATCGAGAAGGCACTCCCGCAGCACGCCCTGGCCAACCATTCCGGTGGCTCCAAAGATTATAATTTTCATATCCTCGCCACGCGCTGGCCCACGGTCAAGGCCCGGTGGGCGCGTGCTGGTTCTCGCGTGCTGCTCGTTCGAGTGGATAGCATAAGGTCTTCCAAAGCCTACCTAGGCTCTTCCGCCAGCGTATTCCGATTTTATCAAAACGCGCAGGTCATCATCGCCACTAGAAATCGTCATAGCCTGCAACGGTTTTCGCTTTGCTTTCTCCGCATCCGCTACATCGCTTTGCGCGTACAACTTAAAATTGATTGCATCTGACGCGAATCTCTGGCAAAACTCTCTATCCCCCTTTGGGGGTCGGCCTCATGGACATCTCAACCCGTCAATCCGGAACCGCTACGATTGTGGACGTCATCGGAGATATCACCCTTTACAACTCGCCGCAGGTTCGCAAGGTTCTGCTGGACTTGCTGAAGGACAAGAAATCCCCGCGCGTTATCGTTAACCTGGAGAAGGTTCGCTACATTGACAGCGCCGGCGTCGCCTCGCTGGTTGAGGGGCTGAAAGTTTCCCGCGACATGAAAAGCACGTTTGCGCTTTTTGGCTTGAGCCGCACGGCTCGCGAAGTACTCGAATTGACTCGTCTGATTAAAGTTTTTGAAGTGTACGACAACGAAGCGGAAGCGTTGCGCGGCGGCAGCACCAACGTCGCCCCAGCGAGGTAAAGTTCCGGGCAGGCTCTTACGGGAACCATCTAAAGTCCACCCGTCCGGACTCTCAGATGCCTTTCACAGAATCAATTGGCGCCGCCACTATCGATGGTCTGGCATACGTAGGTGGTCTCGCACGCTTGACGGGCGGGGCCGCCCGCGCTGTTTTCATCGCGCCGTTTCAAGGTAAGAAGTTTCACCTTGGCCGCTCTATCCACCAGGCCATGTCCGTTGGCGTCGAAGCCCTGCCCATCACCTCGCTGATTTCCTTTTTCGTTGGCGCGATCCTCGCAGTCAATGCCGCCGTCGAGCTGCGCAAATTCGGCGCGCTCAACCTGGTCGCCAGCGCCGTCGCCATCACCATGACCCGGGAGCTTGGTCCGTTGATGACCGCAATCGTCGTGATCGGACGATCTGGCTCGTCGTTCGCAGCCGAAATCGGCACCATGAAGGTCAACGAAGAAATCGACGCAATGGAGACGATGGCGCTCGAACCCGTGCAATTTTTGGTCGCGCCCAAATTTCTGGCGATGATCTTGATGGTTCCGTTGCTTACCTTCTGGGCCGATTTCATGGGCGTCCTTGGCGGGGGCCTTTTCGGGGTGATCGCCGCGGGTTTCACCTGGGGAACCTACCTTCACGCCACTCTCGATTCGCTGATTGTCCGCGACATCATGACCGGTTTGGTCAAAGCAACGATGTTCGGTTTAGTCATCACCGCTGTCGGTTGTCAGGAAGGATTTGCGACAGGGCTTGGCTCGGAACAGGTGGGACGTTCGACGACCGCGGCCGTGGTGAAATCCATTTTCATGGTTGTCATGGTGGATCTGATTTTCACGACGCTTTTCTACATCACATCGCCCGGCTAGAAATTATGTCATTTCACTCTAAACCGAAAACCGCGGACACGGCGTCGTCCGGTGGCTCCGCCATCTCGGTCCGCAATCTTCGCGTGAAATACGGCGAGCGCGAAATCCTGCACGGGATCAATTTCGAGGTTCCGGCTGGCGAGACGATGGTCATTCTTGGGGGCTCCGGCTCCGGTAAGAGCACATTGCTTCGCACGCTCGTCGGCCTGGAAAAACCCAGCTCCGGAGAAATCTGGTTCCAGGACAAGGATTTCGCCTCAATCTCCGAGAAAGATAGAGACGAGCTTCGCAAGAAAATGGGAATGTCCTTTCAGGGTGGCGCGCTGTTCGGCTCCATGACTGTCGGCGAAAATGTTGCCCTGCCTTTGCGCGAACACACCGCGCTCGACGATTCCACCATCGAAATCATGGTGCGTCTGAAGCTCGACCAGGTGGGCCTGTCCGGCTTTGAGAACTACATGCCGGCACAGCTAAGCGGCGGCATGAAAAAGCGCGCGGCCATCGCCCGCGCCCTGGCCATGGACCCCGGAACATTATTTTTTGACGAGCCTTCGGCGGGCCTCGACCCCATCATCGCGGCGGGCATCGACGAGCTTATTTTGAAATTAAAGAAAGCTTTCCGCATGACGATTGTCGTGGTAACTCACGAACTGGCCAGCGCGTTCTTGATCGCCGACCGCATGATCGTGCTGGATAAGGGCGTCATTGTCGCTGATGATACGGCCCAGAACTTGCAAAAAAGCGTTCAACCGCGCGTCCGCCAGTTTCTGGACCGCGTTCCGGAGCCGGAACTCACCGGAGAAATTGACTATCTGCAGATGCTCACCGGAGACATTCCTCCGCAGCGTCAATAACGTTCCGTGCTTCCCCGACAGAGCCAAACAATTTGGCTCGGCGCTGGTCAAGCAGAACGGACGTGTTATACTCCCCCGAACTTGAGGGGGTAACCGTGCGGGTCACCGCGCGGATTCATCGAGGACACGGATGGATTCGAAGAAAGAACAGGCACTCGTGGGTATTTTTGTCGTAGTCATCGTGGCGTTGTTGATTGTCACGGTCTTTTTGAAGTCCGGCACCCTCGACAAGGCCGACACTCCCTACCACACCTATTTCAAAAACGCCGGAGGCCTTGAACCCGGCTCCGAAGTTCGCTATCTGAACGGACCGCCCGTCGGACGCGTCGGCAAAGTCCACTTCGATCCGCAAGATCCGAGTCGCATGAAAGTAGATTTCACCGCGAAACCCGATATCCCGGTGAAGACCGACAGCACGGTGGTCATCACCAGCACCAGTCCGCTCGGCGAAAACTTCCTGGAGATTCTAGCGGGCACTCCGCCCGCGCCTCGCGCGCCTCGCGACGCGGTGCTGAAAGCCAAAGAACCCACCAGCTTCTCGGACATCGCCGACCGGATTTCAGAACTGACGCCGGCCGCGAACGAACTAATCCGGAATCTGAACGACCGCGTCGTAGAAGTCAAAGTCACACTGGCCCGCGTCAACGACCTGCTGAATGATCAGAATCGCGAGAATATCTCGGCGAGTCTTGGCAACGTACGCGGGATGTTGCAGGAAGACCGACCGCTGGTTCATTCCACTTTGACCCATGTAAACGACGCGTCGGCCAAAATCGAGCCCCTCATTGAAAACTTCCAGAAGACGGTGAAGCAGGTCGACGTAACCCTGGACAAGGTCGACGGCATGATTTCCGATAACCGCGCGGACATTCGTCAATCCATCATTGACCTGCGCCAGGCGCTCGCCAACGCGAATTCCATGGTCGCGTCGCTGAATACAACGGTGGTCAGCAATTCCGAGAATCTCGACGAAATTATCGATAACTTGCGTCACGTTACCGAGAACTTGAATTCGTTTACCGAAACAATTAAGACGCGGCCCTACACGCTGATTCGTGACTCCGAACCCAAGGCCCACAAGCCCGGGACAGCGCCGCCGCAATAAAAAGTTAGGCCGTATCGCGCAGAAGCTTGCGAGAAGGAGCGAAGAGTGTCGAGGCGTCGCATCCAGTTTCCGTTGGTTCTCATGGTCGTCGCGAGTTTCGTCGCCGCGTGCGGCGCCCCGCGCCCGGTGAAGTATTACGTGATCGATGTTCCGCCGGCTCCTGTGCCGGCGGTCGCGGCGCCGCTTCCCATCACTCTCCTTGTCGGCCGCTTCACCGCGTCGCATCTTTATCACGACGACCGCCTGGTGTATGGATCCGGCCCCGTGCAGCTCGGCACCTACGAATACGACCGCTGGGCCGAAGCTCCCGCAGACATGGTCCAGGATTTGTTGATTGCGCAGCTTCGCCGCACCGGCCAATACTCCACGGTATCGCGCGTAACCAGCAGCGTCCGTGGTGACTATGTGGTTCGCGGCCAGCTTCTTGAAATGTACGGCGTGGACCAGCCCTCTCTGGTTGCTCGATTTTCCTTGCAGCTTGAACTCTACGATCCGGTAGGGCGCGCTACCCTCTGGAATCAAACTTACACCCACGACGAACCGGTCCAGGGTAAAACGGTTCCGAACATCGTCGAGGCGATGGATCGCAATGTCGGGGAAGGCTTACAGCAGCTTTCCGCCGGGCTCGCACAGTATTTCGCGGCCCATCCGCCTCAATCGCAGGGCGCCAAGTAAGACCGCAGGCTTCGCATCGCGTCTCACCCTGCTTAATGTTCCCCGAAGGTGCGCCCCGCATCCTCGGTTAGAATTTTCTTTTTCGCGGCTCCCGGAGATCATCCGGCCCGCGTTCTAAAGTTAGCCTTGACTCACCTTCCCTGACCGCCAAGCGCCCCGCACAGCCCCGCAAGGGTCGTTCCTGGCCGTCGGATGGTACCTTTACGTACCTGCCAGGGACGATCGTGTGGCCTTCAGCTGCCAGGGTGCCGATAAGTTATTTGGCGTCTTCCGGCCGTCTTCGCAATCTGCGCCGGCCGCTGCACGAATTCCTGGAGACTAAGATGTTTGATTCGGAAGACGTAGAGATTCTCCTGGTCGAGGACAATCCCGCGGATGCCGAGCTCGCTCTTCATGCTCTCAGAAAGAGCAAAATTGCCAACCATATCCTGCACCTTAAGGACGGCGTCGAGGCCTTGGATTTCCTATTCGCGCGTGGGGTCTACGCGAGTCGCTCTCCTTCGCTTCGGCCCTGGCTGGTACTGCTCGACCTGAAGCTTCCGAAACTCGATGGCCTCCAGGTTTTGAAAGAACTGAAAGCCAATGTGGCCACTCGCGCAATCCCCGTCATTCTTCTAACGTCCTCGAGCCAGGAGCGGGATATGGTCGCCGGTTATCAGCTCGGGGTGAACAGTTACGTCCAAAAGCCTGTCAATTTCAGCGAATTTCAAGAAGTTGTGCGCCAGCTGGGGATGTACTGGCTATTCGTCAACAAAAAGCCGCCTGCATCCGCGTTTTTAACCCCTTAGGAATCGCCGCCGTGATGACTCCAACCAATTCGGCCTCGACGATGCCTCGCTCTCGGCCTTTGCGGCTTCTAATCGCCGAGGATAATCCCGACGATCTTACCTTGACCCTTCGAGAGCTGAAGAAGTCCGGACTCGATCTTCAAATCGCGACGGTCAGCACGCGATCCCAGTTCGTGGAGGTTTTGAATTCCCAGCCTGTCGATATCGCTCTCTCCGATTTTCGTATGAAGGGTTGGACGGGTGTCGACGCTCTCACCGAAATCATAAAACTTGACGCGGACATACCGCTCATCCTCGTAACCGGAACGCTCGGCGACTTAAAGGCCGTCGAGTGCATGAAACTTGGCATTACGGATTACGTGCTGAAGCATCAGATTGGCCGCCTTCCCATGGCCATCATCCGCGCTCAGGAAGAAAGATCCCTCCGCTTGTCACAGAAGCTTGCCGCCGAGGCCGTCCGCGAAAGCGAGGCTCACTACCGTACCCTGGTTGAGAATGCTCCAGAGGCCATTGTCGTCCTGGACGTTGATAAAGGAATGTTCGTCGATTGCAACAATAACGCCCTGCGCCTTTTTCGGATGAAGCGCGAGGACTTGCTGACGCACGGTCCCGGCGAGCTCAGTCCCATCTTCCAGCCCGATGGCCGCCATTCCATTGTTGCCACCCAGCTTTGGGCGGAGCGCGCTTCCGCGAATGAAACCTCGAGTTTCGAGTGGATTCATCGAAACTCCACCGGGGGAGATGTTCCTTGCGAAGTTCATCTCGTGCGGCTCGCTTCTCCCACTCGCCAGTTGGTTCGCGGCAGCATCCTCGATATCACCGAACGCAAGCGCTCCGAAGAGGCCGTGCGCGAAAGCGAGACGCGCTACCGCGAGCTCGTTAACAACGCGATGTACGGAATCTACTGGGTTTCGCCCGATGGCACGCTTCTTGACACCAACCCGGCCCTCGTCCGCATGTTGGGGTACGACTCCATCGAATCGCTCCTCGCTACTCGCGACACGGGAATTCTCTTTTGCGATCCCGCCATGCGCGAACACGTCCTCACGCAGGACGGCCCGGCCGACCGCGGTGAGTTCACCGTCGAGTGGAAACGTCGCGACGGTAAACTCATAACCGTCCGCCTGATCGGCCGCCGCGCCACCGATCCACGGCGCAAGACCGCCTGCATCGAAGTCATCGTCGAAGAACTCACCGAACGTCTAGCCCTGGAAAAGCAATTGCGTCAGGGTCAAAAATTCGAGGCTATCGGCCAACTCGCCGGTGGCATCGCTCACGACTTCAACAATATGATCGGTGCGATTCTCGGTTGGGCTGAGCTGGGCATGGACGAAACCGACGTAGACGCGCGCCTGCATCGTCACTTCGACAAAATTCGGCATCAGGCCATTCGCGCCGCCGCGCTGACTCGCCAGTTATTGGCTTTCGCCCGCCGCCAGATTCTCGAGCCTCGCGACCTCGATCTGAATCAAAATGTCATCGAGACACTGAGCCTTCTCGAAAATGTTATTGGCAGCAACATCGAAATCAGGCCCGACCTCACTGCCAATCTGCCCGTAATCCGCGCCGACCCCACTCAGATCGAACAGGTGATCATGAACCTGTGTATCAACGCCCGCGACGCCATGCCCGAAGGCGGCCTCCTTACTATCCAGACCGGCGAGTTTACGTTCGATAACCAATTCTTGGCCGCGGAACCCCACGCCAAGCCCGGCCGCTATGCCATGCTCGCCGTCACCGATTCTGGGATCGGCATGGACGCGACTACCCTCGATCGCATCTTTGAACCGTTCTTCACCACCAAGGAGACCGGCAAAGGTACGGGTCTGGGCCTCGCGACCGTGTACGGCATCGTTCGCCAGCACGGAGGATTCCTGCACGTTTATAGCGAGGTTAACATCGGTACCACTTTTCGAATCTACCTGCCGCTTGCGGCTACGGTCGGCAAGCTTGCGCTTCCGCCCGACGACGTTCAGCCTGTGCGCGGCGGCTCTGAAGTGATACTCATCGCCGAGGATCACGAAGGCCTGCGCGAACTCGCGCGCGAGATTCTGGAGAGCCTGGGCTATTCAGTCCTCACCGCATCCGACGGCGACGAAGCCACCCGCATTTTCGAAATGCACCGCGACCAGATCGATTTGCTACTTTTCGACGTGGTCCTGCCCAAAATGAATGGCCCCAAAGCTTATGCCCGCATCTGCACTCTGAAACCCGAGGTTCCCATCATTTTCGCCACTGGCTATAGTCCGGATATCGAACTACTGCAGGAGGCTCAGCAGCAGGGGCTCACCGTAATGCAGAAACCATACGTTCCGCGCGATCTGGCGCGGCGCGTCCGCGAGGCCCTCGATCTCCGGCCCGCCAAAATCCACCGCGCTTGAACCCATCGTTTCTCCGCTCGAAGTGTGCCGTTGCGGCACTGCGCACCGCCGTCTTACCAATATCTTTCACGGCCGCCTGCCAATTGCAGTTGACACTCTTTCGCGGTGCGTGTTATTCATCTTTCAACTGTGGATTCCGGCGGAAACGCCGGATTGCCGGACCGTCCAGGCTCACGCAAGCCGTTCTAACGACGCTCCTGCAAAACCCCACCCACCCCGGGAGGTGGTCACCGCTAGGTTTCCGCCTCCCGTTTAAATTTTGCGTGAGTATTTTGGGAAGTCATAAATCCCACGTATCCGGCAGGCAGCGGAAAGTTCACCGTTTGGGCAATCTTCGTGACGTGCACCCCGCCGAAGCTGTTCCAGAAAGTAATGGAAGGGTTATAATGCGCGCACTCGGCCACGCGGCTATGGGGACCGCTCGCGCCCGGACGTCTCTTCCGTATTTGCGTTTTTCATACGGACCGGCGGCAAGTCAGGAGGGTAGCGATGGGGCTGCAAATCGCCGAACGCAAATCCGGGATCGTTACCATTCTCGACCTCGTCGGCCGCATCGTCATTGGTGTCAGCAATGACTCTCTCGTCGCTGAATTGCGAAAGCATTCGGACGCCGGTCCGTCCGAAGTGGTTCTCAATCTCGTAGGTGTTACACAGATGGATAGTTCGGGCATCAGCACGCTGGTGCGCTCGTTCGTTACCCTCGACCGCCAGGGTGGCGGCTTGAAACTCCTCAACCCGTCCGGCCACGTCAAGGAAGTCCTGGAGTTGACACGCCTCATCAACGCCATCCCCACGTTCTACGACGAATCAAAGGCGGTTGCCGCGTTCCGCAGCAATATCGCCAGAGCCTAGGTGTATGAAGCTTGGGCTGGCGGTCCTTCCAATGCTGGCGGTTACTTTCCTCGCCCCGAATGCGAACGCGCAATTGCCCGACACGGGCTTGATGGCCTCCCGGATGGCCAAGGCTCTCGCGCATTCAAAACAAAAATCGGTGATAGTTTTCGATTTTTGGGGAGCCGACGGACTGAGCGGGATGGGGCCATATTTGGCACAAAATTTCAGCGCAGCGCTCGCCAAGCAGGGGCTTTCCTTCCAGGTTTTGGATCGTGAGAAAATCCCTGCGGCGTGCAGTAGGTACGGCCTATCTCTTTCGGTGCTTAGCGATTTTTCCACTGCGGTTTGGGTGGGGCACGAGCTGGGAGCCGAAGCGGTAGTCGTGGGCCACTTGGAAAAACACACTGATGCACTCGATATGACGATAACTTCCTATCGAACTCGTGACCTGAAACAACTCGGCGCGTTCCGCGCGACGTTTCCTATCTCGACTGAAACCGGAGCCCTGCTCAACAAGGAAATAAACTATCGAGTGGCCGCAACCGGTGAGGTGCCCCCCGCGGGCACGAATGGCTACACGTTCCCAAAGTGCCTTCATTGCCCGCCGGCTGCATACTCGCACGAGGCTGCTGATGCAAAACTATCGGGAATCGTGGTACTTCAGGTAATCGTGGGGAGAGACGGCAAAGCTCACGAAATCTCTGTGACAAGAGGTTTGCCGAACGGCCTGACCAAGCAAGCGTTGGAAGCGGTAAGCCAGTGGACTTTTAGGCCGGCGTCCGACGCGGAGGGAACCCCTATGGCTGTGCGGCAAGTGATTGAAGTTTCGTTCCATCTCTACTAGAGGCGTCGGACCCGTTGCTACGCATTTTTCTTCAATTCAGCCAGAACCAACTTCGCCACTTCCTTTAGCGTGTCAAAGACGCCTTGTCCGGTGACCGCGACGGCTTCCACGGTCGGCTCGCCTTTCACCAGCAGGTGCTTTTGCAACTCTTCCACTGGCAGGATGTTCGGCAGGTCGCGCTTGTTCAATTGCAGGACGTAAGGAATTGTCGCGAAATCCAAGTTGTGATCTTTCAGGTGTTCGCGCAGGTTATCCAGCGTTTCAAGGTTCGCGTCGAGACGCTCTTCCTGCGAATCGGCGACAAAAACAACGCCATCCGCGCCCTTCAAAATCAATCGGCGGCTCGCCTCGTAAAAAACCTGCCCAGGAACCGTATAGAGGTGAAATCTCGTCTTAAATCCGCGCACCGAACCCAGATCCAACGGCAAGAAATCGAAGAAAAGAGTCCGATCCGTCTCCGTTGCCAGCGAAACCATCTTTCCCTTTTGATTCGCTCCGGTATGTTCGTAAATCCACTGCAAATTCGCGGTCTTCCCGCCGAGACCGGGACCGTAATAGACAAGTTTGCAGTTAATTTCCCGTGCGGGAAAATTTATAAACGGCACAGTTTCCTCGGATTAGCGCAGCTCAATACTTATAGCATAGCGCCTTCTCCCGGCCAACGCGCCCACTCACGCCCTGCTTCGCAACTGACACCCCGGCAGTCGCGCCTGTCTTTCCGCCAACCGACTGCCGTTCGCCACTCCGGAAGCCCCTCGACGGAGAACCAACCCTACGAAGCCGCATCCGCTCGCCTCTTTACGACGATGTCTCCTTGCCGCCGACCACCTGGGCGTGCCCCAGGAACGCCACCAGTGACACGCCCCCGATAATGTTTCCCAGCAACGTCGGAATCAGGAAATGGCTCACGTACCCACCCCAGGTTTCCCCGCCCGTAACGATTAGGTAGAACATCTTCGTCGATCCCGCAATGACATGGCTGAACCCGCCAATCCCGATCAAGTACGTCAGAATTATGATGATGCTCACGCGTGACGAATCCGCCCCCGGCAACAGCCACACCGTGAGCGCAATCAGCCATCCGGCGAAAATCGCACGCACCAGCACCGTGCCAAACCCGCTGCCAAGTCCTTCGCGGCTCACTTCCAAGAACGCTTGCCGGATCGCGGGATCGAAAATCACGATGCGACCAACCACCAGCGCGAAAAGGAAAGTGCCCAGCAGATTCGCCGCGAGAGTCACCGACCACATTCGCAGCACGGCAAGAATTTTGGCCCACGCCGGCTTGGATAGCAGCGGCAGAATAACGGTGAGCGTCGTTTCCGTGAAAAGCTGCTGCCGCCCCAGAATCACAATTAGAAATCCCACGCAGTATCCAAACTTCGAAATTAAGAGCGCCCATGTAGCATGCGGCAAATACGCCGCGAGCAATGCCTCCGCCACCAGCGAGAATCCCATCGACAATCCCGCTGCCAATCCCGACCACCCCAGCGCGGCGGATGTGCGCCGGAATTCCTCTTCGCCTTCGCGGCGTATCGTCTCGTATACGACGCTCGGCGAAATCGCCAGGCGCTCCTCGACCTTTTTCTCCTCCGCGCGCGTATGAATCGCCGGAGATTCTTTCAACTGCGAATCTGCTGTCGGTTTTTCACGCTTCATTTTTTTGTGCTGCTAGCCGAGTCAATCGGCAACTCATCATCGGGCAATCAATCCATGCCGTCCATCCCTTTTAATTCGAAGGAGAATTTTAGGGAGGTTCGCAAATGGGCCTACCGAAGCGCCTCTCTTCTCATTCCGCGTGCGGCGAAATCGGCTCAGAAGAATCGCTAATTCGGATATCGCGCCGAGACTACTCCGGCGATTTTTCCTGTACGGGCTTCTTGCACGATCACAATAATGCGCATTTTTTTCGCACCGGTAGCTGGAATATTAGTTTCCACGTCTTTCGAGAATCCGTTCATCTTATCCACTGTTCCGGCCATCTTTAGTTCGCGAAGCACGGCAACATGCGTCAGCGTCCGTCCCGAGTTTTCGCCCCGCGCTACGCTCGATACGTCCTTGTCGTCGGCTACGGCGATCAGAACATTCGCGGAAGTCGCGCCGCTGGAAGCAGGCAGAACTTCTGTTTGCACATGCATCGAGATTCTGCCGTTCGGATTTGCACGAATAGGACTCACGAATACTGCCATCTTTGGCGTTGCCGCCGCCTTTTCGATGGCTTCCACCGCCCTCCTCGCGTCGCTACCCACGAACTCGAATTGCCCATCCACCACCATTTGGGGCGTGTAGACACCACCGGTTCTGAATCGTTCGGCATAGCGCTCCTGCCGTTCGCTGTTTGCATGCGCTGAGAAAGGATCTTTCCACCCGATGCCGTCCCAGTAATCCACGTGCTCGCTTAGTGCGATCACTTCGGCGCCCGCCACGGGCTGCGATTCATCCAGCTTCTTCAACAGATCATCCGCCGGAGGGCAGGTCGAGCAACCCTCCGACGTAAACAATTCCACAAGCACCGGCGTTCGTCCCGTTTCCGGGGCTACTCTGCTTGCCGCGTGAAACGCCTGAGAGTGCGCACCAATCGCGAGTGCGGAAATCGCGCAACATACCAACGAACCCGCCAAGCTTTGGCCATTCATCGCAGTCACCTTACAAGACTTTGAACACCGCAGAAACCCTGTTGCCATTACTCATTGGATCGTGAGGTTCCGCCGAAGTTTCGCACCGAATCTTGCCTGCAATTCGCCGCATTGACGCGCCCCTGCGACTTTGCTATGGTCCACTACGTTTCCTGTGAGGATGCCCAATTGAAACGCTCCGGGACCCGCACTAAGAATTCTTCATCAAAGAGCCATAAACCATTGAAACATAAGCCTACTAAGGCTGGTAAGTTTAAGCCGCCCCCCCCCGACCCGGACGCTCCGGCAAAACAAGCGCAGCTCAAGGCCTACGAAGAAGCCCTTAAATTCTTCCAGGAGCAGAAGTTTCCACGCGCCAAGCAATCCCTCGAGCGCGTCCTGGACGGCCCGTCGAAAGAATTGCACGACCGTGCCCAGATGCATATCCGCATCTGCGATCAGCGCATCGCGCGCACGCCCCCTCCCGCCGCGAAATCCGCCGAAGATCATTACACGCAGGGCGTGGCCCTGATGAACCTCGGCCGCTGGGACGAGGCCCGCGAACATCTCGACCGTGCTCGCAAATCCGCGCCGAAGGCGGATCACATCGTCTACGCGATGGCGGCGCTCGATTGCCTCACTGGCGAAGCCGAATCCGCCATGCAGAATCTCAAAATCGCGATCCAGTTGCGCCCCGAGAATCGTTACCACGCCCGCAACGACGAGGATTTTGCCTTCTTGCAAGAAGATCCGCGTTTTACTGAATTGCTCTACCCCGAGCGTGACGGTTCACCGGGCTGATTCCCGCGTCATCCCGAGAAGTTAGAAAATAAATTTCCTCATGAAAAGCCGTCCGCAAACTCGCGCTCGCTCGATCCGTATCGTTGCCTTGGGAGGCGGCACGGGCCTTTCCACGGTTCTTCGCGGTCTGAAAGAATACGTCGCGTCGCGAAAGAATGAATCGATCCCTCGTCCGATATCCGATCTGGTGGCTGTCGTGACCGTTACCGATGACGGCGGAAGCTCCGGGCGGTTGCGCCGCGAGTATCGCGTGCTGCCCCCGGGCGACATACGCAATTGCATGGTCGCGCTCTCGAAGGACGAGCATCTTCTCGGAAAACTTTTCCAGTATCGTTTTCCCCTAGGCGGCGGTCTCTCGGGCCACAGTTTTGGAAACTTGTTCCTGACTGCGCTCACCAATGTCACCGGCGATTTTCCCGAGGCCGTCCGCGTTTCTTCGCGGGTCCTGGCCATTCGCGGACGCATCTATCCATCCACCGCCCAAAATGTCACGCTCGAGGCCGAGCTCGAAAACGGTCAGCTCGTTGCCGGCGAAACGAATATCTCGCGCTCGAAGAAAGCGATTCGCAGTGTGCGTCTCGTTCCGCGCCGCGTGCGCGCCGTTCCCGAAGTGCTCGAGGCTCTCCGCGAAGCCGACTTGATTCTGATCGGCCCCGGCTCTCTCTACACCAGCATTATCCCGAATTTGCTTATCGACAAGGTGGTGGACGCCATCGTCGGTTCGCGGGCTACCTGCGTTTACATCGCGAACTTGATGACCCAGCCCGGCGAAACGCAAAACTATTCCGTCGCCGATCACGTCCGTGCAATTTATGAACACACTCGCCAGCGCATTTTTGATTTTGTGGTCGTCAATCGCAAACCCGTCCCCGGCGCTCTGCTGCGAAAGTATCGAGATCAAGGCGCTGAACCCGTGCACCCTTCACTCGCCGAGCTCGGGCGGATGGGAATCCGCTTTATCACCGGCGATTTTCTCCATCACAACAAAGTTTTGCGCCACGACCAGGCAAGGCTCGCGCGCCTTTTACTGCGGGAATTTGTTCATCATCAGCGGACCAATCACACCGGCGGAAAACCGCGTCGGGCGAGGCGCCGCCGAGCAACGTAACAATTAGGCTGAACCAGGAAACGCATTTCTTGCACCGTTACAACCAGATTCGTATACTGGGCGGCGCTGTTCAAACACCTTGAAACTTATGGCGGCTATAAGCGGCGTAATCGTGGTCCTCATAAAATACCGGCACATCTTTTCGGAAATTTCGGGAGGTTCTCATGTCCGCGGCTGCGCAAGATGAGCTGAACGTCTATCAATCCGCTGAAGCTCGGTTTGAAACCGCGGCGCACAAGCTGGGCCTCGAAGATGGCATTTATCGCTATCTGAAATATCCAAGCAAGGAAATCACCGTCTACATTCCCGTGACTCTCGACAGCGGCCGGATGGAAGTTTTCATTGGCTACCGGGTTCTTCATTCCACGGTTCGTGGTCCGGGCAAAGGCGGGATCCGCTTCGCTCCCGACGTTTCGATTGACGAAGTCCGCGCCCTCGCCGCGTGGATGACCTGGAAATGTGCCGTGGTGAATATTCCTTTTGGCGGTGCCAAAGGCGGCGTGATCTGCGATCCCTCCAAACTTTCCAAGACCGAACTTGAACGCATCACGCGCCGGTACACCGCCGAACTTAGTGAATGGTTTGGCCCCGAGCGCGATGTTCCGGCGCCCGACATCGGTACCAACGAGCAAACCATGGCTTGGGTAATGGACACCTACTCGATGCACACTCGTCAGGCGACGACGGCGGTCGTCACGGGCAAGCCGCTCGAATTGGGAGGGTCTCAGGGACGCAAAGAAGCCACCGGCCGTGGCGTGATGATGTGCTGCAACAACGCGCTCACCAAGCTCAAAATGAAACGCGAGGGTTGCCGCGTCATCATTCAGGGATTCGGCAACGTCGGCTCGCAGGCCGCCACACTGATGCACGCAGCGGGGTACAAGATTATCGGCGTCGCGGACATCCACGGCGGTCTCTATCACGACAAAGGTTTTGACGTTCCGAAACTGGTCGATTGGGTCTACCGGCAGGGCAGGCCATTGCCTGATTTTCCGGGCGGTGGCGACAAACAGTCGGCGAAAGACGTTCTGTTCCATCCGACCGACATTCTAATTCCCGCCGCTACCGAGAATCAGATTACGACCCAAAACGCCGCAGGCATCGAATGCAAAATCCTTTGTGAAGGCGCGAACGGGCCCGTCACTTCGCACGCCGATGAAATTATCGATAAGAAGGGAATCTTCGTCGTACCCGATATTCTCGGCAATGCCGGCGGCGTCACGGTCAGCTATTTCGAATGGGTTCAGGATCGCCAGGGATTTTTCTGGCGCGAAAGCGAAGTGAATGAGCGCTTGCAGGACGTCATGGATCAGAGTTTCGATCAGGTCGTCCGCGCGGCCGAATCACATGGCGTCAGCAACCGCATCGCCGCGTACATTGTCGCGATCGATCGCGTGGCCCGCGCCCTGAAACTGCGCGGCATTTATGCGTAACTTGATCGGCCACTTCGTTACGTCCTAACATCTGGGAGCCCCTCCGCACGACGGGAAATGGTCGCTGCGGCGGAATTTATATTTGCCCTGACAGGCTTCCCACCGCTACCTTGCCTCGGATTCCAAAGCCGCCCGCCGAAATTCTTCCATTGTGCCGCGCCCCATCCTGGGGTATAGAGCCTATGCACGCACGAAGCTCATCGCCCATTTCGTCGAGGAGGCACGGTGGATTGCGGATCAGTCCTTCCAGGAGCTCTTAAATCCGAAGATGAGCACCGCCGTGACATCTGCGCGGTAGGCCGCTGGATTTACGATCGCGGCTACGTTGCATCCACTGATGGAAATATTTCAGTGCGTCTCGATCAGCGGCACGTTCTCACTTCACCCACCGGAATGTGCAAAGGCATGATGGTGCCCGAGGACCTCGTCATCACCGACCTCGATGGGAGAAAAATAAATGGCGGCCGGAATGCATCCTCCGAACTGGCCATGCATCTGACGATTTACCGTCACCGTCCGGAAGTCAATTCGGTCTGTCACGCGCACCCGCCCGTCGCCACCGGATATGCGGCGGCCGGCACTCCGCTTAACAAAGCTCTGGTCTGCGAACTGATTATTTCGCTCGGATGCATTCCCGTGGCTCCGTACGGCACGCCCGGAACGCCCGAACTCGCCGAAAGCATCGAACCTTTCGTCGACGGCTATGACGCGATTTTACTCGCCAATCACGGCGTCGTTACCTATGGCCACGATCTTCTTACCGCCTTTTTTCGCATGGAGACTGCCGAGCATTTCGCCCGCGTCTCACTCGTTACCGAACTCATTGGCAAGCAGGTTTTGCTTTCCGGCAACGAAGTTCAAAAACTTATTGCCGCCCGCTCCCGCTACGGCTTGCAGGTGGCCTCGAACTCGGGTCCGGAGTTTCCCATCACTTCCGATTGCGTGGATACCGAGCGAATTACGCTCACTCGCCGCGAACTCGAAGCCCTCGTCGATGAGGCCATCCGAAAGGACCGCCCTCCGCACTGAATGCGCGAATCCTGGCGGGCAGTCTGCATTAGCTCGGAGACTGCCCGCCGTGCAACGCTCCCCGCATCTTAACTTGCCGCCACGGCTACGTAACGGTTCTTCCCGCCAAAATGAAACTCCGTGATTTTATTTCCGTCCGTCACGATCGCCGAACGCGTCGCCTTGGTCGTCTCATCTTTCCACTGGACGGGCACTTGCGCGACGACCTTGCCACCCTTCGACATCGTGAGCTGCGTTTCGGTTACCGTCACTTTATAGTCGCCCGGGGCGATTGACTGGCCGGCTAGCGACGTGGCGTTCTGCAACGTGAAAATTGCCGACGTGTCTGCCTTGGAGTCTTTCGCGGACAAACTCTGCAGTCCGATCGAAAGCACCAGCACCAGCGCCGCAATCAATGTGGAAACTCGCATCATTTTGTTTTGTGACATTTTCCTTTCCTCCTTAGTTTTCATCCGCCCCTCGCGCTTGCTTAGACGGACCTGTACGCAGACCGGAAGCAACGCCTCGAGGGATTCATCGAAAAAAAACAATCGCGAAACAAAAATTCAGAGGCAGACCATAAACGAACACTGTCTGCCCGAAAGCGAACGGTGCTCGCTCACGATTTCCCGAAATTTCATTTCGCCTTACACACACTCATACGAGGACCGCTGTGAAAATGTTTCGTGACGGCTGATTTTTGTTTCCTGGCGCGCGGGTTTGACACCCTCGCACCGCTAATCAATAATCGCTCGACATGATTGGATCGCTTCGCGGCATTCTAATGGACAAGCGCCCGAACCAGGTTCTGCTCGAGGTCAACGGCGTCGGCTACGTCGTGCAGATTCCTCTGTCGACCTTCACCAGGCTCGCCGCCCTGCATTCGGAAAACACCTTGCTCGTTCACACCCACGTTCGCGAAGATCAATTTTCCCTCTACGGTTTTCTCACCGCACGCGAAAAGCACTGTTTTGAGCTGCTGATTTCGGCTTCCGGCGTCGGGCCGTCGCTCGCGCTGAAAATTCTTTCCGGCATGGGCCTAGATGAGTTGATCCCCGCCATTCGTAAAGGCGATCTCGCCCAACTCATTCGTATCCCCGGAGTTGGCCGCAAGACGGCCGAACGCATCGTGGTCGAATTGCGCGATAAGCTCGCGGCCGTGGATGTTCTGGAAGCGGGGAAGCCCGCGACCCGTTCGCAGCTTGAGTCCGACGTCGCCTCGGCCCTGGTCAACCTGGGATACGATGAGCGCTCCGTGGAGAGTGCCGTCGCGAAATCGCGCTCGGCGGTCGGTAATGATTTCGAATCCTTGCTGCGCGCTTCGCTGCAGGTTCTGGGTGGTGCGGCGATGCAGAAATCCAAGCGCGCGGAGTAATCTTGTATAAGAAGACGTAGGATCGATTTTCCACAATCTCAGTTTTCGGATATTTTGCGGAGGCGCTCTTGCTTCAGATTGTCTGGGAATTCATCGTGCGCGACGGCAAGATCGCCGAATTCGAGAGATCATATTCCGCGACCGGTTCGTGGGCCAAGCTGTTCCGTGGCAGTCCGGGCTATCTCGGCACCACTCTCTTGCGCGAGGCGCAAACGCCGCGCCGCTACTTGACGATCGACCGGTGGGACGGCACGGCTTCGCACCAAGCGATGCGCGCGAAAACCACGGAAGAATACGAAGCTCTCGACAAACGATGCGAAGCCTTCACCGAGACAGAACGGCAGATTGGCGTTTTTGAAGAAATTGGGTGACCGACTGAGTGCCGGAAAAATGCCAGAAAAAATAAATAATCCTCACGAACGCATCATCTCGGGCAAAGCGATCGATGATGACGCGCGCATCGAAGCCAGCATCCGGCCGACCAGGCTCGCCGACTACATAGGACAGAATCGGGTCAAAGAAAATTTGCAGATCGCTGTCGAAGCCGCGCGCACTCGCGGGGAGGCCCTCGACCACGTTCTGCTCTACGGTCCTCCGGGTCTCGGTAAGACCACCCTCGCGCAGATCCTCGCCAACGAGATGGGGTCGGCCATCAAAGTTAGCTCCGGCCCGCTCCTGGAAAAAAAAGGCGACCTCACCGCGGTGCTCACCTCGCTGGACGCACAGGATTTTTTCTTCCTCGACGAAATCCACCGGCTACAGCCTTCCATGGAAGAAATCCTTTACCCCGCGATGGAGGATTTTCGCGTGGACCTCATCATCGGCCAGGGTCCCGGCGCGCGCGTCCATCCGTATCAATTGAATCGCTTCACGCTGATCGGCGCCACCACTCGCGCGGGACTCATCATGGCGCCGCTCCGCTCGCGTTTCGGCATCGTGCATCGTCTGGAATTCTATTCGCCCGAGGATCTCCTTCGCATCGTCCACCGCTCCGCGAAAATTCTGGGCATTCAGATGGACGAATCGGGCGGCGCGGAAATCGCCCGCCGCAGCCGCGGCACCCCGCGGGTCGCCAACCGCCTCCTGCGCCGCGTTCGTGATTTCGCCGAAGTCCGCGCCAAAGGTTTCGTCGATCTCGCTGTGGCGCGCGACGCCCTCGCCATGCTCGGGATTGACGAGCACGGCCTCGACGAGGTGGACCGCAACCTGCTCCT
>Ga0302325_10007516_pt1 | contig 24172 bp, 21 predicted proteins | sample Palsa_T0_2_FD_201948 | JGI IMG/M metagenome (GOLD analysis project Ga0302325, IMG submission 201948) | Peat permafrost microbial communities from Stordalen Mire near Abisko, Sweden - Palsa_T0_2 | ecosystem: Environmental > Terrestrial > Soil > Palsa > Peat permafrost | place: Sweden: Abisko... | reverse complement strand
CCGAGGCGCGCGCGGCCGCAGGAATGCCCGGACCATCATCGCGCACCAGCAGCAGCGGGCGGCCATTGTTGGCACCGACCTCGATCGAGATGTGCCCGCCGCGCGGCACGTACTTGATCGCATTCTCCAGCAGGTTCGCCAGCAGCTGCGCCAGCAGCTGATCGTTCCCCTGCACGCTCTCGGCCTCAGGTGCGGTCACCGAGAGGGCGAGCCCACGCTCGCGCGCTTCGGCGCCGTAGAGCTCGCCGATCGAGCGTGCCAGCTCGGCCAGATCCACGCGGCGGCCGGCCGTGACCTGGACCGCGGATTCGGCCTGCGCAATCTGCAGCAGCGTCGCGAGCGTGCGCTGGATGCGCTCCAGATCCGTCACGGTCGCGGTCATCGAGAGCCGGCCCAGTTCCGAGAGCTGGCTGCCCTGGAGCGCGGCTTCCAGGCGCGTGCGGATGCGATGCAGCGGGGCGCGCAGATCGTGCGCGGCACTTTCGAAGGTGGTGCGCACGGTGGCGGTCTGCTGTTCGATCCGATCCAGCACGTGATTGACCGCCATCGCCAGCTGATCAAACTCATCGTGCGAATGATCCTCGGGCAGGCGCTGGCGCAGATCCCCGGAGATGATGCTCTCGCAGGCGAGCGCGGCCTTGCCGACCCGCGCGGCGATGCGACGGCTGTACCACCAGCCGATCAGCGAGGTCAGGAGCGCGGTCAGGCCGATGCCCCAGAGCGTCGCCGCGCGCAGCTGGCTCACCAGCCGCTGGCGCTCGGAGACATCGGTGCCGACCAGCAGGCGCATGTCGCCGAAGCTGTAGATCTCGGCGCGCACCGGATGCTGGATTTTCGGATCCTCATCGGTGGCGATGATGTCGAACTCGACCCAGGGCCCGCTCTGGCCATGAAGCGCCGGCCAGCTCGAGAGATTGCCGGCGATGCGCTGGCCATCCTTGTCGACCAGCAGGTAGACCGCGCTGGTACGGCGCCAGTCCTCGGCGCGCCGGTTCAGCTCCTCGGTGAGCTGATCGAGCCCGCCATCATCGAACTCATCGCGCAACGAATCGAGCTCGGTGGTGATCACCAGATCCACTTCGCGCGCGAGCGAGCGCTGTGTCAGCAGGTAGGCGGTGCCCAGGAGCGTGGCGACGCTGATGACGATGCTGCAGACATACAGGATCGCAAGGCGCGCGGTAGAGGAGCGGATGCGCAACATGGCGCTGCTTATTAAGGCCTATTCCTGCAGGCGGATCGTGTAACCCGCGCCACGGATCGTGTGCAGCAGTGGCTTTTCGTAGCCCTTGTCGATGGCCTGGCGCAGGCGGCTGATATGCACGTCGATCAGATTGGTCTGCGGGTCAAAGTGCAGGTTCCAGACATTTTCGAGCAGCATCGTGCGCGTGATCACCTGGCCGATACGGCGCATTAGGTACTCGAGCAGCTGGAACTCCTTGGCGGTCAGGTCGATTTCCTTGCCGCCACGGGTCACACGGCGCGCGAGCACGTTGAGCTCCAGATCCGCGATCCGCAACACCCCGACATGCTGCACATCGCCCGAGGCCCGGCGCAGCAGGGCTTCGACCCGGGCCAGCAGCTCGGCGAAGGCAAAGGGCTTGACCAGATAATCATCACCCCCGGCACGCAGCCCCTCGATGCGATTGTCGACCGAGCCCAGGGCGCTCAAGACCAGCACCGGCGTCTTGCCGCCGCGCTGGCGCAACTCATCGACCAGCACCAGGCCATCCACGTGCGGCAGCATGCGATCGACAATCAGCAGATCGTATTGCGTCGCGGCCAGCGCCTGCTGCGCCTCGGCACCGTCGGCACAGTGCTGCACCGCATAGCCGGCATCGCGCAGTCCCTGGGCAATATGCCCGGCGGCGTCGGCATCATCTTCCACCAGCAGTATCTGCAAGGCGCTACTTCCCCCAAGGTGCCACCTGGACACAAGAGCGCGATCGTACCCTTTGGGGGCGCCGTGCCGCCATGATTGCGGCGCTGTTGCAGCGCCAGAGAGGATTGGTGCCCTCGATTGACTTTGAACTTGCGATAGTTTTTAGTAATCGGACCGAGATCATGGCTGACCTCAAACTCAAGGACCTGCGCTACCTGACGGCACTGGCCGAGACCCGGCATTTTGGCCGCGCGGCCGAGCGCTGCTTCGTCAGCCAGCCCACGCTCTCGGCCCAGCTGCGCAAGCTCGAAGAGTACCTGGGCGTACAGCTGGTGGAGCGGCGCCCGCGCCATGTCGGGCTCACCGAGGCAGGTCTAGCAATCGCCGAGCGCGCGCGGCAGATCGAGGACACCAGTGCCGAGATCATGGCTCTGGCCCAGACCTGGCGCGATCCGCTCGCCGGACCGCTCAAAGTCGCACTGCTGCCGACGGTCGGACCCTATCTGCTACCCCTGGTCGTCATGCGCATCCGCAAGGCACTCCCACGCGTGCAACTGATGCTCTATGAGTACCAGACCGAATCGATGCTCGAGCGGCTCGAGAAAGGTGAACTGGACATGGGCATCCTGGCACTGCCGGTCTCGGTCCCCGGCGAAGCCTTTGCCTCGCGCATCCTCTATGAAGAGCCTTTCATGCTCGCGGTGCCCGAGGGGCATCGCTTAAGCGCCCGTGCGCACGCGCGCGTTGCGGATCTCGAAGGCGAGACGCTGCTGCTGCTTGAGGATGGGCACTGCCTGCGCGATCAGGCACTCGCCGTGTGCGCGCGCTCCGGCGTCCATGAGCGCGCAGACTTTCGCGCCACCAGCATCGAAACCCTGCGCCAGATGGTCGCGGCCGGTGTCGGCGTGACGCTCCTGCCCTCGCTCGCGACCCAGGGTGGTTATGGCAATGCCAAGGGTGTCGTGGTGCTGCCATTCCAGAAACCGGCACCGCTGCGGCGCATCGGTGCGGTGTGGCGCAAGAGCAGTGCGCGGCTGGCGCTGATTGCCGCCGTGTGTGAGCAGCTCGCGCGCGGCAGCGGCCTGGGCGCGGCCCGATGAGTCGGCGCGAGCCAGCGAGCCTTTCGATCTACGATCGCCTGGCGCGCACGCCGGAGACGCTGCGAGCGCAGCTGGCCAAGGGGCGCCCACGGCGCGAGCTGACCGCACTGCTCGGCGCGGCCGAGTACCAGCAGCTGGCACGCCTGGCGCGCACCGCGGCCCGTACGCGGATCCAGCACGAGCCGATTGTGTATGTGATCCCGGGCATCCTTGGCACGCAGCTCTCGCAGCCGCGCCGCTCGCCATGGCCCGCGGACCTGCTGTGGGTGGATCCGGCCGACATCATGTCCGGGCGCCTGCAGGAACTGGCACTGCCGCAGCACGCGGGCCTGAAAACCGCCGGCGCAATTGCCTACAGCTACCTGCCGCTGCAGCTGCGGCTGCAGGCCGCTGGGTTCGACGCGCGCCTGTACGAATATGACTGGCGCTGGGGCCTGCCGGAGCTGGGCGCAGAGCTGGCCGCGCTGCTGCGCAGCGAACACCCGCGCCCGATTGCGCTGATTGGTCACAGCATGGGCGGCCTCGTGGCACGCGCAGCACTTGCGAGTCCCGGGCTTGAGCACGTGCGCACGCTGATCAGCCTCGGGACGCCGCACGGCGGCTCCTTCGCGGCGGTGCAGGCACTGCGCGGTACTTATCCGGTGGTGCGCCGCCTTGCCGCGCTCGATCAGCTGCACGATGCCGAGACGCTGACCAGCGAGGTGTTCAGCAGCTTTGCCAGCCTCTACCAGATGTTGCCGCACGCGGGGGCGCTGACCGAGCTTGATCTGTATGAACCGGCCAGCTGGCCCACGACGGGACTGAAGCCTGATGCCGCGCTATTGCATGCGGCGCGCACCGCCGGACGCCTGCTCGCACCGGCCGATGAGCGGCTGATCTGCGTCTGTGGCATCCGCCAGCGCACCGTCACCTCACTGCGGATGGGCGCGGGCGAGTTTCAGTATGTAGTGAGCTCGGCCGGCGATGGCACCGTGCCGGTAGCGGCCGCGACGCTGGGCGATGCGCCCCGCTACTACGTGCACTGCGAGCACAGTGAGCTGCCGCGCAGCGAGCGCATCGCCCGGGCGCTCGCGCAGCTGCTGCTGCGTGGGCGCACCGATCTGCTCGCCTCACGCTGGCGCCAGGCCCAGGAACGGCCAGTGCTGGTCAGTGACACGGCCCTGCGGGCCGTGGGTGCGACCAAGATCAACTGGCTAGCGCTCACGCCTGCGGCGCGGCGCGCCTACCTGAATCGCTTGAGCGCTGCGCCGGCCGCCTACGCCGGCCGCTCGCACCATGTGCGCCGGAGTGCACGGCCCAAAGACTGACTGAAGGCTGAGGCTCAGGCGACGAGCCACTGGCCCAGCTCGTGCTTGAGCCGCGCCAGGTCCGGTTCGCGCGTGTACATCATGTGGCCGGCATCGTAGTGATGGTGCTCGATGCGCTCCAGCACCTTGGGGGGTGCATCCAGCTGCGCCAGCGACCAGTCCGACGCGCTGTAGGGCGTGCCCAGATCGTAATAGCCGCTCGCGACAAACACCTTCAGGTGCGGATTGCGGCGCATTGCGCGCGCCAGATCGGGGCTGGTGCACAGATAATTATTGCCCTTGGCTTCACCGCGGTTGAAATCCCACTGCTTGTAGCCCTCCTCGGTGAAGATCTCGTAGCGGGTCTGCGTATCAAGCCCGAGGCTGTTGCTGAAGTAGGCCTGTGCCGCCATCGCATACGGCGCATACAGCGCCTCCATGCCCGGATCAAACTCGTAGGCCCGCGTACGGTTGGCACCCATCGGCGCGCTCACACGCGCCTCGAGGCGGCCGATCATCTGGCCGCGATCGCGCAGCAGCTCGACGAAGAAACTCGCATCGCTGATCCGCAGGTTGCTGTGATCAATCAGGCTCGGTGCGAGCCCGGTCAGCTCAGAGACCCGCTTCACGAGGCTGCTGCGCCGGCTCGCCGACAGGCGCGCGCCCGCCTGCAGCGCGGCCGGATACTCCTCGGCGATGAAGGCCTCGGCGGCGGCGCGCGCCGCGGCCGGGGATTCGGCCAGACGCCCCTTGAGTTTGCCGTGGTACTGCGCCGCGCAGGCGTAGCCGGGCAGGAACAGCACGTAGGCCAGATCGTTGCAGGGATGAAAATGCAGGCACTGGAAGTCCATCGCGCACGAGACCAGGATCAGCCCTGAGAGGGCGATCCCAAGCTCCGGCAGCTTGTCGGCGATGATCGCACCGCGCGTCGTCCCGTAGCTTTCACCGACCACATACAGCGGTGAGTTCCAGCGCTTGTGCCGCCCGAGCCAGGTGCGGATGCACTCGGTCAGGATCGCGGCATCACCGTCGGCCGAGAGCGCCTTCTTGCGCGCCTCCTCGCTGGCCGTGGTCGAAAAGCCGGTGTGTGCCGGATCGATGAACACCAGATCGAAATGCTCGATCCACGAGTGAGGGTTCTCGGTCACCGCATAGGGCGGCGCCGGCATCGTGCCATCCTCGGGAATCTGCACGCGGCGCGGACCGAGCGCACCCAGGTGCAGCCAGACCGAGGAGGAACCCGGGCCGCCGTTGAAGGCAAAGCACACCGGCCGCGTCGCCGGATCGGCGCCGCTGGCAAAATAGGAAGTCGTGAAGATCGCGGCCTCGGGCTCACCGCGCTTGTCATCGATGCCGGTAGCGAGCACCGGAATAAATTCGGCGATCGCGTGGTACTTGAGCGTGCGATCGCCCAACTTCAGGCTGGCCTCGCTCCGGCACGGGGCCTGCGCCAGCAGCTTATCGAGCCGCTCGCGCCAGCGCTTCTTGGCCTCATCGGGCGCGGCCGCGGGGCTCGCCGGTTTTTCTGCCTCTGCCATGATCGAATCTTCCTGTGCCTAAAATCGTGCTAGCCGGCAAGTCTGAGACCGCTTTTCGCTGCGGTCAACGCACAAGCTGCTCAGCGCCCCTCTGGCCAACGGCGGGCGATGCACTCCTTCGGCCTGCCCATGAGGGCTCGATCCTCGGCTTCGGGTAGACCTGAATCTCGTACGCACCGCAGCTACACTGGAGGCTGCTCCTTGAGGGTCGAGCGGTTCCGGAAGCATCCAGCAGCAGAAACCTGATGAGCTATTTGCGGCGCTTTTTTTCGCTTGCCGTGCTCGTGGCAGTCCTCTGCCCCATCGGGCCCGGTGCACAGCCAGCCTTCGGCCAAAGCCCGACTCTGGATCAGGCGCTCGGCGCCGAGATCGACCGATTCGTCGCCGCCGACCGCGTGGCGCCCCCGGCGCCGTGCCAGGTGCTGTTCGTCGGCTCCTCGAGCATCGTCAAGTGGAAGAATACGCTGGCAGCGGACATGGCCCCGATACCGGTCATCAACCGCGGCTTTGGCGGATCGTATATCGAGCATGTCAACCGCTGGTTCGATCAGATCGTCGCACCCTACCGGCCGCGGGCCATCGTCTTCTATGCCGGTGAAAATGACATCGATGCCGGAAGATCAGTCGACACCGTCGTGGCCGACTTCGATGAATTCATGGGGCGCAAGAGCATGGCGCTCGGAAAAACGCCGGTCTATTTCATCTCGCTCAAGCCCTCGAAGTTGCGTTTCGCACAGCTGAGCCTGCAGACCCAGGTCAACGATGCGATACGGCAGCGCGCCGCCAAACGCGATGACCTGCATTACATCGACGTGGTCGAAGCGATGCTCAATAACGGCCAGCCGAAGGATATTTTCGGCCCCGACGGCTTACACATGAATCGGGAAGGGTATGCAATTTGGACGCGCATTGTCAGAGCAGCGCTTATGCCAAGCGTCGGGATCGAGGGACGCATGTGCGCTCGCGCAATCCCTGTTCATTGAAACCTGGCTCGCCGCGGCGCTACGCTCGCCGCTTCAGGTGTCACATTGGGGGTACAGTATCCTGGGCGGATCGTTGCTGTGGCCGTGTCGCGCCGCAATGCGCTCGGCGCACTGCAGGATATGCATGCCACGCGCTCACGAGGCCGATGTAGGCATCATCTGATTTGCCGTCTCTAGGCAAAGGCGTAGCATCTTATTCACACCACAACGCGGGCGGCCTTGTAGTTTCCGACTCGCGCTTAACCTCCACCACTACAGGAGTCCCCTATGACTGACACGAGCCCCACTCCAAGCCCTTCAGGGCTGACCCGTCGCGACATGCTTAACGTCACCGGCCAGGCCGCGCTGCTGGCTGCGGTACCCGCCTCGATGAAAGTGGCCAGTGCCGCCGATGCCTCCGGGGTCTTCACACTGCCAGCGCTGCCCTATGCTGAAAATGCCCTCGATCCGGTGATCTCGGCCAATACGCTGAGCTACCACTACGACAAGCATCACAAGGCGTACGTGGATAATCTCAACAAGGCCGTTGCCGGCACGGAATTTGTTGGTCAGCCGCTCGAGAAGATTATCGCGGCCACCTACGGCAAGCCCGAGCGCACTGCCATCTATAACAACGCTGCCCAGGACTGGAACCACAGCTTCTACTGGAAGAGCCTCAAGCCCGGTGGCGGTGGCGAGCCGGCCGCAGCACTCAAGCAGAAGATCGACGCCGCCTTCGGTTCGGTTGACGCCTGCAAGAAGGAACTGGCCACGGCGGCCACCACGCAGTTTGGCAGTGGCTGGGCCTGGCTGGTGCTCGATGGCGACAAGCTTGCGGTCCTCAAGACCGGCAATGCCGACTCACCGCTGGTGCTGGGCAAGAAGCCGCTGCTGACGATCGATGTGTGGGAGCACGCCTACTATCTGGATTACCAGAACAAGCGCCCCGACTACATCGCAGGTGTGCTCGATAAGCTCATCAACTGGGATTTTGCCGCCCAGAACTTAAGCGGCTGAGCCACGCCCGCTTAAGATTCAGGCCTCCTCCTCGCTACGCGCCGCAACCGTAACCCGGTTGCGGCCATCCTGCTTGGAGCGGAAGAGCGCGCGATTGGCGCGCTCGAGGAGCGTCTCGAAGCTCTCCGAGCCCACACCGAAGGCAACGCCGACCGAGACGGTCACCCCACCGACGCTCGCATCCTGATCCTGGCGCTTGATGCGCCCGCGCTCCACGGCGCTGCGGATCCCATCCGCCAGCTCCGTGATCAGCTCGGCCGAGTGGCCCGCCAGCAGCGCTGCGAATTCCTCGCCACCGACCCGCGCCGCCACGCCCTTGGGCTCGATCAGGCGGCGGATGCTGTGACCTACGGCATTGATCACCCGATCACCCAGCAGATGGCCGTGGGCATCATTGATCTGGCGGAACTCATCGATGTCAAAGAGCAGCAGCGCGCAGCCTTCCAATCCGGCGCCGAACTGGTTGCGCACATGCAGATCCAGGCCGCGCCGGTTCATCAGCCCGGTCAGCGGGTCAATGTGCGCCAACCCTTGAGCAGTCTGCAGATCCTGGCGCAGCCGCTCGACTTCCTGGGAGCTGTTGTGCAGCTGCGTCTGCAAGTCCGTCGTGCGCAGCTTCACACGCATGGTGTCGGAGAGCAGCGAGCCGACCACTTCGGCAACCGCCGCGGGCGCCTGATCGGTGCGCAGTCGCTCCTGATAGCGATCCAGGCCGTCACTGTAGTGCGCCACCTCGGTGCTGGTCTCGGTGGCGGCGACGCTCACCTCATCGATCATCTGTTCCATGCGATTGCGCATGCGCATCGAGGATTCGATGTCCCGCAGCGCCACATGGGTGTCGAAGAGCTGGCTGATGTCCTCATCGGCGAGCGGCTTGCCCTTGGCGATCGCGGCATCCACAGCAGCGCTCAAGGCGCTGTTGGAGCCGCGCACGTATTCGTACCAGACTGCGTAGGTGAGCGGGTTGAAGCCGGCGACGTGCCGGGACATCAGCGGCAGCACAAGGCGCAGCAACTCGGCAGACTGCTCGCGACTTTCCTGGTAACGCATCGGCGCTGCACACCTTCAGGCCGTAAATGCGGAACAAAGCGGCCCCGCGACCCGTGTGCGGCCATTATCCGCACAAAACCTGCGGCCGCGCCAGCCGCACTCAGGCGCGGCGCGAGAGCGCCTCGGCATTGGCCACGTAGCCACCAAAGGCCGGAGCGCCGTTTTGCTGCCGCACCATCTGCTCGAGCAGCTCGAAAATGGTCACCGGCTCGCCAAACAGCCGCCCCTGCGCCTGATCGCAGTGATTCTGGCGCAGGAAGCGCAGCTGCGCCTCGGACTCCACGCCCTCGGCGACCACCAGCATGCCCAAGCTGTGCCCCATGTCGATGATCGTGCGCACCAGCGATTCCTGCGACTTGCTCTCCCCGACGCCTGAGATGAAGGAGCGATCGACCTTGAGTGTGCCAATCGGGAACTGCTGCAGCGCTGAGAGCGAGGAATAGCCGGTGCCGAAATCATCGATCGACAGGTGCAGGCCCATCGCCGCCAGCTGATCGAGCATCTGCACCGTGCGGCGCGGATCGGCCATCAGCGTGGTCTCGGTGATCTCAAGCTCCAGGCTCTCGACTGGCACATTGTGGCGCTCGAACACCGAGCGGCAGTTGAGGATGAAGCTCGCCTGCTTGAGCTGCTTGAGCGAGAGGTTGAGCGCGATGCGGCCCGGGTTGCTGACGCTTCGGCGCAGCAGGTTCAAATCCATGCACACGCGCTCGAGCACCCATTCGCCCACGGCGCTGATCAGATTATTCTCCTCGGCCAGCGGAATGAACTGCGAGGGCGAGATATCCCCGTGCCCGGGCAGCCGCCAGCGCAGCAGCCCCTCGGCACCGGCGATGCGCCCGTCCTTCAGATCGACCTTGGGCATGTAGCGGACCACGAATTCATCGCGCTCCACGGCGCGGCGCAGCTTGCTCTTGAGCATCAGCCGCTCGACCGCGGCCGCATTCATCTCCTGGGAGTAGAAGGCGAAGGAGTTGCCGCCGTTCTGCTTGGAGTAGTACATGGCCGCATCGGCATTGCGGATCAGATCAATGACATTCTCGGCATCGCGCGGGCAGAAGGCGACGCCGACGCTGACCGTCAGGAACACCTCCTGCTGGCTGATGTGGAAAGCGGCACCGGCCGTATCGAGCACCGCGCGCGCCACGTGCGAGACCTGGGAGCCGGCCTCCTCGGCATCGGAGCTCACCCCGTCGACGAAGAGGGCGAACTCATCCCCGGCCAGGCGCCCGAGCACCGTCTCGCTGCTGAGTACCGATTGCAGGCGCTCGGTCAGCACCTCGAGCACGCGATCACCCGAGGCGTGACCAAAGGTGTCGTTGACCTCCTTGAAATGATCCATGTCGATGTAGAGGAGTGCCAGGCCCTGCCCGTTGCGCCGCGAGCGGGCGATCGCCTGCTGCAGCAGATGCTGGAACTGCATGCGGTTGGGGATCTTGGTCAGCGCATCGTAACGGGCCAGATAACGGATGCGCCGCTCGGCCCGCTTGCGCTCGGTGATGTCGCGCGCCACGTAGATTTCACCGGCAAAGCCGGCATCCGAGGTCGCGATGCGCGAGGCGATGAACGAGACCGGGATCGTCTGGCCCGGGCGCGTGCGCAGCACCGTCTCGCCACTTTCACAGGCCGCCTCGAGCGCGGTGGCGCTTGGGCTATCGACCGCGGCCAGCAGCGAGTCGATGGCGCTACCGACCAGCTCGCCCTCCGGGTAGCCGGTCAACAGCAGTGCGGCCTCGTTCGCCATGCGGATCGTGCCCTGAGGCGAGGTCACAAACACCGCATCGCTCATGCTGTTGAGCACGCTGTGCAGGTAGTTGCGGGAGTAAGTGGTCTCGCGCAGCACCACGCGCATGCGCTCGAAGGAATACTGCAGCTGCCCGATCTGGCCGCGGCGCACATGGGTCAGGCCCTGACTGAGCTCACCGGCGGCGATGCGCTCGGCAGCCGCGGTCAGTTCGGCGATCGCGAGGCGCAGGCGGCGTGCCTCATACAGTGACCACAGGCCCGCCAGCAGCGTGAGCAGGCAGGCGATGATCCCGGCCTTGAGCAACCGTGGCTCGGAAGTGCTCGGGATCAGCCCCAGGCCGACCACGAGGCCAATGGATCCCAGGCTCAGCAGAACCGCGGTGATGTGCAACAGTCTGAAATTGGAAGCGTGCATGCACCCCCCTTCAGAGCGCCAAGCGCCGTAGAATCATGCCCGATGACTGCCGGACCTGCCAACCCAAGTGATTTGCTCAACGCGCCGGCGCTGACCGGACGCTGCACCACTCATGTGCAAGCGCTTGCCGGCACGAGATTACGGCTCCATCCAGCGCTCTTTGCACCCCTGGAGGCGATGCGCGCGGCCGCGGCCACCGAGGGCATCGTGCTCGAGCCGGTCTCGGGCTTTCGGGATTTTGATCAGCAACGCTCGATCTGGAACGCCAAGTTCCGCGGCGAACGGGTGCTGCTCGGGCGCGACGGCGCCCCGCTCCAGCCACGACCCCAGAGCGAGGCCGGGCTGATCGAGGCGATCCTGCTCTGGTCGGCGCTGCCAGGGGCGAGCCGCCATCACTGGGGGACGGATCTGGATGTCATCGACCGCGCGGGCCTCGCCCCCGGTGTACAGCCGCAGCTGTTGCGCGCCGAATTTGCGATCGATGGGCCCTTCGCCCGGCTCGAGGCCTGGCTCAGCGCGCACTGCGAGGAATTCGGGTTCTACCGCCCCTATGACATGGATCGCGGCGGCGTGCAGCCGGAGCCCTGGCACTTGAGCTTCGCGGCGCTCGCGCAGCCGGCGCTCGAGGCGCTCACCCTGGAGATACTACGGGAGGCGCTCAGCGGGGTGGATCTGGCCGGTTCAGCGACGGTGCTTGAGAAGCTGCCGGACATCTATGCCCGCTACGTGCGCGGGGTCGCGCGCGCTGGCGCCTAGTCGCGCAGCCAGGCGTTCTTGAAGTAACCCAGCATCAGGCCGCGCACCTTGATCTGGGTATCGGGATCCGCGGTATAGAGCGGCGGGTTCCGGCGCAGCAGCCGCCAGCTTTCGCTGCGCAGGATCTGCTGCAGGAACTGCATGTTGCGCTCGATCCCCTCGATATACGGGTTGCGGCCGTCAAAGAGCACATCCAGGTAGCGGTAACTGCGCCCGAAGTCCCGATCAAGCCGCTTGGCACGCGTATCGGCGACGAACTGCGGCGTCTGGCGCAGCAGGTCGAGCCCTGAGGCGTAGCGCACCTGCTGACCCTCGGCGCCGGCGGCGAGCGCCACGCCACCCAGCACAAATTCCGGATAGAGGCGATCGCGGCACTTCTCGAGATAACAGCGATCGGCCATCTGCGTGATCATGTCGGCGGTGCCGAGCAGATGCCCGAGGCGCAGGTCGCGGGCATCCTCGATCTGGATATCCTCGAACGGGCGTTCGTAGCCGGTGAAGTGCAGCAGCTGCGCGGCCACGCGGCCCCACGCAGTGAGGCCGATCCTCGGCAGGTACTCGGAGAGGAATTCAGTGCCGCGCGTGACGTGCGTGCGCGTGAACTCGGCGCCGTTGCTGCGCCCCACATCGGTATCGCGGCGCAGGTAGCCGACATCGTGGAACAGGGCCATCAGGATTCCGGCCAGCGCGCGCTCGCCACCCAACTTCCACAGCGGCTCAACCTGGCGCTCGTAGCCGACCGTCAGGCGCGCCATCGTCAGCGTGACATCGAGCGTGTGCTGGCGATCGTGGTAGAGGGTATCGACCCCGGCGTAGCCAGGCATCGAGCCGGAGAACAATCGTTCGAAATCGGCGATGGCGCGCGTCAGGGGTTGCAGCGACTGTTCGGGCCAGGTGGAGCCGACCAGCTGTTCGATGGCCTGCAGCACGGACTGGGGCTGACTGACCCGCACCGTGTTGGTGATGTCATAATCACTGCGGCGGACATTCACCAGGCCGGCGGGTCCATCCGTCGGCACGTCCGGCCGCTGCGGCACTAGGGGTGTCATCATCCGAAAGTTTAGTCCCCGGCCGCCAGCGGTACCAGCGACCTGGCGCACAGTTTCGTCCCGGTCGGCCACTTTTAGATCTCGAACACGGCCATTACTGGCGTGTGGTCCGAGGCGCGCTCCGCGCGTCGTGGTTCCTTGTCGATCGTGCAGGATGTGCATGAGGCGGCAAGCGCCTTGGAAGCCAGAATAAGATCAATGCGCAGACCATTGTTACGTCGAAATGCGGCAGCACGGTAATCCCACCAGCTGAAGCTGGCCGGTGGCTGCTCGAACTGGCGAAACACATCGATGAGCCCGAGCGCCTCGAGCCGGCGCAGTGCGGCGCGCTCCGCATCGCTCACCAGCACCGAACCGACCCAGGCAGCCGGGTCATGCACGTCGCGATCTTCGGGCGCGATGTTGAAATCACCGAGCACCACGAGCTTGGCGTGGCGGGCCAGCTCCTCTTTGAGCCACAGCTCGAGCGCCGCCAGCCAGCGCAGCTTGTACTCGTACTTTTCCGAGCCGACGCTCTGGCCGTTCGGTACATACAGATCAATGACCCGCAGCGCCCCGTAGCTTCCCGCGAGCACGCGCCGCTGCGGATCGGCCAGACTCGGAATATCGACCGCGAGCTCCGTGGGCGCCGTGCGCGCGAGCAGTGCCACGCCGTTGTAGGTCTTCTGGCCACTGAAGCTGCTGTGGTAGCCGGCCGCGGCCAGCTCCGCGTGCGGGAAGTGCTCGTCCGGGCTCTTAGTCTCCTGCAGCGCCACCACATCCGGATTGCTCGCGCTCAACCATTCGAGCAGCTGCGGCAGGCGCACCCGCAGCGAGTTCACGTTCCAGGTGGCGATGCGCACGATGGCCGATCCTTACAGCAGCGCGAATGACCGCTACGCGGCGATGCCGTAGAGCTTGAGCAGCGCCTGGACATCGGGTTTGCGCCCACGAAACTCGATGAAGGCATCGAGCGCATCGCGGCTGCCGCCGCGCGCCAGGATCGAATCCACGAAGCGCTGCGCGGTCGGCCGATCAAAGTTGCCACGCTCGCTGAAGGCCGCGAACGCATCGGCCGCCAGCACTTCGGCCCACTTGTAGCTGTAGTAGCCGGCCGCGTAGCCGCCGGCAAAGATGTGCCCGAAGCTGTGCGGGTAGCGGTTCCAGGCCGGGATCGGCACCACCGAGACCTGCGCGCGCACCTCGGCCAGGATCTCGTAGACCCGCGGGCCGCGGGCCGGGTCGTACTCGGCGTGCAGACGCATGTCGAACAGCGAGAACTCGACCTGCCGCAGGGTCTGGAGGCCGGCCTGGAAGCTGCGCGTGGCGATCAGCTGGCGCTGCTTGTCCTCGGGCAGTGCCGCACCGGTGGCGGCGTGGGTGCTGATGCGTGAGAGCACCTCGGGCAGCCAGGCGTAGTTTTCCATGAACTGGCTGGGCAGCTCGACCGCATCCCAGGCCACGCCGTTGATGCCGGCAATGCTCGGGTAGCCTACCTCGGTGAGCATGTGATGCAGGCCGTGACCAAACTCGTGGAATACCGTCACCACATCATCATGGGTGAGAAGCGCTGGCCGGTCGGCCTGCGGCGGCAGTGAATTGCACACCAGGTAGGCCACGGGCAGGGTCAGCGCGCCGCCCATCTGCTTGCGGCTGACGCACTCATCCATCCAGGCACCGCTGCGCTTGTTCGGGCGTGCGTAGGCATCCAGGTAGAAGCTGGCGACCAGCTTGCCTGCAGGGCTTCGGATGTCATAGAAGCGCACGTCCGGATGCCAGGTGGCAACACCGCTCCGTTCACTGATGCGTACCCCAAAGAGCCGCTCGGCCACTTCGAACAGCCCGCTCAGCACGCGCGGCAGCGGCAGGTACTCGCGCAGCTCCTCCTGCGTGATCGAGAAGCGGCTCTGCTGCAGGCGCTCGGAATAGAAGGTGACATCCCAGGCGGCCAGCGGCTGACCGGCGAATCGCTCGAGTTCCGCAAACTCGGCCTTGCCCGCAGGACGCGCCGCGCCCGCGAGGCGCTCGAGGAAGTCGATGACTTCCGGCACGGTGCGCGCCATGCGATCGGCCAGTGCGTACTCGGCATAGCTCTTGAAGCCGAGCAGCTGCGCCGCGGCATGGCGTTTGGCGAGGATCTGCGCGATGACCTCGGTGTTGTCGAACTTGCCGGCGCACTGGCCGAGCTCCGAGGCGCGCGTGCACCAGGCTTCGTAGAACACGCGCCGCAGCGCTGCCGACTCGCAGTCAGTGACCACAGCGACGTAGGTGGGCTGATCGAGGCCGAATACCCAGCCACTCAGCCCCTCCTTCGCGGCGCGCGCTGCAGCCTGCTCAAGGATCGCGCCGTTGATGCCGCGCACCGCCTCAGCTTCGCTCGTGTGGTGCGACCAGGTATTGGTGGCATCGAGCACGTTCTCCTCGAAACGCGCACTCAACTGGCTCAATTCCATCATCAGGGCCTTGAACTGCGCCTTGTGCTCGGCATCGAGCGCGACACCGGCGAGCCGGAAATCGCGCAGGCCGTGCTCGAGCAGCTCGCGCTGCTCAGCATCGAGCGAGCCCGCCTCGGCCGCAGCGATGTGGCTGAAGCCGCGGTACAGCGCTTCGCTCTGCGAGAGGTCGGTGGAATACGCCGACAGCAGCGGCAGGCAGGCGTTGTAGGCCGTGCGCAGCGCCTCGGAATTCACGACCGCATTCAGGTGCCCGACTGGCGACCACAGGCGCGAGAGCCGGTGGCGCATCTCCTCGAGCGGCACGATCAGCGTGGCGAAGGTGGGTGCCGGCAGCGCCTCGAGTAGCGCGATGCGCGCGCGATTCTCCTCCAGCATCTGTGTCAGCGCCGGCTCCACGTGCTCCGGCAGGATTGCGCCGAAGGCGGGCAGCTCAGTGTCGTTCAGCAGCGGATTGGCGCTCATGGGGTTTTAAGGTTCCGGGCAGTGGGCGGTTCATAAAAAGGGGCGCTCATTCTAGCCCCTGCCGGCCGGTGTAACATGGGCAATCTCGTGGATCAGGCACTTACCAGCAGCGGCGGCACCTCATGAGCTTTGATTACGATCTGGCAGTCATCGGTGGCGGCAGTGGTGGCCTGGCCTGCGCCCAGCGCGCGGCCCAGTACGGCGCCCGCGCCGTGGTGATCGAATCCGGTCGCCTCGGAGGCACGTGCGTCAACGTCGGCTGCGTGCCCAAGAAGATCATGTGGAACGCGGCCCAGCTCGCGCACAGCCTCGAGGATGCGGCAGGCTACGGCTTCGATGTCAGCGTGAATGGCCATGACTGGGCGGCGCTGCGCAGCCGGCGCGAGGCTTACATCGAGCGCCTGAATGCGATCTATGAAAAGAATCTCGCCCACCGCGGCGTAGCGCTGCTGCGCGGGCACGGCCGCATTGCCGGCGCCAATCGCCTCAGTGTCGGCAGCCATGAAATCAGCGCCGAGCGCATCGTGATCGCCACCGGCGGCCATGCGCAGCGCCCCGATCTGCCGGGCGCCGAACTGGGCCTGATCTCCGATGGCTTTTTTGCGCTTGAAGCGCGCCCGGAGTCGGTGGCAATTGTCGGCGCCGGCTACATTGCCGCAGAGCTGGCCGGCATTTTCGCCGCCTTCGGCACCCGCACGACGCTGATCCTGCGCGGGGATCGACCGCTGCGACACTTCGAGCCGATGCTCGGGGAAACGTTGCTCAAGATCATGCGCGAGGGAGGCATGAGCATTGAAACCGGCACGCAGCCGGCCAGCTTGAGCCGCGTGGCCGAGGGTAGCCTGCAGGTGACCACCAGCGATGGGCGACGCCTGGGGCCCTTCGACAAAGTGATCTGGGCCACCGGTCGTGCCGCGAGCAGCGCGAATCTCGGTCTTGAGCTGATCGGCCTCAAGCCGGCCGCTGATGGACTGATTCCGGTGGATCGGTTCCAGGAAACGCCGATCCCGAACGTCTATGCGATCGGTGATGTCGCCAGTTCGCACGCCCTGACCCCGGTGGCGATTGCGGCCGGGCGGCGGCTCTCGGATCGTCTCTACGGCGGTCAGGCGGGCCGCCATCTCGACTACGAAAACATTCCGACGGTTATTTTCTCGCACCCGCCGATCGGCACGGTCGGATTGACCGTGGCCCAGGCGCGCTTCGAGTATGGGGATGCGGTGAAGGTCTACACCTCCGGCTTCGTGCCGATGTACTACAGCCTGACCACGCGCCGCACACGCAGCGAGATGATGCTGGTCACGGTCGGTGCTGAGGAGCGCATCGTGGGTGTGCACGTGATCGGCCAGGGCGCCGATGAAATGCTGCAAGGTTTCGCGGTCGCAGTGCGCATGGGCGCCACCAAGCGGGATTTTGATGACACCGTGGCGATCCATCCGACCAGCGCCGAAGAGTTGGTCACGATGCGCTGAGCCACGTCCGGCGCTCGCGCGGCAGGTTTCTAAAAGGTCAGCTTGTAGAGGTTGCCCTGGTTGTCAGTAGCAACGCCCTTGCCGTCGGCGACCTGTCCCACTGGGATGATCACGAATTCCACATCGAGATGCAGTCCTTGAGCGCCGATCAAGGCGGCGCGGCAAAAATTGGCATTACCCAGCACGTTTGCCAGGAAGTATCCCTGGCCGTAGACCGCATCCCATTGGGCGGCGAGATTGCCCGCGCTCGTATCCGTCGGAGATACCCGGTGCCAGGCGCCCGTGACGTCACCGTTAGTGAGCGAGGCACTGACCGTGCCCGAGGACAAGCCGCCGCTTAACGAAACGCTGTAGATCGGCGTCGGCGTCTGCGCGGCGAGCGCACCCTGTACCGGGTACAGGTGCCCGGGCGGCATATTTATACAGCCGCTGAGCAGCGAGGCACAGAGGGTCAACGCGGCAACAGATTTGAGCACGGCTGACATCCTGTCTTGCGCCGGGAGCCGAAATTGGGCCCGATGTCCCAATCTCAGCACCGGGGCTCAGGCGCTGTCAAATTAACGATTTTTCACAAGCTCAAACGATCTTGGCGGCCGCCACCTTGTCGAAGTTGAGCTTCAGATCATCGAACATCTTCATCGCCGTAGCGCGACCGGCTCCATACACGCCGCCGCCGGGGTGCAGGAACGGACCGACGAGATAAAAGCGCTCAATGCCCGGCACCGTGTACTGCGCCAGGTCGGGAGTCGGGCGGTGGCCGCCGATCTGGTAGAAGTACGGCGCCACGCCGTGCACATCCCCGCCAGGCATGCTGTTGGGCATGTTGCGGGCGTGATCGAGCGGCGTAACGATGCTGCGCTTGATGATGTTCTCGCTCGTCAGGCCCTGCACGAATTTCTGGTAGTGCTTAAGGCTCCGATCGCCCATCTCTTCCCTGATCTCATCCCAGCGCGCCGCCCCGCCCTTCTCGAGCTTGTAGGGGGCGAAGGTGATGCCATGAAACATGCCGCGGCCCGGCGGTACGCGCGAGGGATCGTTGATGCTCTCATCGCCACCGGCCCCGAGCACGCGCTCGGAGATGCGGCCACGGCGCAGCGCATCGAAATCATCGAGCATGTCCGAGAGGCTGTCGCTCGCCATGAACTCGAGCATGATCGCGTGCTCGACTTCCTCGCCGGCGTTGAACTTCACGTGCTGCTTCAGATCGTAGTGGCTGACCATGATGCTGAAGGCCGCAAGCGTCGCGCGCTCGGCGCGCGCCAGCACTTTCTCGGGCACGCCTTCGATGAAGGCGCGCAGCCGGTGCGGATGGATCGCACCGATCACCGCATCCTTGGCCATGATCTGCTCGCCATCCCTGAGCTCGACGCCCGTGGCACGCCCGCCGGAGCTTAGGATCTTGGTGACCTCCGCATTGCAGCGCACTTCCCCGCCGTAGTGCTCGATGCAGCGGACCAGGGCCTCGGAGAGCTTGCCGCTACCGCCGACCGGCTGCGAGACCCCGAAGCCATGCATCAGCCCCGGCATCAGGAACATGCCAAAACCGGTCCCAAGCTCATCGGGCATCTGCAGGTTCTCCGAGATCAGGCGCAGCAGCCAGATCTTGACCTTCTCGTTCTCGAACAGCTGATTGGCGATCTCGAGCGAGGAGCGCTGCATGGAATCGAGGATCTCCTGGCCTTCCTCCGACTGATCGAGCATCGCGAAGAACGCCCCGAGCGGCGGTGGCGGCACATACATGCCGGCGAACATCAGCGGCGCCATCGCGATGCTCTTGGTGGCGAAGGCGCGGTAGGTTTCGGCATCCTTCGCCGAGAGCTTGGCAATCCCGGCGCAGGTCCGGTCCAGATCCTTGTAGGCCACGAGCGTGGTCTGGTCCTCGAAGATCATCGCGTACGGGATGTTGTAGGCGTACTTGAGGCCAAAGCGGCTCAGCAGCCCGAGCTCATCGCCGGTGATCATCGGGTTGGCCTGGATCATGATGTGCACGCTCGAGTGCTCATCGTGCCAGTAGCCAGGGGAATTCAATTCCCGCGTGACCACGCCGCCGCCCGGCCACGCCTTGCGCTCGAGCACCAGCACCTTCTTGCCAGCCTTGGCAAGGTAAGCGGCCGCCACCAGTCCGTTGTGGCCCGCGCCCATCGCGACGACATCGTAATTCTTGCTCATTGGCTTGCAGCGCTCCGGTGCGGGATACAGATACCCAGGGGTGATCAGCTCATTTTAGTTCTTGCGCGGACCATAAGCGCCTGTACCATCGCCGTAAAGGTAGGCACAGTGATGTACCTGTCGCACACGAATTTGATGATGCCGGGGATCGCACAGGAGGAGGGGGCACCATGCCAACGAGCCATGCTGCAGCACGTGATGCCACGGAGCTGATGAACAGCGCATTGGAGATCATCGAGCAGGAGGCCGACGGGGGCGATCTCGCGCCACTGCGCGCACGCCTGCAGCGGCGCACCGCGCAGATGGGCCAGGACAGCATGGATCGGCGCGCGCCGGTGCGCGAGTTGCTCGCGCGCCTGGGCGATAAATGGAGTCCGCTGCTGCTGATCGTGCTCGAGATCGGCGAATTCCGGCACACGACCCTGCGCCGTCTGGTCAGCCGCTTGAGCCACGAGGGTCGTATCTCCCAGCGCATGCTGACCTTGAGGCTGCGAAGCCTGGAGCGTGATGGGCTGATCGAGCGGCGCGTGCTCGGTGCGCGCCCGCCCAAGGTGAGCTATGCGATCACTGAGCTCGGCCGCGGGCTGCTCGCGCACATCGATGCGGTGATCACCTGGTCGCACGCGCATACGCTTGAGATCAACGCGGCCCGCGAGCGCTTCGAGCACACGCCACCGCCGCCGGATCCGGCAGCCTGAAGATTTACTCGGCGCCGGCGCCGCGCTACGAGGCCGGCGGCTGCAGGGCCTGGGTCAGCTGATCGAGCGCCTGTGCAAAGGCCGACTGGAACGCGCTGGTCACCGACTGCAGCCGATCGGCATCGGCCGTGGCCTGCCCGGTCGCGGTGTAGCTTAAGGTGACGGTGCGATCGACACGCTTACCGAGCGTCGCGGTCAGCTCGATGTGCACCACCGGCAATCCGCCGGCGGTGTAGTCGGCTTCGAAATGGCGGATCTCGAGCTCAAGCAGATAGGTTGAACCAAACGGCGCATCCTCGGACTCCACCGTGGCAAAGCGCCCACCGGCGCGCAGCGCATCGATGACCCAGGTCCGCACCAGCAGCGGCAGCTCCCCGCTCCAGCGCGCATCGCGATACCAGTCAAAGCGCTGCCCGCTCTGCATCAGTGCGATGTGCTCGCCCTCAAGGCCCGGCACCGCAACTGGCAGCAGTACCGTCAGCGTGGCATCGCTGGCTGGCGCTGCGCCGGCCTGCTTCGCCGGCAGTGGCGGGCGCAGCAGATAGGTTTGCGTGGCAGCCTCGCTGCTCTTGAAGCCCGAGCAACCGGCGAGCAGCAGGGCACAGAGCACAGCGAGGGTGGTGAGGGGACGCATCATCGCGGTATCTCCACGCCAGCGGGTGCTGGTTGATAAATGAGTCGGGCCGGATTTTCCTTCAGGCTCCGTGACAGCTCCTCGATCTGGCGCGCGGTGGCGCGGCTTTCGCGCACCAGCGCCTCGAGCTGCGGCAGGCCTTCGGTCACGAAGCCATGCAGTTCGCTGCGATTCTCTTTGATCAGGCCATCCAGCTGCAGGCTGGCGTTTGCCAGATTGTCACTGGCCACATGCAGGCGATTCATCGCGCCCTCGATATCCGGCGCCATCGTGGCGAAGGAACTCTGCAGCTGCTTGGCGACCTGTGAAGCGGCAGCCGAGGTGGCGCGCAGGTCGCTCAGGAGCGCCGTGAGCTGCTGGGCGCTGGCCGGGAGCGTCGCGCCCGCGCGATCGAGGTTCGCGGCCAGGCGCGAGATCGCACCGATGTTGTCATCCGAGAACAGGCGGTTCAGGCGCGTCACCAGTTCGCTGGCCCGCACCGTGACCTCCGGGAGGCTGGCGAGGAATACATCGAAATCCGAGGGCAGCGAGCGAATGACCGGATAGCGCTCGCTCGGCACCGCCACGAGCTCGCCCTTGGAGGTATCCGGATTCAGCTGCTGCTGCAGGTCGATATAAAGAAGCCCGGTCACGCCCTGCAGCGAGAGCTGTGCCACGGTCTTATCTGACACCGGCGTGCTCGAGTCGACATCGACGATCACCTGCACGCGGTTGTTGGCGCGGCTGTCGATGCGGATGCGCACCACGCGCCCGATGTCGACGCCAAGGAAGCGCACCGCGCCGCCGGTCTCGAGACCGCTGACCGTACCGTTGAAGTAGATCTCATAACGGGTGTAGCTGCGCTGTTCACTGCTGCCGGTGTACCAATACACGAACAGGCCAGCCATGATCGTGACCAGCACCACGAAGGCCCCGACAGCGGTGTAGTTAGCTTCCCGTTCCATTCGGCCTCCCGCGGCTGCGTGCCCGCTCACCCTGAAAGTAGGCGTGGATCCACGGATGATCGTACGCCGCAATGCGCTCCAGCGTATCACTGACCAGCTGCTTATCGACCAGCACACCGACGCGATTGCTCACCCGGTAGATCGAATCCAGATCGTGCGTGATCATCACGACGGTCAGCTTCAGTTCGTGCTGCAGGTAGATCAGCAGTTCATCAAAGGCGGCGGCACTGATCGGATCCAGGCCCGAGGTGGGCTCATCGAGGAACAGCAGCCCGGGATCGAGCGCCAGCGCGCGTGCGAGGGCCACGCGCTTGACCATGCCCCCGGAGAGCTGCGCCGGGTATTTCTCGGCGGCATCGGCGCCCAGGCCCACGAGCCTGAGCTTGAACAGCGCCAGCTCGGCGAGCAGCCGCGCAGACAGTCGCAGGTGCTCGATCATCGGCAGCTGGATGTTTTGCAGCACGGTCAGGGAGCTGAACAATGCCCCCTGCTGGAAGGTCACGCCGTACCCGGCCTTGACCTCATAGAGCTCGGCGGCGGACATCTGGGTCAGATCGCGCCCGCGGATCAGGATCTGCCCGGCGCGCGGCCGCTCGAGGCCGAGGATCGTCCGCAGCAGCACTGACTTGCCGGTGCCGGAGCCGCCAACGATGCTGAAGATCTCGCCTTCGTTGACGGTCAGGTTCAGATGATCGTGTATCAGCTGCGTACCAAAGCCGCTGACCAGGCCACGCACTTCAAGCACCGGCACCGGGCTCATACGTCGAGCTTCATGAACAGCACCGCGAACAGCGCATCGGCCAGCAGCACCAGGAAGATCGACATCACCACGGCGGTGGTCGTGAGGCGCCCAAGATCGCGCGAGGAGCCGCGCACCCGCATACCGCACCAGGTGCCGGAGACCGCGATCAGCACCGCGAACACCGGCGCCTTGAGTACGCCCACCCAGAACGTGGTGCTGGCAATCGCCTCCTGCGCGCGGTGCAGGTATTGCGAGATCGGCATCCCGAGCAGCGTGTGGCACAAGAGCCCCCCGCCGACCAGGCCGATCGCATCGGCGATCACCGTCAGTAATGGCAGCGCGATCACCAGCCCGATCATGCGCGGCAGGACGAGGGCTTCAATCGGCTCGACGCCGATCGCGTGCAGTGCATCGACTTCCTCGTTCAGCTGCATCGCGCCGATCTCGGCCGCGAAGGCACTGCCGGAGCGGCCCGCGACAATGATCGCAGTCAGCAGCACGCCGAGCTCGCGCAGCACCCCGACGGTGACCAGATCGACCACGTAAATATCGGCGCCAAACTTCACCAGCTGCTGGGCACCCATGTAGGCCAGGATCACGCTGATCAGGAAGGCGATCAGCGACACAATCGGGATCGCCGTAATGCCGGTGTCATAGACATGACGCAGCACCGAGATCGGCCGCAGGCGCCGCAAGCTCCCGAGCGCGCGCAGCAGCACCATGCTCACGTGGCCGACAAAATCCAGCCACGAAAGCACCAGCGCCCAGGCGGCGACCGCACGGCGCCCCAGGTGATCGACGGCGGTCGCCGGTTCCGAGCGGTGCTGTGGCGGGGTGTCGCTCTCCTCGATGCTCACCGGGACAGCTGCGCTGCTGGTGCGCTCGATCAGATCGAGCCAGTCCGGTGGCGTGCCGCTGAAGCTCACTTTGAGACCCTGCTGCTCGAGGCGCGCCAGGGTGTCATTGAGGAGCCAGGCGCCCGAGAGATCGAAACTTGCGGTGCCGACATCGCACGTGAGTGTGCCGGCATCTGCCGCATCGAGGTGCGCGAGCTCGCTGCTGATCTCGGCCAGGTTCGCGCTATGCCAGGCACCCGCCAGCCGCAGCGCGATGACTGACCCCTCGCGCTGGCTCTGGAAAAACATGGCGGGCTTTGGGCGCCGCTCTAGGCGAGTGCCTTGTGCGAGCCGTCACACAGCGGGGCGTTGTGCGTGTGCTTGCAGGCGCACAGGTAGGCCTTGCCGGTGGCGGTGGGCGCGTAGGGACGCGGCGTGAACTCGCCGCCCTTGTGCGAACCGTCGCAGAAGGGCTGTTTGGCCGACTTGCCGCACGAACACCAGTAATAGGTTTTGCCCGCTTCGAGATCGACACCGATGGGGGCTCGTGCCGCAATGACTGGATCGGCCATAAGCTGTGTCACTCCCGCGATTGTGATTCGAATTGAATGCGACCGCCCGGCGCGCGCCCTTAAAGGAGCCCGCGCCGGCATTCGATGCTAGCAGCCCCTGAGGCCAAACGGGAATTTCGGCGGGAAGCTGCCCCTCAGGACTCGTCGCGGTAGCGGCGCAAGCGGATCGCAACCCAGAGCATCAGCACCGTGGCCAGCAGTCCGAACCACAGTGGCGGGCTGTGCAGCAGCACGCTCGGGTCTGGCGGATGATCAAGGGCCATACGGGAGCTGCCCGGGCCGCCAGGACCCGGGTGCTGCCCCTGGCCAAAGACACTGCCGATGCTGATATTGATCTCATGGCCCAGGTTGAAGGCGAGCCGCATGATCTCCCCGAACCCGCGTGTCACGACGCCACCGAAAAAGTTGGT
>Ga0302325_10007513_pt1 | contig 24176 bp, 16 predicted proteins | sample Palsa_T0_2_FD_201948 | JGI IMG/M metagenome (GOLD analysis project Ga0302325, IMG submission 201948) | Peat permafrost microbial communities from Stordalen Mire near Abisko, Sweden - Palsa_T0_2 | ecosystem: Environmental > Terrestrial > Soil > Palsa > Peat permafrost | place: Sweden: Abisko... | reverse complement strand
CCGGGTAGCAGCGGCCGTGTGGGTGCTGGCGCTGCCAGTGACGGCACTGATCGTTCTGATCAATTTCGAGCTCGCGCCTCGGGCCGCGGCCGCCGAGGCGGCCATGCGTGATGAGGCGCTGCGCGCCAGCGTCACGGCGCCGCTGGCGCCGGGCAACTTCCGCAGCTTTGCCGGTGGCCGCATCGTCGTGTATGCGCGCGCGGCCGATCCGGCCGGTGATCTGGCAGGCGTATTCGTCAAGCGCAGCAACGGCGCCGTGATCGAAACCACGGTCGCCCGCCGTGCCCACTATTCATTGTCGAGCGATGGCCAGAGCGAGACCATTACGCTCTACGACGGCCAACGGCTCGAGGGCATACCCGGCAGCACGCGCTATCGCATCATGCGTTTCGATGAACAGCTGATTCCGATCCGCACTCCCGACAGCGCCCGGCGCGCGCAGCGCGTCGATGAGATGAGCACCGCCCAGTTGCTGGCCAGCGGCAGTCCCAGGCTGCGCGCCGAACTGCAATGGCGCCTGGGCTTGCCGATCATGACGCTGGTGTTGACGGCTCTGGCGGTACCGCTGGGCCGCCTGCGTCCGCGCCAGGGCCGCTATGCTCATGTCTGGATCGCGGTGCTGGTGTTCGCGCTGTACGCCAACTTGGCGCTCGCGGCCCGCACCTGGCTCGAGCGCGGCAGGATCGCCCCGGACCTCGGGCTGTGGTGGGTGCATGGACTGTTCCTGGCCGGCAGCATCGCCTGCCTGGTGCTGCCGAAACTGAAGCGCAGCTGGCGCGCGCGCGGCAATCTGCCATGACGCTGCTGGATCGCTACATCGCCTGGACCCTGCTGTCGGCCATCGCGCTGGTGATGGCGGTGCTGCTGGTGCTGGGCATGCTGTTCGTGTTCATCGGCGAGCAGGGTGACGTCGGCATCGGCCATTACGGCATGCTCGATGCGCTGACTTATTCGGCCATGTCGGTGCCGCAGTTCGCGCTCGAGTCATTTCCGGCCGGTGCGCTGGTGGGCGCGCTGCTCGGCATCGGTGTGCTCGCGCGCAGCCAGGAGATCACCGTCATGCGCGCCTCGGGCATGTCCAAGCTGCGCCTGAGCGCGGCAGCGCTGATCAGCGCCGGACTGCTGATCGGCGTCGCGCTGATGATCGGGGAGTTTCTGGCGCAACCGCTGGGCCAGCTGGCCGATGAGCGCAAGGCGTTCGCGAAATACGCCAATATCAGTTTCTCGGGCGCGGGTGGGGCCTGGATCCGGGATGGCGATACGATACTGAACGTGCAGGGTCGCTCCAGCGTTGCCCAGTTCGGCGGCATGCTGATCTTCGATCTGGCCGGCGACAATCGCGTGGCCGCAATCGGCCGCGCCGAGCACGCGACCGCCGTGGGCGCGCAGTCCTGGCAACTGCAGGACTACGCCGAGTCGCGTTTCACGGCCGACACGGTGACCAGCCTGCAATCCTCCCAGCGCCTGCTGCACACCGCCGCCGGCGCCGATCTGCTGCAGCTTTCCGTCAGCGACCCCGGCGAGCTGGCGCTGCACACGCTGTACAACGCCATACGCTACTTGCGCAGCAACAACCTCGACGCCAAACAGTATGTGTTTGCATTCTGGGCACGGCTGGCGCGCACGGCCGGCATTCTGGCCGCGCTGCTGTTTGCCTTGCCGTTCGGATTCGGAGTGCTGCGCTCTGCCTCATTGAGCGCACGCACCACGCTGGGTTTTGCGCTGGGCATCGTCTACTTCTTCCTGCAGCGCCTGGTCGAGAGCGGCACGCTGGTATTCAACCTGAATCCGCTGCTGCTGGCGTGGGTGCCCACGGGCCTGCTGGCGCTGGCGGCGCTGTTGCTGATCTGGCGCGTGCGCTAGCGTGCGGGCGTGGCCGGTGAGCGCCTTTGGTACACAGATTCGCGCCGAGGAGCGCCGCGCCTTGCTGCTGGCGTGCTGCTGCTACTTTCTGCTGCTGGCCAGCTATTACATTCTGCGGCCGGTGCGCGACACCATGGCCACTGTGCTCGGCACCGCCCGGCTGCAGGATCTGTTCACCGCCACCTTCCTCGGCACCTTGCTCGCCTCGCCGATCTATGCCGCCGTGGCCTCGCGCGTGAGGTTGCAGCGGCTGCTGCCCGGGGTGTTTTGGTTCTGGGGCTGCAATGTACTGGTGTTTGCGGCGCTGTTCGCCTACGCACCCGATAACCGCTGGCTCGCCGCGAGCTACTACGTCTGGTTCAGCGTCGTGAACCTGTTCATGATCTCGGTGTTCTGGAGCTTCATGGTGGACGTGTTCTCGGCGAACCAGGCCACGCGCCTGTTCGCCTGGATCGCCGCCGGCGGCGAGTTCGGGGCGATCGCCGGTCCACTGCTCACGCGCCTGCTGGTCGCCCGGTTGGGTCTGATGGGTTTGCTGCTGATCGCGGCGGCGGGGCTGCTGCTCGTGATCGCACTGATCCACCTGCTGATGCGCGCCAAAGTGAGGCTGCGCGCGAGCAGCGAGCAGGCGCAGCAATCGACGCTCGATCATGGCCTTTCGGGCAATCCCTTCGACGGCTTCAAAGAGTTGTTCAAGTCCGCCTATGCGCGCCGCCAGGCGCTGTTCATGCTGTTCATGACCTGGATCAACACCGTCGCCTATTTCATTCAGACCGATCTGGTCGCGCGCAGCTTTCAGGCCATCGAAAACCGCGCTCAGGCGCTTGCCGACATCGATCTGGTGGTCAACATCTGCAGTGCCGCCATCTTGATTTTCGGCCTGGGCAGGCTGGTGCAGCGATTCGGCGTGACCGCCGGGCTGGTGCTCAACCCCGTCATCATGGTGCTCGCCTTGCTCGGCCTCGCGCTCTCGCCGAGCCTGTTCATGCTGCAGACGCTGCAGGTGGTGCGGCGCGTGGCGCAATATGCCATCGCCCGCCCCAGCCGCGAGATCTGCTTCACGGTCGTGGAGCAGGCCAGTCGCTACAAAGCAAAGAATGTCATCGACACCGTGGTATACCGCTTCGGCGATCTGAGCTCAGCCTGGATGCAGACCGGGCTGCGCGCGGCCGGCGTGGGCTTCGACGGCGTCATCGCGCTGGCGATCGGCGCCAGCGCGGGTTGGGGCGTGGTCGCGGCGCTGCTCGGCCGGCGCTATGAGCAGATGCGCGCAAAACTGGCACACTAGGGGCCGTATGGCAGCACCCACCCGTACGACACCGTTCTTCGCCCGCCTATTGCATGCGGCGGCGGCCATCGAGCCCTACGAGCTCAAGGCCGTCATCCTGAGCATGCTGTATTTCTTTTTTCTCTTTGGCAGCTACTCGGTCGTCAAGCCGGTGCGCGACGCCATGGGAACCGTCTACGGCATGGACCGAATCCAGCAGTTGTTCACGGCCACCTTTCTCGCCAGCTTCCTGTTTGCACCGCTGTATGCGGGACTGGCATCGCGCATCAAGCTGTCGACATTCCTTCCCTGGGTCTACGGTTTCGTGGCGGTGACGCTGCTGGCTTTCGCTGCGCTGTTCACGGGCGGCTATTACCAGGACCGTTGGATTGCCGCCGCGTTCTATGTCTGGGTGAGCACATTCAACATGCTCATCATTTCGGTGTTTTGGACCTTCATGGCGGACATCTTCTCCTCCACCCAGGCCAAACGGCTGTTCGGGTTCGTCGCCGCCGGCGGCACCGTAGGCGGCATCGTCGGGCCGGCGCTGGCGACCATTCTGGCCAAGCGCATCGGCAACAACGAGCTGATGCTGATCTCCGCCGGCGGCTTCCTCGCCACCGCGGCGCTGGTCAAGCTGCTGGCGCGCGAGAAGCAAAAGCTGCGGGCCGCCGGCGCAGGCCAGACCACCAGTCTGGATCACCGTCTCAGCGGCAATCCGCTGGACGGCTTTCGGCTGCTGCTGCGCTCGCGCTACCTGCTGTTGCTGGCGCTGTTCCTGCTGCTGATGACCTGGATCTCCACCATCGTCTACATCCAGCTCGGCGAGCTGATCACCAAGGCCTTCAGCAGCCGTGAAGCGCGCACTCAGGCCTACGCCATGATCGATCTGTCGGTCAACAGCATCGCCGTGCTGATTCAGCTGTTCGGGACCGGGCGCATCATCGCGCGATTCGGCGTCAAATTCGGATTGCTGCTCAACCCGGTCATCATGGTGCTCGCGTTTGTCGCGATCGCGTTCTCGCCGGTGCTGCTGATCCTCGGTGGTCTGCAGATCGTGCGCCGCGTGGCCGAGTATGCGGTGGCCAAACCCACGCGCGAGATGCTGTTTACCGTGGTCGATCAGGAGAGCCGGTACAAGGCCAAGAATGTGATCGATACGGTCGTATACCGCTTCGGCGATCTGAGCTCGGCGTGGCTGAGCTCCCTGGTCCTGCCTTTCGGCGTGACCGGTCTGGCCATTTTTGGGGCGCTGGTGTCGCTGCTCTGGTTTCCGGTCGCCTACCTGCTCGCCAGGCGCTACGAATCCGTCCGCAGCACCGAGCCGCCGGCGGCCCGGTCGAACTAGTGCCAGCCGCTGCGTCGAGCCTTGGCCTCAGCGGCCGCATCCAGCGGTTCACCACTGATGTGCTCGTTGACCGCCTGAAGCAGCGGCGCGGGCATGGCCGAGCCAGCCATGCGATAAGCCTGAGCGCCGCCCGGGGCGGCGGTGGTGTCGGTGCCGAGCAGCGTCAGGATGCGCCAGTGTTGCTGTTCTCTACAGGCCAGGCCGGCGAGCGTGCGGTTGCCGTCGAGCACGAACGTGCGGCAGTAGCCGCCGGACTTGGCGCGGAAACTCAAGCCGATGCGCACCGCGGCCGGAGCGGCCGCCGCGCCGGCCAGCTGTTCGCTCAAGGCATGATCGAGCGAGCCGCTGGCGAGTAGGGTGCCGTCGCGATATTCGGTCAGCGGCGCGGCTGAGAGCAGGCGCTCGATCAACAGCCCCGCGCCCAGACCGATCAAGACACTGGCGGTGACGGCCACGGCGGCGCGCCGCGGTACCGGCAGGCGACGGCGTTCGAGGCGCCGCGCCCGCTCGGCACGAATGCGCGCCAGATCGATGATCTGGGCCGGACCTGCGGGCGCGTCGAGCTTGGCCGCGTTGACCAGTCGCTGCGGCAGGGGTTCGCGCAGTGCCCCGTCAAAGGCCTTACGCAATCGCCCGCGCAAGGCGCGATGTCGCGCAACACGCTGAGCGAGCCGCGCATCCTGAGCAATGGCCTGTTCGACTCGGGCGAGTTCGCTACCGTCGAGCTCGCCATCGACGTAGGCGGTCAACAGCTCATCCGGAAATTGGGTGTTCATTCGGCGTCTCCCGGCTCCAGCATCTCCTGCAGGGCTTCGCGGCCGCGTGCCAGGCGGCTGGTCAGCGTGCCCATGGGCACGCCAATGATCTGCGCGGCTTCCTTGTACGGCAAGCCCTCGATGAGAACCAGGGCGACGGCCACGCGCTGCTCCTCGGGCAGCCGTTCCAGTGCCTGCTCGATCGCCAGCATTGCGCCGGCATCGACGCCCGGGTCGGGTACGGACTGGCTTTGCTCGGCGGTGTCGAACAGCCGCTCGTGCCGCCCGCGAGCGCGCAGCTCATCGATCCAGGCGTTCTTGAGAATGCCGTACAGCCAGCTGTCGAGGCGCGAATCGGCCCGCCATTGTTGCAGATTCCTGAGCGCGCGCTCGAGCGAAAGCTGTACCAGATCATCGGCATCATGGGGATTGCGGGTCAGGGCGCGCGCAAACCGGCGCAGTTTGGGCAGCAACTCGACGATCCGGGTCTGCAGCAGATCGGATGCGCCGCTCACTGGTCTCCTTCTATACGCTCGGGCCCGGGCATTTCTTCCATCAGCGGACCGAATATATTACGTTGCGCCCAGCACCAAACCATGGCGCTGGTTCGTTTCAGTCAATGCTAGCATCGTTGCGCAGGAGCACATCAGCATGGGATTGCGCGCGGCCGCCGTGGCAGTGGCGTTGGCTTGCGCCGCCTTCGCGGTGCGCGCGCCGGCGCAGGTCAATCTGCCTCCGATCCGGCTGCCGCAGCTGCCGACGCAGTTGGCCGCGCCGATCGCTCAAAGCGACACCAGCGAGCTCAACCCCGTGCCGCAGGATGCGCAGACGGGGCTGCGCCGCGCCAACGCGCAACGGCTCATCCGAACCCACCGGCAAACGCTCGAGGCCGATCCGAATGGCGCGCCGATGCTGCGCAGCGAGCTCGTGGCGCTGGATCTGTCCGAGGTCGCGCTTGCGCGGCTCATGGCCGAGGGCTTTGCGCTGATCCAGCGCCAGAGGCTACCCGGTCTCGATAGCGAATTGTTCGTGCTGCGAGTGCCGGCGGCCCTGAGCACGAAGCGCGCCTGGCAGCTTCTGCGCGAGCTCGAGCCGCAGGCGAGTTTCGATTATGACCATCTCTATGCCGACAGCTCGGCCGGCGCGCAGACATTGCCCGCTGACAGCGATCCGCAGGTTATGACGGCACACGAAGCCGGCGCAGCCGGGATGCCGGCGCCGCTACGCGCCGTGCGAGTGGGTTTGATCGACGGCGGCGTACAACGCATGCACGCGGTGTTTCAATCGCTGGCCACGACGCTCTGGGGTTGCAATGGCGCCAGCGTGCCGAGTGCACACGGCACCGAGGTTGCATCGCTGCTGGTTGGTGAGTCGCCGCCGTTTCATGGCGCCGCGCCGGGTGCGGCGCTGTATGCGGCTGACGTCTACTGTGGCGCAGCCACCGGTGGTGCGATCGATGTCATTGCTGCGGCGCTGGGTTGGATGAGCAGCCAGCGCGTCGCGGTGATCAATATCAGTTTGGTCGGACCGGACAACCTGGTGCTCAAACAAATCGTGCGCCAGATGATTGCACGCGGTCATCTGATCGTGGCTGCGGTCGGAAACGACGGACCCTCGGCGCCGCCGCTGTATCCGGCGGCCTATCCGGATGTCATCGGCGTCACGGCCGTGGACGCGCAGTACCACGTGCTGCTGGAGGCCGAGCAGGGTCCGCAGGTGAGCTTCGCCGCGCCCGGAGCCGATATGGCCGCCGCAACCGCGCCGGATGGATACGTGTCGGTGCGTGGCACCTCATTCGCAGCGCCCATCGTCGCCGGATTGCTGGCAGCGCGCCTGTCCGAGCCGGACCGCGATGCCGCACAGCGCGCGGTCGCCTCGCTCGCGCACGAGGCCATGGATCTGGGCGCCCCTGGCCGCGATGCGACCTTTGGCTGGGGGTTGGTCGGGGCCGGCGTCCAAACCGTACCGGCGCTCGTGAGGGCGCGGCGCCCGAGCTCACCATAACCGCTGCAAGCGTTGCTGCGCCGCACAATGGTAATGTGCCTTCCGATGGAAGAAAGCACGAGGCTCGATCGTTCTATCCAGTGAAGGTCGCGAATCGCCGCGACCATTTCTGGAGAACGACATGGATACGACTCGCATTGGTGCCATGGCGGCGGTTGCCGCCGTCCTCGGCCTGACCTCCTTGGTCCATGCCGGTGGGCTCGGTGGCGGCCTGGGCGGCGGCATGTCGGGCGGGGCAGGCAGATTCGGTGGCAGCACGATGGGCAGTGCGACGGCCAGTCAGCCGCTGCACAACACCGCTAACGCCAACTCGACCCGTTCCAGCGCCAAGGATTCGAGCCCTAAGAGCGCTACGTCTCAGGGCAGTGCGACGCAGAGCAGCGCGACGCAGGGCGCCGCAACGCAGCCCAACGCAGCGCTGGCTGCTTCGAGCCAGTCGGGACTTGCAAGCAGGAACACCTCAGCGGGCTTCGCGCAGTCCACGGGGGTCTCGCAGTCAGCGGGCGTCTCGCAGTCGGCAAGCGTCTCGCAGACCGCGAGCGTTCAAGGCTCGGTAACGCCGTGAAACGCGCGCGGCGGCGCAAGATCAGTTGCGCCGTCGCGCTGCCATTGCAGGGCTGGGGGCTTGCGCTCGGCCGCTAGCGCCGCGCAGCTTGTTGGCCAGGCAATCCCACCAACAGATCGGACAGCTCCTCGGCATGCTCCTCCTCGACGGCGAGCACGTTCTTGAGCATTCGGCTGGTCGTCGGATCGTCATGGTCGAGATACGCAATCAGCTCGCGGTAACTGTCGATGGCAATTCGCTCCGCCACCAAGTCCTCTTTGATCATGTCGACCAGCGAGTTGCCCGCCACGTATTCAGCGTGACTGCGGCCGCTGAGTCCGTCGGGCGCGAAATCCGGTTCACCACCGAGTTGCACGATGCGTTCGGCGATCAGATCGGCATGTCCCTGCTCCTCGTTGGAGTGCGTCAGGAATTCATCGGCGATGCTTTTGGAGGTAATGCCACGCGCCATGAAGTGGTGGCGGCGGTAGCGCAATACACAGACCAATTCCGTCGCCAACGCCTCGTTGAGCAGCTTCACCACCTCCGACCGGTCCGCGGCATAGCCGGCTGTCACCGCCCCTTCCTCGATGTTCTTGCGCGCTTGAACACGCAGCGTCTTAACGTCCGTCAGCGCGGGTTTCTCAGCCATTGCAGTCACCTCGTCAGTGGATACGATCTTGAGTGGACACGATGTCGGTGGAAATTGCGGCTAGGCTAATCGCCCGAACGGGGCCGTACCAGTGGTCGAGCCGATGAGCGCTGTAGGACATTCGCGCTTTCGTCATTCAGGATGTCCGACACGTCTGCAAAGACTGCTGTCGGCGCGCACAGATCGTGAAGTATGAAGTTGATTATTTGCAGCCGGGAAGCGACGCTGTAGTGCAAGGGTCGGGCAATAATGAGAAAGGGAGTCCATGGGAAGCACGCATCGCGGGGCATGCGTATCACGCATTGCCGCAGCGTTGGCAACGCTATCGCTGCTGATTTCAATGCTGGCGGCGTCGGCAGCGGGCGCGGCCGATTCGATTGAAGCGCTCAGCGCTCTCTCGCTCGAGGAATTGTCCAACGTCGAGGTGACTTCGGTATCGAAGACATCCGAGCCGTTGAGCCAGGCCGCGGCGGCCATCTACGTCATCAGTCACGATCAGATCGCCCGTTCGGGCGCCACCAGCATTCCCGAAGCGCTGCGGCTGGCGCCCAACCTGCTGGTCACCCAGATCAGCGCCAGTAACTACGTGATCGCGGCCCGCGGCCTCGGTGGCAATCCGCTCGACCAAAACTTCGCCAACAAGATTCTGATTCTGATCGATGGCCGCAGCGTGTATTCGCCGCTGTACTCCGGCGTGTACGTCGATGCGCTGCAGGTCATGCTGCAGGACGTCGATCGCATAGAGGTCATCAGCGGTCCCGGCGCGACGCTCTGGGGAGCCAACGCGGTCAACGGCGTGATCAATATCGTCACCCGCTCCGCGCAGCAGAGCAGCGGTGGCCTGCTCGATGCCGGCGCCGGCAATTTGACGCAGGATGTCAATGCCCGCTATGGCGGGGCGATCGATGACACGACCGCCTATCGCTTCTACGGTACGGCGCAGCGCAACGGTGCCGAGCAGTTTGCCGATGGCGCCAGTGCCGACGATGCCTGGGACAAGGTCCAGGGTGGCTTTCGCGTCGATCGCAGCCTCAGCCGCGACAGCATCACTGTGCAGGGCGACGTATACCGTGCCACTGAGCAGCAATTCGATCAATACGACAGCGTGGTCTCGGGAGCGAACGTGCTGACGCGATGGATTCATCGCGGCGATCAATCCGAACTCCAGGTGCAGGCCTACTATGACCAGAGCGAGCGCTTTGCGCCCGCGGGTGGCGGGGCCTTCGTGCTGAATACTTATGACGTGGAGATACAGCAGAGCCTGAACGCCGGCGCGGCCCAAAGAATCGTCTGGGGAGCAGGCGAGCGCGTGAACGTTTACGACATTACCAATACCTCCACATTGCTGTTCGAGCCGCCGCATCAAGCACTCACGCTCGGCGATATCTTTGCCCAGGACACGATTGCGCTGGCGCGGTCGGTCAAGCTCACGGCCGGAATCAAGGCGGAGGACGATCCCTATTCGGGCTGGGCACTGCTGCCCGATATGCGACTGTCATATCAGCCTAACGCCGCCACATTGATCTGGGCCGCGGACTCACGAGCAATTCGCTCGCCGACACCGTTCGACGATGACGTGCGGGAAAAAATCGGCAGCATTGTCTACCTCATGGGCAATCCCGATTTTCAATCGGAGCGACTGACCGCGTATGAGATCGGCTGGCGAAATCAGACCTCGAGCGCGCTGTCACTATCGATCACCGGCTTTTATAATATCTATGATGACCTGCGAACCATCGAGACCGCGTTGCCTGGGGAGCCGATACCGTTTGAATGGGGCAATAGAATGCGCGGCATCACTTACGGCGCGGGAGCGTGGGCGCAATGGCAGGTCACGGATATCTGGCGGCTCTCCCCTGGAGTCGTGGTCCTGCATGAACGGTTCGATTTCACAGCGGGCGCCAGCGGGATTGCCGGCCTGGCGCAAGCCGGGGACGATCCGAGCAGCCACGCGGTGCTGAGCTCGGCGCTGGAACTGCCGCAGCACATGACGCTTGATGGCACGCTGCGCTACGTCGGGGCGCTGCCCGAACCGGCGCTGCCCAGCTACGTCGAGCTGGACACCCGTTGGGGCTGGCATGTCTCGAAAGCCCTGGAACTGTCGCTGAGCGGGCTCAATCTTCTGCACGCACACCATCTTGAAATGCCGACGGTGGCTGGTGGGGAGGAAATAGGCCGTAGTGTCATTGCCCAGGGGCAGTGGCGGTTCTAGACGTCCATGCAACGTAGTCGCGCATTGCGCAGACGCTGCGGGGCGCTGCTGGCATTGCTGAGCATGACCGGCGCCATGCAGGCCATGCCCGTCCTTGCCGCGGACACGGAGCCGTATTCCGAGGACGCGGTCAAGGCCGTGTTCCTGTATCGCTTCACGAGTTTCGTCGATTGGCCCGCGGAGGCGCTTTCCCCCGCGGAATTCAACATCGCCGTGCTCGATGCCGATGCGGTCGCAGAAGGCTTGCGTCATCTGCTGCCAGATCACCCGATCAAGGACAAGCCAGCCCACGTACGCACGATTCAACGCGTCCGCGATCTCGGCGATGCGCAGATCCTGTACGTCGGATCCGGGCACGCCGAAGATCTGGCCGCCATTGTCGCGGTTACCGCCAATCGGCCGGTGCTGGTGGTCAGCGACACGGCACGTGGGTTGGAGCACGGCAGCACGATCAATTTCATTCTGGTGGATCGTCGCGTTCGTTTCGAGGTGTCCGTGTCGGCAGCCAACCGCGCCGGATTGAAGATCAGCTCCGAGCTGCTGTCGGTGGCGAGCCGGGTGCTGGCCGACGGCAACAGCGACAGCGACCGCATCCACGATACCCGCGTGGCCGAGCAGGATGGCCCATAAGCCCATGAAGGATTTCTCCACCGCCTCGCCGGCGGATAAAGCGGACCTGCGCCGCCGCATCAGCCAGCTATGGCAGGCACTGTCGCCGATCCGGCGGGCGCGTCGATCGGTTCGCGGCAAGGTCATGGGTGTGGTGCTGTTGACCACGGCGATCGCGCTGCTGGTGGCCGGAACCGCCATGCTCACCCATGACCTGGGCGTGTATCGCCAATCCTGGGCCACCGATCTCGCAACCGACGCACATATTCTTGCCTCCTCGACCACGCCGGCACTGGAATTCGACGACCACGATGCGGCAGAGCGGGCGCTGAGTGCGCTGCGCGAGCGACCGCAGGTGCTCGTGGCGGCGCTGTATGGCGCCAACGGCGATCTGTATGCGGCCTACAGTCGATCCGCCAGCGACCTCGCGCCGCCGCGCGCGCCCTCACTGACCGCCCCACGCATCTCGGGCGAGAGGGTGGAAGTCACCGCGAGGCTGGCACAGAACCGCGAGTTCCTGGGCACGCTGTATCTGCGGGCTCGTTACGACGTGATGGGGCGCATCAAGGCCTATGTTGAGATCTTCGCGATTGTCATCCTGCTCAGCATGTCGGTGGCGGTGCTGCTTTCCAGCACTCTGCAGCACATCATCACCGCTCCCCTGGGCACAATGGCGGGCGTGGCCCGGCAGATCGTCGAACGGCGCGATTACTCGCTGCGGGCGCACAAGAGCTCGGACGATGAGATCGGACTGCTGGTCGAAGCATTCAACAGCATGCTCGATGAAGTGCAGTGGCGCACACAGGCGCTGCAGCAATCCAACAACGCGATGCGCGAAGAGGTCGCGACGCGCCAGGCGACGGAGGCAGCGCTGGCGCGCGCCAATGCACGGGTGGAAAGCACCATGGCGGCGGCCGAGATTGGTACCTGGGTATGGGATCTGCGAACCAATGAGTTCAGCGCCGACCGCAATCTGGCCGGTCTGCTGCGTGTCGCGGACGAAAAGTCGATCAGCGGGCCGCCGCAACTGTGGCAACGCCACGTCCACGCCGATGACCTGCAATCCCTCGAGGCGGCGCAAAGTGCCGCGCTGCGTACCGGGGTGCTGCGTTACACGGAGTTTCGCGTCGTTCGATCCGATGGCGTGGTGCGTTGGATGGCCGGCCGCGGGCGCAGTCAATTCGATGACAGCGGCGCGCCGATCCTGCTGGCCGGCCTGCTGATCGACATTACAGCGCAGAAGCTCGCCGAGCAGGCCTTGCGCGAGAGCGAGAGACTGTATCGAGCCATCGGCGAATCGATCGATTACGGCGTCTGGGTTTGTGCGGCCGATGGCCGGAATGTCTATGCCAGCGAATCGTTTCTGCGCCTGACCGGCATTACCCAGGAGCAATGCTCGAATTTCGGCTGGGCGAAATCACTGCGCCCCGAGGAGCTGGAGCCGACGATGCAGGCGTGGAAGGAGTGCATTCGCACCGGGGGCACCTGGTACCGGGAGCATCAGATCCTCGGTACCGATGGCCGCTATCATCCGGTACTGGCGCAGGGCGTGCCAATCAGAGGCGACAATGGCCAGATTTCCGGCTGGGCAGGCATCAATCTCGATATCAGCCGACTCAAGCAGACCGAGGATGCGCTGCGGGAAGCCGATCGGCGCAAGGACGAGTTTCTCGCCACCCTGGCGCACGAGTTGCGCAATCCCCTGGCGCCCATTCAGCACGCGGTCAGGATCCTGGAAACCGAGGCGAGCGATGCGCGTCAGCGGCTGTGGGCGCGGGAAGTCATTGCCCGACAAACTCAGCGCATGGCGTTGCTGCTGGATGACCTGCTGGATGTATCGCGCATCACCTCCGGGCGGCTGGATCTGAAGAAGGATTACCTCTATCTCGATTCGCTGGTCGCCACGGCCATCGAAACCGCGCGACCCTTGATCGAGAGCAAGCGGCACGGGTTGGAGGTCGAGCTGCCGCCGGAAGCGCTGGAACTGGAGGTCGATCCGCTGCGATTGTCGCAGGCACTGTCGAACCTGCTGACCAACGCGGCCAAATATACCGACCCGGGTGGCCGGATCAGCCTGATTGTGACCCTGGAGGCGCAGGAGTTGCGCATGACCGTCAGGGACACGGGAATTGGCTTGAGTCCGAAGGCCATATCGCAGGTATTCGAGATGTTCTCTCAAGTCGAATCGGCCATCGATCGCGCCGAAGGTGGGCTCGGCATTGGTCTGGCGCTGGTCAAAGGCCTGGTGGCGCTGCACGGTGGCAGCGTGGAGGCGATCAGCGCCGGACTTGGCCGCGGCAGCGCGTTCACGATTCGACTGCCCCGATCCGTGGTCAGCACCCGAGGCACGTTGTCGGCTGCCCCGGAGTCCCCGCCCAGCGGTGCCGCCGGTGTGCGCTGCAAAGTGCTGGTTGCCGACGACAACGCCGACGCCGCCCAGACCCTGGCCTACGTGCTCAAGCTATCGGGCTACGACGTTTGCGTGGCCCATTCGGGCCAACAGGCGCTGGCGCTCGGCGCGAGCGAGCGTCCGGAAATTGCCATTCTGGATATCGGCATGCCCGATATGACCGGTTACGAAACCGCCCGACGCATCCGTCAGCAAGCCTGGGGCCGGCACGTGCTGTTGCTGGCTCTCACAGGCTGGGGTCAGGAAGAGGATAAGGAGAAATCCAAGGCCTCGGGATTCGATGTCCATCTGACCAAGCCGGTCGATCTGGCGCAGCTCGAGCAGCTGCTGAGCGCATTCCTGAGCAAACGCGGGGACAACCGCAGCGCTTCATCGCCGACGGCCGGGGGCACCGTCTGACTCAGGCGCGCCCCTGGCAGCTCTGCGCGGCCTCAGCCTCAGGACGCTGCAGCGACAGACGCACGCTGGTCGTGGCGCCGTGAACTGCGTCGTCGGCACGAGCGCTCAGGGTACCGCCGTGCAGCGCTATGAGCTGACGTGCGAGGTCCAGGCGCAAACCAGTTCCCGCATCGCCGTCCGCCGCGCGCCCGGTGTCGGTGATCTCGATATCCGCAAAGCCGCCGGCCTGTACCAGCCGTATGCGTACCTGCCCGCCCGCAGGCGTGAGCTCGAGCGCATTCGCCAGCAAGTTGTACAGCGCCTGCTGCATGCGATGCGGATCGATGTGCACGGGGCCGATCTGTGCGCCAAGCTCGCCGCGCAGCGTAATACGGCGGCTGTCGGCCAGCGGCTGCAGTGCTGCGACCGCGCCGGTGATCACGTCGCCGAGCTGCGCGTCCGACAATTCCAGCCGTAGCTGGCCGCGAGCCAGACTCGAGGCATCCAGCAGATCATCTATCAGCTGTTGTTGCGCCAAGGCAGCGCGGCCGATGATTCTGGCGCCATCGAGCACCGCCTTTTCCGCCACTTTGCCGCTGGCGAACATGCGCGACCACAGGCGGATGGTATTGAGCGGTGTGCGCAGATCATGGCTCACGGTGGCGATGAGATTGTCCTTGGCACGATTGGCGGCCTCGGCGCTGGCACGCAGCTGTTGCGCGGTCTGCAGCGCCTGCTCCAGCGCCGACTCCTTGTGCTTGCGCGCGCTGATGTCAATGAAGGTGATCACCGCGCCGAGGACGCGACGGTCCTGGGCTTGATAGGGCAGCGTACGCTGCAGGTAGTCACGACCGCTGTGGCTGTGCACCTCCGCTTCGATCGGAATCGCCTCAGCCATTGCGCGCGCGGCCTGGTCCAGCAGATCGCCGTCGGTGAATTTGCGCGCCAGATGCGCCAGCGGTCGGCCGATGTCGGTCGGCAGGATCTCCAGCAGGTCGCCGACCGCCGGGGTGAATCGGCGCACCTTCAGCTGCGCATCGAGCCACACCACCGCGATCCCGGCGCTGTCGAACAGCGGCGCGGGGTCAGTGCCATGATCCTCGAGCTCAATCATCATGGCGAATCGGTCCGCACCGGCCGCATGACATAGATGTGATTCGGTTCCAGGCTCATGCCATCGGCAATCATGCTCACCGGCATGCTGGTGTGCCGCGCCAGCAGCTCGGCTGTCACGCTCTCCTGATCAGGTGCCTGCGGCTGGATGACGATGTAGGCCATGCCGCTGTCGGCCGAAGTGGCGGCAAAGAAGTGCTGCAGGGCCTGCACGGCGCCGGCCGGCGCCCCCACGCCGACGACCGGAAACGGCAGGCCGTCGCGAACCGTGACATCGAGCCGCGCGGTCATGCGGCTGATCGCATTTTCAGAGACCATGGGGCCAATGTAGCGCACTTGCCGAGTCGTGCCTGTCAGACTCTCGGCCGACTGTCTGTGGGGCTGCGTTAAGTGCCTGATTCCATGGCGCTCCCTACGAGAGATTGAGCGCGGTGGGGGATGAGCGGCCAACCCCTGCTGGATGCCCTGGTGTGCGCCAGTTGGCGTGAAGTTCACTGGGAGATCAGGTTTGCGTACTCAACCTCGGCTGCATTGAGGATCGGGATGTCGCCGTCGGCGTTCTTCCATAGAGCGAGAAATGTCCTGTAATCGGATAGGGCGCGTGTTCGGGCGGCTTTCGCGGCATCATTGCTTGCATTCCTGGCCTCCAGTGCATTGGCGCGTGCAAGCCCAAGCTGAGCGAGGGCCCCCGTCCAGCAATTCCAGACCAAGCCGCTGTGATTAACTATTTGTTGGAACGCGGCCGCCGCTGCGCTGGCGCGTCCTGCTTGCAGATTGGCTTGGGCCTGAACGTAAATCGAATTGAGGCAAGAGAGATTGTTAACGAATGGTGTGAGTCCGAGCTCGATGGTGGACGCCGACTGCAAATTCGCCAGAGCGGCCACGGCATCATTTTGATTTAGCGCAAGTTGGGCGCGAATTGTCGGCAACCAGAGCGATTGAACTTGTGTATCGGCCGGATAGCTTCGGTTGAGATTCTGCTCGATCTCCTCCGCGCGCGAACGGTCTCGAATCATTGCAAACGCCAGCCCCGCTTCCAGCTGCACGCCGATACTATCGGGCGCGAGCCCCAGTCCCGCCTCAGCCTCTTGCCGTGCTTTGTAGGTGAGTCCATACGCCGCATCTCTCAGCGCGTTGTTCTCCTGCCAGACGGCACCGTTCTCCTTGCCGTCGCTCCGAATCGCGGAGATCAGGGCGCGCGTCGCGAGTTCGCCCGCTTTGACCAGATGCCCCGCGTAGCCCTCGGTGTCCGCCGCCAGTGCAAGTCCGATGGCTTCATCCGAAGTTCCGTCAAACCATCGCCGCTGCTGCGCCATCCCCTCCAGATCACCACCCAAAAAGCTCATGGCGTACAGGGCGGTATGAAACTGCAGATTATCGATGCCCCGGTCCATCGCCCGCTGGATGGTCTGCCGGACACCCGAAAAATCATTCAAAGCCAGCTCCATCGACGCCAGATTACCGACGGCGACACTATGATCGGGAATCAGGCGCGTGGCGTGCAAGGTCGCATCGCGCGCCCTTTCCCACTGCCCAAGCGTCGCATGATCCACGCCCAGCCGAATGTAGCCGTACAGCTCTTTCGGGAATGTTTCTGTTTCTTCCTCGTCGAGTTGTAGCGCTTTTTCGAGTTCCCCCGTCACGTTGCGGTAATAAAAAGCTTCAATCGCAAGCCGCTCCCGCTCGCTTACGCGGTCGCGCAGCTCGAACGCCCGAGTGATGGAATCGCGTGCTCGGGACACCTGATACAGGCTGTGATAGTCAGACCCCGCCTGGAAATGAGCCATGGCGAATTCAGGATCGATAGCAATCGCCCGTAGATCGAAGGGAAGGGAGGCTTCCGGTCCTCGCTCGCGGTACACCGCTTGTCCAGTACTGAAGACCTTCAAGGCTTCGAGAGATGAAGTGGTCGCCGTCACAAGCGGTACATCGTACTTCTGCACCGTCGCCAGCGACTCCCCTAGTTCGTTGCGCAGCTTGGCAGAGATGCTGCCGATGGCCGGCAAGACTCCTTCCTTGGATGAGGCCGCCGTCTGTTCCTCCGCTAGAGTATTGCCCGTTTGGCAATCGACGGCCTTTAATTGCAGTATGTAATCGGTTCCCAGGCTGCTGATCGCTCCGCCGATGTAGGCTTTGCTGCCCGCTCGTTGGCACAATTCGCGCGTCAGGGCCGCCGTCATCCTCGCGCCCGCCGGGCGGCCCATCAACTGCAGCGTGGCTGCCACTTTTTCTTCCGCGAGCATATTTAGAAACGGCGACTGCTGTAGCGAAATTCGCAACGCTGTTTGCAGCGCATCATCGAAGATCGGATCGCCGGTGCTGTTGGAGAACTCTGCAAGAAGTACGGCATCTTGGGAGCTCAGACGCTCGCCCTTGCGCAGGAAGAACCACGCCACGCCTAAAACACAGAGCGACAACAAAATCGCCCAAAAGAGCGTTGCCCTCCTACCGAGCGCGGAGTTTGGAATCGGCGGCTCTTCGGATGACACAGAGCTGGGCGGGGCTTGGGCTTGGGCTTGGGCTGGGGCGGGCTCCGGCGCCTTCTCGGTGATGACTGCCGCGTACCCGCCCTTCGGGATTTCTATTCGAATCGTGCTGTACCGCCCGTCTGATTCGTAATAGGCCTCGAGTCGGGCACGGACACGGCGCGCCGCAGTGCGCACAACGGGTTCAATGCGCGGGTCAAACGACGCGGTTCTGCCGAACACATCGATGCCGAGCAGGTATTCCTTGAGGCGCTCTGCGTTGCCTTGCAGCGTCTGTTCCACCGCATAGCGCAAAAAACGACTTAGAACCGCCGAATTGCAAAAGTGCCGGGTCGCCAGGATGTGATCCAGCGCAGACCGCACCTCGTCCAGATTATGGTGCGGGGCAAAGGGGGCGCCGACGTCGGCCTGCTGAGGATTGCTCGTTTCCATTTCCACGCGCTCTGCCGGAAGTCAGGGCGAGCACCTAAAGCCAATTGATCGTACGCCGCTCGCGGTCGTGTTTGCACATTCCCCATCGCGACGATTACGGCTGAACCCTGTACTTCTGTAACCGTGACATCCGGCCCAGAGACCGTGATGTCACGGTATCAGCCTTGATCGTCTTGGGCTTTGACGGCATCGTGCTGCGGTCACGATCTGCGGCTGGATGAACCAAGTGGTTTGTCGATAGTTTCGTTGTCAGAACAATGGCTTACTGAGTCGGCATTGGCGCTAAGAGATCGGGAGGAGACACGGAGATGTCCTCGAACAACAAAATTGCCATTCTCGCGCTGACATTCGCGGTAGCCGTCGCCTGCCTCGCCACTGCAGTCGAGCGGACAGCGTACGGCGCGGAGGCGGATGAATTTCTCTCAAAAATCGTTGCCGACCCGGCGCGCCACAGAGCCAATGCGGGACAATGGCAGGCTGTGGTATCCGGGCTGCAGGAGAGCGAGAGCCGACCGTCGGCGGCCGACCGGCCCCGGATCGCCGAAGCCTATCTGAGAAGCCCCTTAAGCTTCATCGCCCGCCAGGAGGGGGGCGGCGAGGCCGAGTTTTCCGCCAGCGGCCCCAGCTTCTCGCTGCTGCTGACACCGCACGAGGCGGTGATGCAGGCAGGCCCACCGCCGGCGATCCCATCCGCGGCGTCCGCCACCACGACCGCCGCCGCCGCGGCGCCGATCCGATTGAGGCTTGTGGGCGCCAATGCCGATCCGAACATCGCCGGCGAGGCGCCGCTGCCGACGCGGACAAATTACCTGATCGGCAATGACCGCGAAAAGTGGCGCACCGGTGTGCGAAGCTTTGGAAAAGTGCGCTATCGCGACGTGTATCCGGGCACCGATCTGGTCTACTACGGCAACCATCGGCAGCTCGAATATGATTTCGTGCTCGCCCCGGGTGCCGACCCGGCCAGGATCGCCATCGCCTTCGATGGCGCCACGCCCGCGATTGCCCCCAACGGTGATCTCTCGGTGCGGACCGGCGCGGCACAGATGCGGTTCCGCAAGCCCGTCATCTATCAGGAGGGATCGCACGGCCGGCGGCAGGTTGCGGGCGGCTGGAAGCTGACCGCGTCCGGACGTGCCGGATTCGAGGTTGCGGCCTATGACCACGGCAAGCCGCTCGTCATCGATCCGGTACTCGCCTATTCGACGCTGCTGGGTGGCAGCGGCAACGACTATGGCCGTACCATCGCGGTCGATCCGAGCGGCAACTTCTATGTGGCGGGCGACACCTGTTCATCCAACTTACCCACGACTTCAGGCGCCTATCAGCAAGCGCCGCCGGGGTCTCCGCCCTGGTATTGCCCCTATGGCGGCACCTATGCCGGTTTCGTAGCCAAATTCGCCGCGCTGTCAGGCAAAGCCACAGGCACCGATCCCGCGCCGCCCATTTACATCACCTTTCTCGGTGCACCGACCTACCAGAGTTTTGTTGCGGGCATCGCAGCGGACGCTGCCGGCAATGCCTATGTGACAGGGAACACCTTCGACAACAACTTCCCCGTCACCTCGGGCGCCTTTCAAACCCTCTGCGCACCCAGCTATCAGTACGGAGCCGGCTGCGGTCAATCCGTGATCGCGACGTGCGGCCCTGTGGGCTCGGACGACAACGGCTTCGTGGCCAAGCTGAACCCGGATGGCACATCCTTGGTCTATTCGACCTTCATCGGCGGCCAGGGCTTCGGACAATTCAGCTCCATCGCGGTGGACTCAGCGGGCGACGCCTATGTCGCGGGCTGGACGAACAACGAGAACGGTACCTGCGGAGCCGTTTGCGGCGGTTGTTTACCGAGCGGATTCAACTACCCGACCACTCCGGGCGCCTACCAGACCGTAACCCGCGCCGATGCTAACGCTGGCATCCCCAACGAGGAATACTGGTGGGTGTTTTCGAAGTTGAGCGCGGACGGTTCGACTCTTCTGTACTCCACCGAACTGTATGGCACGCCGGATAGCTCGCAGAACTACGCTCAAGCCATTGCCATCAACCCGTCCGACGGTACCGCCTATCTCGCCGGCCAGACCGGCAGCGCGGGGTTTCCATCCACCCCCGGTGCCGCACAGCCAGCGCTGAAAGGGGGCCAGGATGCTTTCATCGCCCGCTTCGATCCGTCGAAGTCCGGGACTGCGTCGCTGGTATTCGGTACCTTCCTGGGCGGCAGCGGCGATGAGGCAGCACTTGGGATTGCAGTGGATTCGAGTGGCAATGCATATGTTGCCGGTGGGACCGGGAACCAGGTGTTCGAAAACGGCCCCGAATCGACCGACTTTCCGACCACGGCCGATAGCTTTCAGCCGACTTGCCCCGGGGATTGCCCCGGCTCAGACGCCGGCTGGGTCGCCAAGCTGTCGCCGGCCGGCAAAAAAACCTGGGCAACCTATCTCGGCGGCACGGGCACAAACAATACAACCATCGTCACCGGGATTGCGGTTGGCAGCGCCGACCAAGCGATCGTAACGGGCTGCACCAGCGACGGCGGTGGCCCCTACGGCAGCACCTCATTTCCTCTGGTGAGCCAAATCCCGGGGATCCTGATCGGTAATTCCAGCCGCGTGATCGTCACGAAATTTTCGGCCAGCGGCAAAACCCTGCTGCTGTCTAACGAAGTGGGGGGCTGGGCGGCAGATGATTGTGGCGCTGCCATTGCCATGGACGCGAGCAGCAACCCATACGTTTTTGGCACCACCGCCTCGACCATGTTCCCGACCACACCGGGCGCGTTCCAGACCGGCAGTGGCAGTGGCCAAGACGACACGCTGGCCTTCACATTCCGTAACACGGACACCGATGTCGGCGTCAGCGACACTCCGTCGCCCAATCCGGCGATCCACGGTGAAACGCTGACCTACACGATCGTGGCGGAAAGCACCGGAACGGCGATGGCCGACGCCGTGGTCATCACGGCGCAGACTCCAGCGGGAACGACTTTTCAGAGTGCCGCAGTAACAGCGGGCAGTTGTACCGTTCCCGCGGTCGGCGAGAGAGGCAATGTCCGCTGCAGCGGGTTCAATCTCGCGCCAGGGGCGAGCGCCACACTGACGCTCGATGTGCTGGTGAAGGCTGCCTCGGGCGCGACGATTACGGATACCGTGACCGTCAACAAGCACGCGAATGATTATGATCTGCTGAACAACACCGCATCCGTCAGCGTGCCAGTGCAGTGATTATCTTTTCAAGCGCTCGCGCAACGCAGGCAGTTGATGGGCTTTCATGCCAGCGAAAGCGTTTATAGGGACTGCGGCGGAGTAGCAGCAGTCAGCGAGCAGCAACCCTTTTTTACTCAGATCGCTCTCTGGCGGGACCCTGACTTCGAGGAAGTGCTGATCGCGAGACTTTCCTTCGCTACTCGCCATTTTCACAGTGTGAATTTACGCTCCACGCTCCCATTCATGAACGCTCCACGCGGAGCCGCCCGTTTGAAGTCCCTAATAAAGCCGTAGCTGAGCGATCGGCGCTTCGCCAGCGGATGCGTCGACTGGACGAGGAAATGGTAAAGAAGAGCGTCGGAGCCAATGGTCGCGCCGATCGTAAGGACCCGGTTGAACACCGCCACGATCCGCGGATGCTCCCATGCTCTCCAATGCCGTGCATTCTGATTGATCACTGGCTGAAGCAGTTGCATGACGTGACCTAATAGAATCGCGGCATCTATTCTGGCTCCCACGAGCGGCTCCAGTAGCGGGTTGAGCATCGGCGTGAAGTCGAATGCGACGACGCCGACCATATTCCGGTGGTCGGGTCTGTCGAGCCGCGTCCGAAGCTGCGCCGCGGCCTGCCTTCCCCGTTTCTCGATCTGCGAGGCACTTCGGATCCGCTTGCCTTCCACGACCAGAGCTTTCGGGGCAGGCGTGCCCCGAGCCCGAACTAGACTTGGGCGGCAGCTCGCAATCTATCATCACTGCGTGTGAAGGTCCGGGCGCGCATCGTAAGAGCGTAAGTACACTCGGAGAGCCGACAAAGCCTAATTCTTGCGACGATGAGCGCACTCTCAGCCTTTGGTATATCGCCCGCTCGTAGCATCCCTTTGGTAGCTATGGACTTGGGTTTTTCACCGGCGTAAAAGACGCACATAGAAGAATTGGTTCTCAACATAAATGCATTACGACGGGCGGGGCGATTATCTTGTCCCCTATTTCACGCGATTGCCTCGTGCGGCAATGATGTCCACGGTTCGCAGTCGTCATCATTTTTTTCCAGCGAAATCAACCGCACACCCATTTTCTCTTCCGCGAGACAATGCGTTTACCGATCATGACATCGCTCATGCGAGCATGGTGATGTTCAAGTAATGCTCGCGACGGCGTCGCCTGGTGGAGTCCGCACGTCAGTTGTGCGGCGCTGAGATCCCAATCTTGTGAGCCACCTGCGACCCCGGATGCGCATCCGCGCGCGCATTCAGCCTTCCGCAAAAGCCGGTCGAGAGGGACGGCTTCGTGCCCACCACGTTCCCACGCGCCGATATCCATAGCATTACGAACCAATAACTTATTGATTCCGTGGCGCTCCCTACGAGATTCGAACTCGTGTTCCAGCCTTGAGAGGGCCGTGTCCTAGGCCTCTAGACGAAGGGAGCGGGCTTAAGCGGGAGGCGTCGAAAAGGCGCGGTATTATAGGCGACCATTTTGATTGCTCAAGCGGGATTGACGATTTGAACGAAACTCTTCCGGCCACACCGATCGGCGCCGTGCCACGCATCATCGCTCGTGCCGATCACAACGTCTCCCGCTCCAATATCTCCGGCAATGCGCTGCGTGTTCTCTACCGGCTCAAAGAGGCTGGTTTTCAGGCATTTTTGGTCGGTGGCTGTGTGCGCGACGTGATGCTCGGCCGGCATCCCAAGGACTTCGACGTCGCCACCAACGCCCTGCCTGATGAGGTGCGAAAGCTGTTTCGAAATTCGCGCCTGGTCGGACGGCGCTTCCGGCTCGCGCACGTGGTATTTGGCCGCGAGGTCATCGAGGTCGCGACCTTTCGGGCCGCCAGCGCCCCGCTGCCCAGCGAGGAGCCGGTGCCGCAAGCCGATCCGGAAGAGGGCGAGGCACCCGAGCTCGATGAGGAGTCTGAACTCGATGAGGAGGCGGAACTCAACGGCATCGACCATGAACGGGTACTGGATACCCATGGCCGGCTGCTGCGCGACAACGTCTACGGCAGCATCGATGAGGATGTGTGGCGGCGCGACTTCACGGTCAATTCCCTGTATTACAACATCGCCGACTTCTCGCTCTGGGATTACGTCGGTGGCAGCGAGGACATCGCCGCACACCGCCTGCGTTTGATCGGTGATCCGGAAACGCGCTATCGCGAGGACCCGGTGCGCATGCTGCGTGCCGCGCGCTTCGAGGCCAAGCTCGGCTTTACGCTCGATCCGGCCACTGCGGCGCCCATTCCGCGACTGCGCACGCTGCTGGCCGGCGTACCGGCGGCACGGTTGTTCGACGAAACCCTCAAGCTGTTTCTGACCGGCCACGGTGAGCGCAGTCTCGAGGTACTGCGGCAGCGGCAATTGCTCGAAGTGCTGTTTCCGGCGGTCGAGCGCTACCTGGCGGCGCACCCCGATGGTCTGGTCGAGCAGCTTCTGCGCCAGGGCCTGCGCAACACCGATGAGCGCGTGGCGCAGGACAAAGCCGTTTCGCCGACCTTTCTGTTGGCGCTGCTGCTCTATGGACCCATCGCCCACGCGATCGAATCGCTGCCACCGCAGCGCTGGCACGAACTGGCTGCCATCGTCGAGGCCTGTGACCGCACGCTGCGCGCGGCCTCCACCCGGGTGACGATTCCGCGCCGGGTGGCTCTGGGCGTGCGCGAAATGTACGGTTTGCAGCCGCGGCTGGAGCAGCCGCGCGGCAAGCGCGCGTTGCGGCTGCTCGAGCAGCCGCGCTTCCGCTCTGCCTTCGACCTGCTGATGCTGCGTGCGCAGCTCGGTCTGGCACCTGCCGAGATCGCCGCCTGGTGGACGCGGCTTCAGGAGGCAGCTCCCGAACAGCGCCTGGGGATGCTCGATGCGCTGGCGAAGCCACGGGCTGCGAAGCCGTCCACGAACGCA
>Ga0302325_10007512_pt1 | contig 24176 bp, 21 predicted proteins | sample Palsa_T0_2_FD_201948 | JGI IMG/M metagenome (GOLD analysis project Ga0302325, IMG submission 201948) | Peat permafrost microbial communities from Stordalen Mire near Abisko, Sweden - Palsa_T0_2 | ecosystem: Environmental > Terrestrial > Soil > Palsa > Peat permafrost | place: Sweden: Abisko... | reverse complement strand
ACTGCTGCGTACACAAATGGTGCGCTTTACCCGCATCTCAATTTTGATTTCATCCGCGACATTGCGCCGGTTGCGAGTGCAACCCGCGGCGGCTGTGTCCTGCTGGTCAACCCGGCGTTTCCGGCAAAGACAATTCCGGAGTTTGTCGCCAACGCCAAAAACAATCCCGGCAAGATTACTGTGGGAGCTATCGGTACAGGCACGGTGACGCACGTCGCCGCCGAGATGTTCCAGATTATGACCAGCATCGAAACTACGCATGTCGCCTACCGTGGCGAGCCCGAAGCGCTGACCGACCTGATGGCCGGCAATGTGCAGGCCAGCATGATCACCCTCATAGGCGCAGCGGAATTAATCAAGGACGGCAAGCTGAACGCGCTCGGGGTGACGACCGCGCGGCGCTCAGAAATTCTTCCAGATATTCCAGCGATTGGCGAATTCGTGCCCGGCTATGAGGCCAATTTATGGAACGGCATCGGCGCACCGCGCGCGACGCCGCCGGAGATTATCGACAAGCTGAATGCGGCGATCAATGCCGGCTTGAACGACCCGAAGATGAAGGCGCAATTTGCCGAACTTGGCACTGTGACGGTGCCGACAACCCCGGCTGAATACGGCAAGGTGATCGTTAGCGAGACAGATCGATGGGCGAGGGTAATTCGCGCCGCCAATATCAAGGTGGACTAGCATCAAGACCGAAGTGGCGCGCCGCCTTCAGGCGGCGAACTTCGCTACCGCCGGCGTTTCGCCTACGAGCTCACTCATCGGCCGATAGCGGAAGAAAACAATCATCGTCGTCGATGCTACCATCATAATGCAAACCGCGAGCACCAGCGGCGCCACGAATGCTCCCGTTGACTGTGCGATCAGGCCAGTGAGGTAAGGCGAAATTGTCGCCCCGCAGATGCCGAAGAAATTCATCAGCCCGCCGAGTGTGCCGGTCTGGTTCGGCGCGATGTCGGTGCAGGTCGTCCAGTACGGCGTCACGTAGAATGACAGGCCCGCGTTGGCGATAATGATCATGATCACCGCGACCGTATTCGACTCGGTCGTCGCGGCAACCAGCGTGGGCACGGCGTACATTATTGCGCCAAGGCCGACAAAGAGCTTCCGGTGAAAGCCGCCTTTGGTCCAGCCTGCTGCGGCAAGCCAGTCCATGGCCCAGCCCGAGAAATTTGCGCCGAGGAAAGCGACGATGAAAGGCAACGACGAAAGTGCGCTTGCTTGCAGCAGCGGGATGCCACGGTAATGGCTCAGATATTGCGGCAGCCAGGTCAAGAACAGGTACTGGCAGTACGGCAGCGCAAAATATCCGACATAGAACGGCCATAGCGCCGGACTGGTCAACAAAAGCCGCGGTGAAACCGGCGCTTGTGCGGCCCGCTCCTTGGCTTCGTTTGTTTCGGCGTACATGCCTGTCGGCTTCGGATCGTCAAAATTCCGCGCATAGGTCCACCATGCTGCGGCGCCAACCAGGCCGAAGAGACCGAAGATCACGAAAATCCATACTGGCGAGCCGGTGGCGCCGAGGATCAGTCCGGCAAAGAACACGCCAGCGGCGGGGCCGAGTTGCGCGCCCGATTGGACGAAGGCAGCGAATCGACCGCGTCTCGTTGCGGACGATATGGCGAGTGCGACGGCGGCGACGCTTGCCGGAATGTATGGGCCCTCGAACGCTCCGAGCAGCACGCGGAATGCAGCGGTGAGCCAGAGCACGGTTGGCGCGATCGGTGTCATCAGCACGGCGAGCGACCAAAGCGCCATCGAGCCGGCCAGCGTGCGTCGCGCGCCGACCTTGTCGGCAATCCAGCCGCCGATCGGCTGCATGATCAGGTAGCCCAGCGAGAAGGCGCTTAACATCATCCCGATGGTAGATGGCGTCCAACCAAAGTCCTTGGCCCAGGCTGCGGCGGCGACGCTGAAATTGGTGCGGTCCGCCCAGAGCAGGACGCTTCCCGCAAAAAACACGGTGACGGTAACAGGGAAATTGATAGGCCGTGCAGATACACGATCGCTGCCCTGTGACATGGCGCTTCTCCCGGCTTGCATTTTTATGTTTGCGCCCGGGCGGACCTGTTTATCCGTCCGCCGGACAATTTGGCCCAGCTTGATATGGACTTTGGCTCCCGTCCATGCGTCACTGTGCCCAAGCGCCGGCTCCCGGTGACCGCCATGCCCGAATCCACCGATACGACCGAAACTCCGCCCGATGCGGATCCCGCGATCCGCACCATCGCGATGCCGGCGGACACTAATCCGCACGGTGACATTTTCGGCGGCTGGCTGCTGTGCCAGATGGACCTTGCCGGCTCGACCATCGCGGTCCGCCGTGCCGGCGGACGCGTCGTCACGGTGGCGATCACGGCGATGGCGTTTCACCGCCCGGTTTGCGTCGGCGACGAAGTGTCGTGCTACGGCAGCGTCGAGAAAATCGGCAACACCTCGATCACGATCAAGATCCAAAGCTGGGCGAGGCGCGGCACCGGCCAAACGCCAATCAAGGTGACGGAAGGCCTGTTCACCTACGTGCGTGTCGATGCTGACGGCAAACCGCAAGCGATTGCGGCATCTTAGTTTCAGGTCATGAAGCACAAACCGCGGCGGATGTGGCACTACGGCATCATCGTCGCGCGAATATTATGCCTTGGCGGACTGTTGCTCGCCGCCTCATGGTCGTCAGCGCGTGCCCAGGACATTCGCGGGCTGGAAGTCTGCACCGCTGAAAAGCAGATGGACCGCCGTACCAGTTGCTTGCAGGCCAACATCGAGTTCCTGCAGCAGACCCTGAACAAGCTTGCACACGATACGCAGGACAAGCTCGCCGCCGCCGGCCGCGACCTTAGTTCGGCTCAAGCCGAAATCGCCGCGCTCAAGACAGCTGTGGAGAAACTGAATGCCGAACTCGCGCAAATGAAAACGAAGCCCGAGCCCAGCAGCAAAAAATAGTCAATACATTATTGCCGCATTTCATCGCGTCGAGGGATTGTCCGGATCAAATTCCGGCTCGTCGGCGAGTCCTGGCGGCACCCACGGTATAGTATGATAGTCGAATCCGGCGGCGAGCGTCGGCTTCACGATCTGAAAAAACGGCGACGTGTCGAAGTCGCGCGGCGTATAGAGGCCGTGCTTGCGGATGTGGTCGAACTCGCTCTGCACATAGGGTGCCACTCCATAAGTCTTGCCATTGATCGAGACGCGCTCGGGCAGGATCGGGTAGTGGATCGAAGCAAAGGCTTCCGCGATCAGGGTCGAGCAGATCGCCCGGGTCGGATCGCCGGCGCCGATCGCCAGCATACGGCGGCGAAACCAGACCGGCACCGGCGGGTAGGGAAACAGATAGCGCAGCAGGTCCAGGATGCGCTTTGAATCGTACTGCTTGCCGATCCGCGCCACCGCGTAGTCGATCACTTGCTGCGTTGCAACGGCATCGAGACCGACGGGCCGGCAAATACGGGTATGGAAATTGTAGTATTTCGACAGCGGCGAAGTGGCAACGCCGGTATCGGCCTCGGCTTCAAGCAGCACATTCGGCTCGCCGTTCGGCGCCACGTCGCCAGGCCGTTCGCCGAGATAGAGCGCGGCATGGGACCATGTGCTCTGCGTCAGGAATTTGATGACGGCCGCTACCCGGCTATTGCCCTCGATCAGGAGAATGTCGCCGGGCTTGAGTGCGCTGCGGAAAACCTCGGGATCAGGGGCGAAAAACGGTGCGTAGCGTGCCGTAGGTTCGGACAGATAATGGATTATTTTGCCGGCGATATAGGCTTCGAGTTTATCGAACATCAGCAATTTCTCTGCCCGCAGCGCGCACCCCCGCTGGCAGAATACCCCGCCCTGTTGTTATGTAGGGTAGGCCCGGCCAGCGCCGGAAATTGTAACATCTAGTCGCGCAGAACCTATAGTCTTGCTGCGAATCAGCTAACCGCGGGAGGCTATTGCTGCCGTCCGCAAGTCCGGGGATAGCCGATGTCGTCTTCATCATTCCGGCGGGATTGGATCACCAAGCCGATCTTCCGTTTGGCGCAGCACGCGCTGCCGAAGCTGTCCGATACCGAACGTGAGGCCATCGAGGCCGGCGATGTGTGGTGGGACGCCGAGCTTTTCACTGGTAATCCGGACTGGAAAAAGCTTCTCGCTTTTGCGCCTGCAAAGCTTTCCCAGGAAGAGCAGGATTTTCTGGCGGGCCCGGTCGAAGAACTATGCCGGATGATCGACGATTGGAAGATCAACTGGGAGCTGCACGATCTTCCGCCGGAAGTGTGGGCCTTCCTCAAGGCGAAGAAATTCTTCGCCATGATCATCCCGAAGCAATATGGCGGCCGCGGCTTTTCCGCCTATGCGCATTCGGAAGTAATTCGCAAGCTCTCGACAAGTTCGATTGCGGTTGCGTGCACCGCGATGGTCCCGAACTCACTCGGGCCGGGTGAGCTTTTGATGCAATTCGGCACCGACGCGCAGCGCAACTACTGGCTGCCACGGCTTGCCAGCGGCGATGAGATTCCCTGCTTCGGCCTGACCAGCCCTGAAGCCGGCTCCGATGCCGCTTCCATGATCGACAATGGTGTGGTGTGCCGCGGCCCTTGGCGGGGCCAGGAAACACTCGGCATCCGACTGAACTGGCACAAGCGCTACATCACGCTGGGCCCAATCGCGACCGTGCTCGGTCTCGCGTTCAAGCTGCGCGACCCGGATCACCTGATAGGCAATCGCGAGGACATCGGCATTACGCTTGCGTTGGTACCGACCGACCTTCCGGGCATCAGTATTGGACGGCGTCATCTGCCGGCCATGCACGTGTTCCAGAACGGACCGAACTGGGGCCACGATGTCTTTATCCCAATGGATAATGTCATCGGCGGCGTCGATCAGGTCGGCAAGGGCTGGAAGATGCTGATGAGCGCGCTTGCAGCCGGCCGCGGCATCTCATTGCCGTCGCTATCGGCTGCGGGCGCCGCGTTCTGTGCGCACATCACCGGCGCGTATTCGCGCATTCGTGAACAATTCCACGTTTCGATCTCGAAGTTCGAGGCGATCCAGGAGCGGCTCGGTCGTATCGCTGCGACTGCCTATCTGCTCGATGCCGCGCGCCGCATGACCTGCGCCGCACTCGACGAAGGTCATCATCCGGCGGTCGTTACCGCTATCATGAAATCGCAGGCCACCGATCGCATGCGGATTGCGATCTGCGACGCCATGGACGTTCACGGCGGCAAGGGGGTCATCGAAGGCCCGCTGAATTATCTCGGCAGTCTCTACCGCGGCGTGCCGATCGCGATAACGGTGGAGGGCGCCAATATCGTCACGCGAAGCCTGATCCAGTTCGGCCAGGGCGCGATCCGCTGCCATCCCTATCTGCTGAAAGAGATGCAGGCGCTTGAGGAGCCTGACAAGGAAAAAGGTCTCGACGCGTTCGATAAAGTGTTGTGGGCCCATGTCGGGCATAGCATCGCCAACATGTTCCGCGCCTGGGGCCGCGCCTGGACAGGCGGATTGCTGGCGCCCGCGGCAGATGCTGGCGCGGCAACAAAGTTTTACCGGCAACTGAGCCGTCACGCCGCGGCCTTTGCACTCGCCGTCGACCTCTCGCTGCTGACGCTCGGCGGCGCGCTCAAACGCAAGGAAATGATCTCGGCGCGGTTCGGCGATATTCTCTCCGAGCTTTATCTCTCGAGCGCGGCGCTCAAGCGCTGGAACGACGAAGGCCGCCAGCAAGACGATTTCCCGTTGCTCGCCTATTGCATGGAGGCAAGCTTTGCCACCATCGAAACGCGGTTCGACGAGTTGCTTGCCAATTTCCCGATCCGGCCGGTTGCGTGGTTGCTGCGCTTGCTGATCCAGCCGCTCGGTCCGCGCCGCCGTGGTCCATCCGATCGCGTGACCGATCGTTGCGCCGATTTGATTACCCATCCGAGCGTGGCGCGAGACCGCCTGACTGTAGACCTCTATCATCCGCCCGAGAGCGAGACCAACAACGGCGTTGCGCTGGTCGAGCGCGCCTTTGCGCTGGTAGCCGCGGCACAGCCGATCCGTGACCGGATGAATATCGTCCGTGTGCGCGATGTCGATCAAGCGGTGAAACAACGTACCATTAATATTGACGAAGCGGCGCAATTGAAAACCGCAGCCGAGGCGGTTGCCGCGGCTATCGCGGTCAACGATTTCGCGCCGGAAGAATTGACGTCCCGGGGCAGAGCCAACAAGGGAGAACAGTCATCACCAGCGATATTTCAACCGGTGCTGCAAACGAGCCCGGTTACACCGGCGCCGGAATTAGCGCCGCCGGAACCGCTCCCGGTCCTGCCGCCGCCGGAAGCGGCGGAGTAGGGCGCCCCCCGGTTTACATTATTGACGGCAGCCGGACGCCGTTCATCAAGGCGCGCGGCAAGCCCGGTCCGTTCACGCCGGTCGATCTGGCTGTGCAATGCGGGCGGCCGTTGCTGCTGCGCCAGCCATTTGCACCGGATGCGTTCGATCAGGTGATCCTTGGCTCCGTCAATGTCATTGCCGACGAGATGAATCCGGCGCGCGTCGCCGCGCTGCGCCTCGGCATGGGCGAAGCGATGACGGCGTTCACGGTGCAGATCAATTGCGGCTCCGGGATGCAATCGATCGACACCGGGTACCGTTACATCCAGAACGGAACCGCCGATTTGATCCTCGCCGGCGGCGCGGAGTCGCTAAGCCATGCGCCCCTGGTGTACAGCAACCGCGCGGTCGCGTGGTACGGCAAGCTGTTTGCGGCGCGCGGCTTGGGCGCCCGGCTCGAGGCTTTCCTCAGTGTTCGTCCGTCCTTCTTCAAACCGATTATCGGCCTTGAGCGTGGGCTGACCGATCCGATCACCGATCTCAATATGGGCCAGACGGCCGAACTGGTCGGGCACATGTTTCATGTCACGCGGCGGCAAGCCGATGAATACGCCGCGGAGAGCCAGCAGCGCCTCGCCGCGGCGCAGAAGAATGGTTTGCTCGCGGACGAGGTCGAACCCGCTTTCGCGCGCGACGGCACCTTGTTCGATCATGACGACGGTGTGCGGACGGACAGCACGGCCGACACGCTTGCCAAACTCAAGCCGGCGTTCGAGCGGCCATGGGGCAAGGTGACGCCGGGCAATTCTTCGCAGATCACCGACGGCGCGTCGTGGGTCATCCTGGCGTCGGAAGATGCGGTGAAAGAGCACAAGCTCACGCCGAAGGCGGTGATCGTCGACAGCGAATGGTCGGCGCTCGATCCGTCGGTGATGGGTCTCGGCCCGGTCTATTGCTCGACCGCGATCCTGAAGCGGCACAATCTTGGCCTGAGCGACATCGAATTGTGGGAGCTCAACGAGGCGTTCGCCGCGCAGGTGCTGGGTTGCCTTGCGGCGTGGAAAGACGATGAGTTCTGCCGCGATGCGCTCGGACTTTCGGCTGCCGCAGGCGCGATCCCGCGCGACCGGCTCAATGTCGATGGCGGCGCTATCGGCACCGGTCATCCGGTTGGCGCCAGCGGCAACCGCATCGTGCTGCATCTCGTCAACGCCATGAAACGGCTCGGCTACAAGCGCGGCATCGCCACCGAATGCATTGGTGGCGGGCAGGGCGGCGCCATGCTGATCGAAACGGTATGAGGTCGGCATGACCAATAAATTCGCACCAAAGCCGACCCTTGCCATCCTTGGGCCGCGGGATATGGAGCTTGGTCCATTCGTTGAGGGCGAGGTCTCGCAGGAGGCAAGCCCATGGGCGAACTGGCGACTGCGGACTGACCAGGACGGCGTCGCATGGCTATTGTTCGATAAGAAAGATTCAAGCGCCAATACGCTGTCAGAAGAAATGCTCACCGAACTCAACGCTGTGCTCGACAAGATCGAGCGCGACCATCCGCGCGGACTGGTGATTCGCTCGGTCAAGCGTGGCGGTTTCATCGCCGGTGCCGACATCACGCAATTCAAAGGCGTCACCGACGTGGCTCCGATCGAGGCAACGCTCGCCAAGGGTCATGCGGTGCTTGATCGGCTCGATAAGCTGCCGTTGCCGACCGTTGCGGTGATCCACGGCTATTGCCTGGGCGGCGGGCTTGAAGTCGCGCTCGCCTGCGATTTTCGTATCGCCATCGACGACGCGAGTTTCGGTTTTCCGGAAGTCCTTCTGGGATTGCATCCAGGTCTTGGCGGCACGGTGCGGCTTACTCGCCTGATCAGCCCGGTCCAGGCCATGACCATGATGCTGACCGGCAAGACCGAGCGGGCTCGCAAGGCGCGCGCGCTGCATCTGGTCGATGCCGTGACGCAAGAACGCCATGTGCGTGCCGCTGCGATGTCTGCGGTTACCGGCGAGATGGTGCCGGCGAAGCAGGGCCTGCTCGGCAAGCTCATGAACATTGGGCCGGCGCGGGAAATGCTGGCCTCGCGAATGCGCAGCGAGACCGCGAAAAAAGCGCCGAAGGTTCATTATCCGGCGCCTTACGCGCTGATCGATCTTTGGGTGAAGCACGGCGGCGACGCCGACGCGATGCAAAAGGCGGAGATTTCTTCGTTCGCCAATCTTCTGGTCACCGACACGGCGCAAAATCTGGTCCGCGTCTTCTTCCTGCGCGACAACCTGAAAAACCTGGCCAGTGGCCAATGGAACGGCCGTCGCGTTCATGTCATTGGCGCTGGCGCCATGGGCGGCGATATCGCAGCGTGGTGCGCCTGGCATGGCTTTACGGTCAGTCTTGGCGACACCAAGCCGGAACCGATCGCTGGCGCGATCAAGCGCGCCAGCGACCTTTACGCCATCATTGGCCGCGACAACTGCCGCCGTCAGCGCGACTCGCTCGATCGTCTGGTCCCCGATCTGAAAGGGCAGGGTGTCGCTTCCGCCGATCTCATCATCGAAGCGGTGCCGGAAGTGCTCGATCTCAAGCGCAAGATCTTTGCCGGCATCGAACCGCACATGAAGCCCGATGCGATCCTCGCCACCAACACGTCGAGCATTCCACTCGAGCAATTGCGCGAGGGGCTGCCGAGGCCGGAGCGCCTCGTCGGCATCCACTTCTTCAACCCCGTATCGCGGATGCAACTTGTCGAGGTGGTGAGCCACGATCAGGTCGATCAGCAGGTGCTGGCCGATGCGCGCGCCTTCCTGGGTCGTGTTGATCGGCTGCCCGCGCCGGTCAAAAGTGCGCCGGGCTTTCTGGTCAATCGCGCGCTCACGCCGTATCTGCTCGAAGCGCTGGTGATGCTCGATGCCGGCGTAAAAAAGGAAACTATCGACAAGGCCGCTGAGGATTTCGGCATGCCAATGGGGCCGATCGAGCTTGCCGACGAAGTCGGCCTCGACATCTGCCTGCACGTCGCCGAGATGCTGCGCGCCAATCTGCATCACGATATGCCCGATCCGCCGCAATGGCTGAAGGACAAGGTCGCCAAAGGTGAGCTTGGCAAAAAGAGCGGCAAGGGCCTTTACGTCTGGCGCGACGGCAAGGCGGTGAAGGCGCGCGAGGAAGCCGAGAAGCCATCGGCCGACATGATCGATCGGATGGTCCTGCCGATGCTCGACGTATGTGTCACTTGCCTGCGTGAAGGTATCGTCGCCAATGAAGAGATCGTCGATGGCGCGATGATCTTCGCCACCGGCTTTGCGCCCTTCCGTGGCGGCCCGATGCATTACGCGCGCTCGCGCGGCATCGCCGATATTCGCGACACGCTCAAGCGGCTTGCGCAAGAATACGGGCCTCGGTTCCAGCCCGATCCGGGCTGGGACGCGTTGCAATGATCCATTCGGGTGCGGGCCCGCAAAAATTTACGGATCCGGCGCTTGTTGCCGATGCCATCGTAGAGAAGGCCGGCAAGAAGATCGTGATGGCGTTGCCGCTCGGGCTCGGCAAGGCCAACCACATCGCCAATGCCCTGTTCGCACGGGCGGTGGCCGATCCGTCAGTCCACTTGACGATCTTCACAGCGCTCACGCTCGAGCCGCCGCATCCCACGAGCGAACTGGAGCACCGTTTTTTCGATCCGATCTCACAACGGGTGTTCGGCGGCTATCCGCCGCTCGCTTACGCCCAGGCGATCCGCAAAAAACAAGTACCGGCAAACGTCGAGATCAACGAGTTTTTCTTCGAGGCCGGGCAGTGGCTCGGTTCGCCGTACGCTCAGCAACATTATATTTCGGCGAACTACACCCACGCGCTGCGCTACGTTCTTGACCGCGGCGTCAATGTCGTCGGCCAGCTTGTCGCGCACCGCGCGGCCGACGAAGCGGCGCCATACAGTTTAAGCTGCAATCCGGACCTGACGGTCGAGCTCTTGGCGTTGCGCCGGGACGGCCGCGCCGATTTCCTGTTCGCCGGGCAAACCAATTCCGAATTGCCATTCATGCGCGGCGACGCGGCCGTCGCAGAAGGCGAGTTCGACGTGTTGCTGGACAGTCCGGCGACCGATTTTTCTCTCTTCGCTCCGCCGCGCGAGCCAGTGGCGCTGGATGACTACGCGGTGGGCCTGCATGCGGCGAGCCTGGTGCCCGATGGCGGCACATTGCAGATCGGTATTGGTTCGCTCGGCGATGCCGTTGCGCGAGCGCTTGTGCTACGCCAACACAACAATGATGCCTATTGCAAGCTGCTCTCCGCACTGGGGTACGACCCGGCGGGCGACGCCGCGGTGCGGACCGAACGCTTCGACGCTGGTGTCTATGGCTGCTCCGAATTGTTTGTTGAGGGCATGCTCGATCTGTTTCGCGCTGGGGTTCTCAAGCGCGAGGTCGGCGGCATCGTGCTGCACGCCGGCTTCTTCATCGGCTCGCGCGCGTTTTATCAGAGCTTGCGCGACATGCCGCCGGAAACTGTGGCGAAATTTGGCATGACCGGTATCTCTTTCGTCAACGAACTCTACGGTGACGAGGAAGAGAAGCGCCGTGCCCGCGTCAATGCCCGCTTCCTCAACGATGCCATGATGGCGACGTTGCTCGGCGATGTGATCTCCGATGGCCTCGACGATGGCCGGATCGTCAGCGGTGTCGGCGGGCAATACAATTTCATCGCCCAGGGCTTCGCGCTTGAAGGCGCGCGCTCGGCGATCATGCTGCGGGCGACGCGGCCACACCAGGGCCGGGGGCAATCCAACATTCGTTGGCGCTACGGCCATACCACGATCCCGCGTCACCTGCGCGACATCATCATTACCGAGTACGGCATTGCCGACATCCGCGGCAAAAGCGACAGCGAGGTGATCGCCGCGATGCTGGCGATCACCGATTCACGTTTTCAGGACGAATTGCTGCGGCAGGCCAAGGACGCCGGCAAGATCGCGCGGGAATATGAATTGCCGCGAACGGCTCGCGATAATACCCCGGACATGGTCGCGCGAACGTTGAAACCGGCCGCCGACGCCGGCCTGCTGCCGCTGTTTCCGTTCGGCACCGATTTCACCGAGGTCGAGCAGCGTCTGATCCCGGCCTTGCAGATGCTCGGCGACGCGTCGCCGATGCAACTTCTTCGGCTGCTGATGCGCGGCCTGTCGTCGCAAAAGACCGATGTCGCGGGTCTGGACCGTCTGGGTGTCGCAGCGCCGAAGGGTATGAAAGATTGGCTTTATGCTGCGCTGGTGCGCGGCGCGCTCAATGCCGGCGCTTCATAGAAGGCTCGGCTTTCCTGCCGCTCAGGGCTTGACGTAACTGTAGCCTTGTTCCTCGAGTTCCATGATCCGCACCACTCCCGCCGGCACGAGATGCGCCTGCGGAATGATGGTGATCGGATGGCCCTCGCGCTTCTCCATGCCCTGCTTGGTGTTGTTGCAGGCGGAGAACGTGATGTTCGACGGGAAGCTGAGTTCCGAGATCTCCTTGATGCGATCTTTCACCGGCGAGGTGTCATCGCGCAGCATGTGCAGGCCGGGACCGTAGGCGACGACTTCGATATTCACATCCTCATTCTTGGCGCGATAGGCATCGATTACGTTCTTGGCGTTGTTCAGTGCGAGGTTCATGACTTCCGGGTCGTTCTGATCGACATGGATCACGATGCGATGCTTGGCGCCGTCGGCATGCGCCACGTTCATTGAGAAAAGCCCTGCGGCGATTGCGATCAGCACCGCGCGGAAAATCGACTGCATCTCTAACCTCCTCCGATGATACCGGGATTGTTGGCTATGCCTTTGAGCGTAACGCTGTTGAGGCGCTTGATTTTGAGGGTTTTCTGCCCGCGCAAGTAACCGGCGACGACATCGCTCACCGGCTTGCCGGTTTGCGGATTGACTGAAGCCCAACCGGCGACGCGATAGCTCCTGCCGTCCTCGACCGCGTTCCCGTCATCAAGCGTCATTCCTGAAATACGTCGGCCCAACGGCTCTTCCGGCGCGCAGGTGTAATCCATGCCGCCGACACGCACCATGTCGCCGCCCTGCTGATAGTAGGGATCGGGGTTGAACAGATTGTCGGCAATGTCTTCGAGGATCGCCTTGATCTGTCCGCCAGTCATGTCCTGCACATAGGCTTCCGGATAGGTGATCGCGGTTTCCGCCAGCAGGTCGCCCATCGTGATCGGTTGTCCGGCAAGCACGGTCGCGCCCCAGCGGAAGCCGGGCGACAGCGCAATCTGGCAATCGAGCGACTGACGCAACGCGTCGCAGATCACCTGATCCATCGGGCCGCTGAAGTTGCCGCGGCGATAGAGAAGCTCGTCGGCGGTTGTCAGCGTTTCGCCGAACTGCGCCGCGTAAGGTGCATGCTGCTTGTCGATCAGCGCCTGCATCGCGGGATCGGGTTTGATCAGGTCGGCATAAACCGGCAACAGGTGGTGGCGGAAGTCTTTTAGCGCGCCTTTACCGATGTCGAGATCGATTACAGCGAGGAATTTGCCGTTCGAGCCGGCATTGGTGACGATGGTCTTGCCGCCAGCGTTGGGGACGATCGCCGGTCGCGGCACGGCATCGTGGGTGTGGCCGCCCAATATGATGTCAATGCCGGTGACGCGGCTCGCAAGTTTCAGATCAACGTCCATGCCGTTATGCGACAGCAGCACGATGGCATCGGCATGCTGAACGTTCCGTAGATCATCGACCAGTTTTTGCAAATCCTGCTCGTGGATGCCGAAAGTCCAGTTGGGCGTAAACCTTTTCGGGTGCGCGATGGGCACATAGGGGAACGCCTGGCCAATCACGGCAACGCGCATGCCGCCGACGTCCTTGATGCTGGCGGGTTTGAATACGCGCCCGGAAACCGAGTCGAAGGCTTCAGCGTTATTGAAGGCGGCGTCGTCAGTCAGGAAAACATTTTGCGCTAGGAAATCGCCCTTGAACGCGGCCAGCCGCTGGCGCAGCGTGGCTTCGCCGTAGGTGAATTCCCAATGCCCGGTCATGGCGTCGACACCGAGCAAATTTGCCGCCTCGACGGTGTCGGCGCCCTGCAACGCATCGGCGTGGCCAGTGCCTTGCATCAGGTCGCCGCCGTCAAGCAGCAGCGAATTCCTGGCGCCGGCATCGGCACGCAGGCGGTCCACCAGGGTTTTCAGATGGGCGAAGCCGCCCATGCGGCCATAGCGTTGCGCGGCGCGTTCATAATCGAGGAAAGTGAACGCGTGTGCCTCGCGGCTTCCCGGCAGGACGTTGAACTCTTCGAGAAATGCGCCGCCGACGATATGCGGCGGCTTCCCGCGCATTGAGCCGACGCCGAGATTGACGCTCGGCTCACGAAAATAAACCGGCGCTAGCTGCGCGTGGGTATCCGTCAGATGCAGCAGGCGAACGTTGCCAAACTTGCCGATGTCGTAGAGATCGTTGCCGTCGGCCAAGGCAACGCGCGGCGCGATTCCGGAAGCGGCCGCGACGGCGAGATAACCCAGGAAATGCCGGCGATCCACGCGGATTCCTCGTTAGTGAATGACGGCGGCTTTCCACGCCGTTTCCTGCTCCTTGGCCTGCGCCATCGACGCTTTCGCCAGAGCTTCCGCCTGCCTCGCTTGACTGACGGCGCTATCGAAGTCGCCCGCAGCAGCGGACTTCTTTGCGGCGGCCAGCACCTGTTCCGTAGTGGTCCACTGGTTCTTCAGTGCGCCGGCCTCTTTTTCGGCCGATTGCGCGGCTGCATAGGCGGCATCGAAATCGGCCTGCGTGCTCGCCGCATGCGCTGCGGTTGTCACCAACAAGCCGAGCGTGACGAACAAGGCGCGGGTTATGGTGCTGCTCATCGCCCTCTTCATGGCCGCGCTCCCGGTCCGGATATCGGCAGCCCGTTGGCCATGTAGGACAAGTAATATTCGACGTCGCGATAGTTCTCGTCCTGCGGCTCAAGCGGCACGCCGCGCACCTGGCTGTTGCAGGTCACGAAGCGCCGGCTGATCGTGCCCATGCCGTTCCATTCCGAGCGATAGATCGGCATGGCGTTGAGAAGACCGAGTGCGGGCGCCAGCACCTCCGTGCGGATGTGCTGGCCGGGATTCTGTACGTGGCAGCTCGCGCAGGAAAAATTGAGCTGACCGCGCCGCGAATAGAAATATTTCTCGCCATTCTCGTAAGCGGCGAGTGCGCGCGCATCGTTCGGGATCTTGATGTCGAACGGCTTGCCCCGCGACGTGAACGCCATATAGGCGGTGAGCGAAGCCATCTCGTCTTTCACGTAAGAGAAAGGTTCCTCGCTGTTTGCTTGACGGCACTGGTTGAGCGCGAGCTCAAGCGTGATGACCTGTCCGGATTTCTCGTCGAAGTAGGGATAGTTCTGACGAATGCCGACGCCTTTATTGGGGAAGCAATCGCCGTAGGTCTTGCCGTTCTTGAAAGGCGTCGCGAACATATCCTTGCCGCGATCGACGGAAAAATCGTACGGCGGAAAGTCCTCGATCGCCTCCCACTGCTTGCGCAAATCGGCGTCCATCGAATACGGCCCGTTGACGAAATCGTTCAGCGGAACATTCGGAAAGCGTTTGGTGAAGTAGTCGCGAAAGGCCTTGAAATCGGCTTCGGGGTTCACGGTGTCGGCAGCGCGTGCGCGTGCGGCTGCGGCAAAGAGTATCAGTGCGAGTGATATGAAAGACTTTAACCGCACGGTCGCCTCGTTTAGCGGGTGTAGAGAAAATCGATCACCGCTTCGATTTCATCATGAGTCAGGATCAGATTGCGTCCGAACGGCGGCATCACCGTCAGCGGATTGCGTTTGGTTTCGTCGTAGATGACGGCGGCAAGCTCATTGCGATCGGGAAACCGCTTTTTCATGTCGGACAGAGGCGGGGCCACGTTGCCGGGCGCGTCGCCGCCGGCAATGACATGGCAAGTCAGGCAATTGCCCTTGTCGCGACCGAACGCGAGCGACTGGCCGGGCATTGCCAGCGCCTGTGCCAGTGCGGGACTGGCCGCCAGCATTGCAGTGGCGGCGAGCCAGGCAGAGAGCGCGGCATTTTGTCGTCTGTTTCGCATCATGGGCCCCGCAGCGAGCAACGCTGGGCACTCATTGTCAAGCTGAGTAAAAACATTTCATCGAGTTAATGTGTCCCACCCGGATAACGTGTCGAAGAATTAATCTCGTCTCCAGAACACCGTAAGTCGGAATGTTCATTTGTATCTCCATGAAGCGGCGGCTCAAGCCCCTTCCCTCAATGGAGATATGATGATGAATCCGAGCAACCCGAATAAGCACAAGTCGTTCACGGCCCGGCGGCTTGTCCTCCTGGCTTCTGTCGCGGGCGTGGGCGCCGCTGTGATGTTGTCAGGCCCCGGCAGCTATTCCAGCCTGCCGGCGTGGACGGCCACCGCGGCTGCAGCCGACTCGACCACGCAGCATCCGGTCGGCTTCGCCGACCTGGTGACCAAAGTGAAACCCGCCGTGATTTCGGTGCGGGTGAAGATCCCGGCATCCGCCGAACCTGCGATGATGCAGCGGGACGGTGATGAAGGCGATAACAGCAATAACGACAACATCACTCCGATGCCCGGTTCGCCGCTCGACAAGTTCGGTCAGCAATTTGGCCAGCAGTTCGGCCGCCCCGGAACGGGCGGGCGCAATGGCGGGTCGCATGAGACCATCGTCGGCGAGGGCTCCGGCTTCTTCATTTCGCCGGACGGCTATGCGGTGACCAACAATCACGTTGTCGATCATGCCAAATCGGTGCAAGTGACCACCGATGACGGCACCATCTATACCGCGAAAGTAGTCGGCACCGATCAGAAGACCGACCTCGCGCTGATCAAGGTCGACGGCAAGGGCGATCTCCCTTACGTGAAGTTTGCCGATCAGGAGCCGCACGTCGGTGACTGGGTGGTGGCGGTCGGCAATCCGTTCGGCCTCGGCGGCACCGTGACCGCCGGCATCGTTTCGGCGCGCGGCCGCGATATCGGCGCGGGCCCTTATGATGACTACGTGCAGATCGACGCGCCGATCAATAAAGGCAACTCCGGCGGTCCGGCGTTCGACGTCAACGGCAACGTGATCGGCGTCAACACCGCAATCTACTCGCCGTCCGGCGGCTCGGTCGGCATCGGCTTCGACATTCCGGCCGATACCGCGAAAATGGTCGTGGCGCAGTTGCAGAAAGACGGCCACGTCACGCGCGGCTGGCTCGGCGTGCAAATCCAGCCGGTGACCGCCAGCATCGCCGACAGCCTTGGCCTGAAGAAGGCCGAAGGTGCGCTCGTCGATGAGCCGCAAAACGGCAGCCCAGCGGCCAAGGCGGGCATCCAGTCCGGCGACGTGATCACCGCCGTCAATGGCACCGCGGTCAAGGATGCGCGCGATCTCGCCCGCACCATCGGCTTCATGGCGCCGGATGCGACGGTGAAGCTCGACCTGCTGCACAACGGTGAAACCAAGTCGGTTTCGTTGACGCTCGGCACCATGCCGGAGCAACAACAGGCTAAGGCCGATACCGACAATGCGCAGCCGACTAACGGATTGCCGCACCTCGGCCTCTCGGTGGCGCCGGCAAGTGAAGTCTCCGGCGTAGGCGGCCAGGGCGTCGTGGTCACCGCCGTCGATCCGGATGGTCCTGCCGCTGAGCAGGGCTTCAAGACCGGCAACGTCATCCTCGATGTTGGCGGTAAAGCCGTCGCCAATGTCGGCGACGTGCGCAAGGCGCTGACCGACGCGAAGGCCCAAGGCAAGCATCAGGTACTGATGCGCGTGAAGGCGGGCGACGCGGTTCGCTTCGTGGCACTACCGCTCGGCAATGCGTAAGCCTGCTGTAGTCATCGTCCGCCAGCGGTGCTGCTGTCTCCAAGCGCCGCGGGCGGGGTAACCCCGGCGAGGACGGGTTCGCAAAAGCCCGTCCTCGATTTTATGAAGGGTTAGCCAACGAACTTGAAGAAGCCGACGTCGATTGTGCCGGCCTGGAAGCCGACTTCGCAGTAGGCGAGATAATATTCCCACATACGGCGGAAGCGCTCGTTGAAACCAAGCGTTTCGATGCTGGGCCAGGCTTGCAGGAAGCGATTGCGCCATTCGCGCAGCGTCTTGACATAGCTGTCGCCGAACGATTCGTGATGCACCAGTTTCAGGCCGGCCCGTGCGGCTTCCTGTTCGATGATCGAGCGGGTCGGCAGGACGCCACCCGGAAAGATGTAGCGTTGGATAAAATCAGGCGTCTTGCGGTACGCGGCAAAGCGCTGCTCGTCGATGGTGATGGCCTGGAGCACCGCCACGCCGCCGCTGACTAGGCTGTCACGAAGCTTGCCAAAATAATTCGACCAATAACGCTCGCCGACCGCTTCGATCATCTCGATTGAGACGATGCGGTCGAACTTGCCCGGTACATCGCGGTAATCCAGCAAGCGAAGATTGGCGCGACCTTGGGCAGCCTCGGCAGCGAGACGGGTCTGCGCATAGAAAAGCTGCTCGATCGATAGCGTAATGCCGAGCACGTTGGCGCCGTAACGGCGGATCAGCTTCTCCGCCAGTGCTCCCCAGCCGCAGCCGATCTCCAGCACCCGTTCGCCGCGCGTGAGTTCGAGCAAACTCGCGATGCGGTCGAGTTTAGCTTCCTGCGCGTGCTCGAGTGTATTGCAATTCGCCCAGAGCGCTGACGAATAGTTCATGCCGACATCGAGCCACGGCTCGAAGAAGCTGTTGCCAAGGTCGTAATGGGCGGAAATGTTACGGCGGCTCCCGCGCCGGGAATTACGGCGAAGCCAGTGTGACAGGCGGTTCCGCAACAGGCCTAGCCTACCGCTCGCCGCCTTCGCGGCAAGGGCGCTTTCATTCCGGGCGCAAAACTCAAGCAGCCGCGCAAGGTCTGGCGTAGTCCATTCACCGTCGAGATAGCCGTCAGCAAAGCCGTATTCGCCGTGGATCAGCATGGAGCGCAGAGCGCGCCAGCGTTGCACCACCATTGTAGCATCGGGGCCTGGAGCTTCGCCGCGCCGCTCAATGGTTTCGCCGTTCGGCAGCACCAGGCGCAATTGCCCAGCCGGCAGGGCCGGAATTGCCTTGTCTACCAGCCGGCAAAAAAGGCCGCGACGCAGCTTTTGATTTTCGGCGGCGAAAGACCGGCTTACAAAAGCCATGCCTTAGTTTCCTATGTTCACCGCCGTGACCGGCACATCCGGCGGATTGGGCCGCACCCGCGGCCGCATTCCTTTGAGCAGCAACCGTAGCGCATGCCAATGAATGGCGGCAACGACTTTCAGTGTGAGTAAGGGGTAGGTCACCAGCAGGCGGAGCAGCGAACCATCGGTCAAAGGCCGGCGATTGCCGCTGAGTGCCGCAACCAGCAATACCCCATCGTTGTCTGCGGCACGAATCGCCAACGCAATTCTTTCTTCGGGCAAAGCAACACGAAACGTGTAGCTCATGTCCATATCCATGAACGGAGATACGTAAAACAGCTTGTTACAACGCTGATCAACAACAGGCCCAGCGACGCGGTCGACGCGAATCAAATACCAATGCCGTTGGCGAAACGTATTGTGGACTTCATAGAGGATGGCAGCAAGCGCACCGTCGGTCTGGTAGCAAAAATAGACGCTCAGCGGATTGAAGCCGTAGCCGAAAACCCGCGGCATGCAGAGCAGTTTGATCGTTCCGCCGCTTTCGACGCCGACGAGTTTCAGGTGCTCTTCGACTTGGGTGCGCAGCGGCCGGCCACTAGCGTCTCCGTGGTCCCGGTCGAAGAAGCTCACAGCATTGAAGCGATTGTGCGAGAACAGCCGCAGATGGCGCGGCAAGCTTTCGATCTCGTCGAGGTCGAGCAGCATCCAGAATACGCGATAGCGCAGCCGATGGGCGCGGGGGCGCACGCGGCGGTGCATCACCGAGCCGGCGTAGAGCGTCGAGCGGAGCGTCATGCCACGAGTTCCCCTCTGGTGTGCTGCACCGGCTGTTCGACCGCGATTCGGCCCGACTCATTTTCAACGCTCCACGGTCGCCGGACGTTTCCGAGCGCCTCGGCAACAGCGAGGCCGGCCTGCAAGCCGTCCTCGTGGAAGCCCGAGCCGAAATAGGCGCCGGCGAACCAGGTATTGTGGCATCCTTGCAGCGACCAAAGCAGGCGTTGCGCCGAGATCGCGGCCGAATCGAACAGCGGGTGATCGTAGACTTCCTGATGCAGGATATTGCGGGGCTCGTGCCGCGGATTGAGCGTCACGAACAACAGCAAGCTGTCGTGCGGGATGTTTTGCAGCAAATTCATCCAGTAGGTGACGGTTGGGCAATCGCGAGCTTCTTCGTCGCTATTGCCACCAATGTGGTTCCAGCTCGCCCACACCGCTCGACGCCGCGGCATCTGCCGATGGTCGGTGTGCAGCACCGCGACATTGCGGCTGTAGCGGAAGGCGCCAAGCAGCCGCCGCTCTTCGGGCGTCGGCTCGTCGAGCATCGCCAGCGCCTGGTCGGCATGCGCTGCGATGACGACGTCGTCGAAGATTTCGGCATTGCCGTTGCAATCGCGGACTTTGACCCCTTCGGCGCCGCGGTGGATCGATGTTGCGCCAGTGGCAAGCCGGACGCGGTCGGCGTAGCGCTGGGTCAATCGTTCAACATAGGCGCGGCTGCCGCCGAGCACGGTGCGCCATTGCGGACGATTGCGGATGCGAAGAAGGCCGTGGCTGTCCTGAAAACGGATGAATGCTGCCGCAGGGTATTTCATGATCGTAGCCGCCGGTGCGGACCAGATCGACGCCGCCATTGGCAGCAGATGATCGCGCCGGAACGCCGCGCCGTAGGCGCCGGCGTCGAGGTAATCGCCGAGCGTGGTATGGATTTGCTCGAGCTGCGCCAGATCGCGTGGCGCCTCGCGATAGAAGCGGTTCAGATCGCGCAGCATCGACCAGAACCGCGGGCGAAACAAATTGCGCTTTTCAGCAAACAAGCTGCCCAGGCTCGTGCCGGAATACTCCAGTTCGCCATTGGCGACCGACACGGCAAACGACATTTCGGACGGCTGTGTCGGGACTTTCAGATGATCGAATAGTGCCGTGAGATTGGGATAGGTTTGTTCGTTATAAACGATAAAACCGGTATCGACGGGGATTGGACCTTTAGGGCCGGCGACGGTAACGGTGTTAGAATGTCCGCCGATGCGCCGGTCGCTTTCATAGACCGTCACCTTATGTTTCTGGCTCAGTAGCCAGGCAGCTGCCATCCCTGAAATCCCGGTGCCGATGACTGCTATGTTTTTCTGGATTTCGAAATTGCCGTGCATCGCTCGCCCTCACACCGGATTGGCCGGCTATTCCTCTTGTTCCTTGCGGTTACGAGCGGCGATGGGGTTTGGATCAGGGAGAGGTCCGAAAATTAGCGGAGCAGCGACTGATCCAAGCGCGTGCGCCGGTCGTATCACGGGGTATGCAAGTCGGAACAGCACTTGTTGGCTCGCAGATATACTGGCCTTTGTCGGGCATGGTCCGGCGTGGAGTCACCATGCCGGATGAACGCGGCAGTGCTGTAAACAACGTGACCGAATGGATCTGGGCGATCGCGCTGCGGCAGGACCGGACAGCGTTCGCGTCGCTGTTCGATTTCTTCGCACCGCGGATCAAGGCGATGCTGATGCGTTCGGGCGCGACGGCCGATGCTGCGGAAGATGTGGCGCAAGAGGCGTTGCTGATGGTCTGGCGCAAGGCTGCCTATTTCGATGCGGGACGCGCCAGCGCCGCGGCGTGGATCTACACCATCGCGCGAAATCTTCGCGTCGACCGGCTGCGCGGCGACAAGCGCGCTACGCAATACGCGCTGCTCGAAATGGCCGTGCCGGAACCGCCGGAAAGCCCCGATGACGTGCTCAATGCGTCCGAGCGCAGCGAGCGTGTCCGCGGCGCGCTGAAGCAACTGTCGCAGGATCAAATTCGCGTGGTGCAGCTTTCGTTCTTCGAAGGCCGCCCCCATGGTGATATCGCGGCGCTGCTCGATCTGCCGCTCGGAACCGTCAAGTCGCGCGTTCGCCTCGCCATGACGCGGCTGCGCAATCTGCTAGGTGACCTGCAATGACCATCAATCATCATCCAAGCGACGCTACCTTGGCGGCCTACGCTTCGGGCACACTGGATCAGGCGCGCGGCCTGGTGGTTGCGACGCATCTGTCACTATGCGCGCAGTGCCGCAAGGCCGTCTATGCGTTCGAGCAGGCAGGCGGCGCGATGCTGGAAGATGCCGAGCCCGTCGCGATGTCGTCTGGAGCATTGGAGCGCGCGATGGCCACGCTCGGTCCGCTCGATGTCATCTCGCCTGTGCCCGGGGACGCGAATGCCGCGAGCGAATTTCCCGAGCCGCTGTCGCGTTACAATTTGGGTCCGTGGCGCTGGATCGGACGTAGCGTGCAATGGCGCTCGGTCGATGTCGCGTCGGACAACGGCGTGCGCGTCTTTATGCTCAAGGCCAGGCCGGGCACCAAATTGCCGCGGCACCGCCACACGGGTACCGAGTGGACCTGCGTGTTCGAAGGCGCTTTCAGCCATCATCTCGGTCGCTACGGCGCCGGTGATTTTGACGAGGCCGACGAGACTGTCGAGCACAACCCAGCGGTGGATGCCGAAGACGGTTGTGTTTGCCTCGTTGCGTTGCAAGGTCATATCGAATTGCAAAGCTGGCTGGGCCGTTTGATCCAGCCGGTCGTGCGCATTTGAGCGAGATGCCGCAATGATGCGTGGCATTGCTTATGCGTTTGTCGTGCCGCAGTTCCCTCGTATTCCTCTGCGGGCGGTGTCATGACCGCGCTCACGTTTCTCGCGATTCTGATCGCGCTCAGTGTGGCGCTCGCGCTCGTCATGAGCGGCGCGTGGCTCGCCTGGCGCAGCACCAGAAACTCCGGCTGGATTGACACAACCTGGACCTTCGGTCTCGGTGCGGTCGGCTGCGTCGGCGCGCTGGCACCGTCGCTCTGGTCTGGCGGGATCACGGCGCGGCAAGCGCTGGTCGCGGTGCTGATTGTGATTTGGGCGGTGCGGCTCGGCGTTCACATTGCGAAGCGCACCTCTGGCATCAAGGACGATCCGCGCTACGGCAAGATGGTTGCCGGCTGGGGCGGGGATGCTTCGCGGCAAATGTTCCTCCTGGCGGAGAAACAGGCATTCGTTTCCATTCCGCTCGCGCTGGCGATAGTGCTCGCGGCATGGAATCCGCTGCCGGGCCTGCGCGTGCAGGATGGACTTGGTGTGCTGGTGCTGGTCATCGCTATCGCCGGCGAAGGCGTTGCCGATGCACAGTTGCGCCGCTTTCGTGCCGACCTGTCCAATTCCGGCAAGGTTTGTGACGCTGGCCTCTGGGGCTGGTCGCGGCATCCGAATTACTTCTTCGAATGGTTTGGCTGGCTCGCCTATCCGCTGCTCGCGATAGATTTCAGTGGCGTCTATCCATGGGGTTTTGCGGCGCTGCTCGGGCCGGCCTGCATGTACTCGTTGTTGGTTTACGTCTCCGGCATCCCGCCGCTGGAGGCGCACATGCTGGAACGCCGCGGTGAGGCGTTCGGCGCCTATCAGGCACGCACCAGCGCGTTCTTTCCCGTCCCGCCGCGGGGTCTTTCAAGGAAATAGATCATGAGTCTCGTGCAGACGATGACAAGCTTCGGCGAGAGTGTGCCGCTGCCGGACGTGGTCACTCGCGCAGCGATCAATCTCCTGGTGGGGCGGACGCGGCGGGTGTTGTCGCGTGCGCCGCAGGATGCCGACCGCGCCTTCGCGAGCGCCATGGCGCCTTACCCAATCGCGATCAACACCGCTGACGCCAATGCGCAGCACTACGAAGTCCCTGCGGATTTTTTCAATCTGGTGCTCGGGCCGCAGCGCAAATACTCGTCTTGCCTCTATGACGACGGCGCAGAGACGCTTGCCACCGCGGAAGAGCGCGCGCTGCAAGTGACCGCTGAGCACGCCGGCCTCGCCGAAGGCCAGCGTATTCTCGAACTTGGTTGCGGCTGGGGCTCGCTGTCACTGTGGATGGCGCGGCATTTCCCGGCGGCGCAGATCACGTCGGTATCGAATTCAAATTCGCAGCGGGAATTCATCGCGGGGAAGGCGCGAACCGAAGAGCTGGCCAATCTCAGGGTCGTCACTACCGACATGAATGAATTTCAACCGGTGGGGCGTTTCGACCGCGTGGTGTCGGTGGAGATGTTCGAGCACATGGCGAACTGGCAGCCACTGTTGCGGCGGATGCGCGATTGCCTGGAAGCCGACGGACGCATGTTCATGCATGTATTCGCCAACCGCCACGCGTCGTACCGTTTCGAGGTCGACGACAAGGAAGACTGGATCGCGCAGCATTATTTCACCGGCGGCATCATGCCGAGCCGCGGCCTGATCAGGCAGTTTTCCGATTGCTTCTCGGTCGATGCCGAATGGTGGTGGAACGGTCGGCACTATCAGCGCACCGCGCAGGATTGGCTCGCCAATTTCGACCGCAACGGCGAAGCCGTGTTCGCGATCCTCAAGCGCGTCTATGGCCGCGACGCGCGGCTCTGGCAGCGGCGCTGGCGGCTGTTCTTTCTGGCGACCGCCGGACTATTCGGCCACGCGGGCGGTGAGGAATGGGGTGTCAGCCACTACCGCCTGACGCCAGCCCCACTGAAGCTTCAGCGTACGATGGCGCGCACCACGAAATAGGCCACGGTGGCGGCGATGCTGGAAGCGAGTGCCCCGTAGACAATGTCGAGCACGGTGATTTGCAGGTTCCAGTTGCGCAGCGTGGCGTAGTTGGTCAGGTCGTAGGTCGCATAAGCGATTGCGCCGAACAGCAAAGCCTGCGTTGCACCGGTCGCCGGCGATTGCGCGCGGAGCGCTGGCAACACCGCAAACGCGACAACG
>Ga0302325_10007510_pt1 | contig 24178 bp, 17 predicted proteins | sample Palsa_T0_2_FD_201948 | JGI IMG/M metagenome (GOLD analysis project Ga0302325, IMG submission 201948) | Peat permafrost microbial communities from Stordalen Mire near Abisko, Sweden - Palsa_T0_2 | ecosystem: Environmental > Terrestrial > Soil > Palsa > Peat permafrost | place: Sweden: Abisko... | reverse complement strand
GGCGCGCTGCGGGTCGAGGGGCGGCTGGCGGAGGCTTTGCACCGGGACCAGGCCGCCAGGCTGGTGAGTCTCGCCAAGGCTATCTCGGCGCTCGAAAGGGAGCGCTCCAGCTCGTGATTCCCGTGTCGGCGGCGATCGCTCTGGCCCTGGCGGCAGCCGGCGCCGCTCCCTCGCTCGAAAACGGCCGTCCCATCGACCAGCGCATCTCGTCCAGCTACGACGCCGCCCAGGCCTTGCAAGGCGAACTCGACGGCTCGTGGGACCTTCGCGACCTGGCGGGCCATCAGATCTATGGCTTCGAGATCGTCAATCCTCCAAGCCGGCGTCACCTCGAGGCCGCCTGGCGGTCGCCGTTGCCGGCGCTTGGTGACCAGGCTTCGGGAACGGCCGAGATCAACCTGGCGACGCGCTCGGTCCTGCGGCTTAGGTTCCTTCGCCTGGGCCACCTCGTCGAAGCCGAGCTGCACCGGTCGCGCAACGGCGTCTGGGCGGGGCGGCTCATCGAGGGCGGGCGGCCGCTGCGCGTCGTTCTTCGCCGGCCCGGGCAGCCCTAGGACGGACTCCGCGGGGCAACGCGCCAGCCTTGCGGGACGGCGATGGCCGGTCTAGACCGCCGCCGGCCTTGCAGCCCCTTGCGGAGACATCATCATGGCCCGCGCCAAGATCGCCCTAGTGGGCGCCGGCATGATCGGCGGCACGCTCGCCCACATCGCGGCGAGGGAAGAGTTGGGCGACGTTATGCTCTTCGACGTTGTCGAGGGCGTCCCCGAGGGCAAGGCGCTCGATCTCTGCCAGGCGACCGCAGTCATCGGCGTCGACGTGATCCTCAAGGGGACGGGCGACTATCGCGACCTGGCCGGGTCGGATGTCTGCATCGTCACCGCCGGCGTGCCGCGCAAGCCCGGCATGAGCCGCGACGACCTGCTGGGGATCAATCTGAAGGTCATGAAGGCGGTCGGCGAAGGGATCAGGACTCATGCCCCCGACGCCTTCGTCATCTGCATTACCAATCCGCTGGACGCCATGGTCTGGGCCTTGCGCGAATTCTCGGGCTTGCCGCCCAAGAAGGTCGTCGGCATGGCGGGGGTCCTCGACTCGGCGAGGTTCCGGTTCTTCCTGAGCGAGAAGCTGGGCGTATCGGTGGAGGACGTCCACGCGTGGACACTTGGCGGTCACGGCGATGAAATGGTGCCCATGGTCCGACACTCGACCGTCGGCGGCCTTCCCCTTCCGGAGCTCATCAAGCAGGGGTTGATGACGCAGTCCGATCTGGACGCCATTGTCCAGCGAACCCGGGGCGGTGGCGGCGAGATCGTCGCTCTGCTCAAGACCGGGTCGGCCTTCTATGCGCCCGCCGAGAGCGCCATCGCCATGGCCGCCTCGCACCTGAAGGACAAGAAGCGCGTCCTGCCCTGCGCGGCCCACCTGACGGGTGAATACGGCCTGAACGATCTCTACGTCGGCGTCCCGACGGTGATCGGCGCCGGCGGCGCCGAACGGATCATCGAATTTCCGCTCGACGACAACGAGCGCGCGATGTTCGCCAAGTCGGCGGAATCGGTGAAGGGGCTGATCGCCGCATGCCGCAAGATCGAACCGTCTCTGGCCTAGGCCCCACCCTGGAGACCGACCGCCTGGTCCTTCGTCCGACGCAGGCCGAGGATTTCGATGCGTGGGCCGACTTCGCCCAGGACGAGGCGGCGATGCGTCATCTCGGCGGCGTCCAGCCCAGGACCGTCGCCTGGCGCGGATTCGTGAGCGTCGCCGGCGCCTGGGTGATCCAGGGCTTCAGCATGTTCTCGGTCATCGAAAAGGCGACCGGCCGCTGGGTGGGGCGGCTTGGACCGTGGAAGCCAGAGGGTTGGCCCGGCGCCGAAGTCGGGTGGGGCCTGGCCTCCCACGCCTGGAAGAGAGGCTACGCTGTCGAAGGCGCGGCGGCGGCGATGGACTGGGTCTTCGACGAACTGGGCTGGACCGAGGTCGTTCACTGCATAGGGCCGGCAAACGTCGCCTCGCAGATGGTGGCCAAACGTCTTGGCTCCCGGCTGCTGCGCCTGGGCCGGCTGCCTTCTCCCTACGACGCCGATGAGCTGGAAATCTGGGGCCAGAGCCGGGACCAGTGGCGACAAAGGCGCGCATCGACGACCGGATCCTGAAGTCGCCATGCCGACCCAGCCGCGCGCGCCGGCGTCCCCTGCGAGGGCCGCAGGCCGCGGCCCCTTGTCGTCCTCTTCATCGATGCGGCGGGTCGCCCTGACCGCGATTGTCGTCATCGGCTGCGCGGCGAGCCTCTACGCCAACTTTCCGGGCCACTTCTCGCCGGACTCCCTCTGGCAGCTCGCCCAGGGCCGCAGCGGCGTCTACAACGAGTGGCATCCCCCGGCCATGGCTTGGCTGCTGGGCGTCGCCGACCGGCTGCGGCCCGGAGCGTCGCTCTTCATCTTCTTCGACGCCGCCCTCTTCTACGGCGGTTTGCTGGCGTTCGCGGTCCTGGAGAAGCGGCCGCGCCTGATCAGCATGCCACTGGTGGCGCTGCTGACGGCCTCGCCCCTCGTCCTGATCTATCAGGGCGTCGTCTGGAAGGACGTTCTCTTCGCCGACGCCGCACTGGCCGGCTTCGCCGCCCTGGCCTGGTCGGGCCGCGCCTGGGCCCGGCCGCCCCGGCGATTCAGCCTCCTGCTCCTCGCTTTCGCCCTTTTCTCCCTGGCCGCGCTCTCGAGACAGAACGGCTGGGTCGTACCGATGTGCGGGGCCCTGGCTCTCGTCGCGATCCGCCTGACGGCGCCGGCCAGGAGCTCGGATGGCCTTGGCGCGGTGGCTTACGGCCTCGCGGCGTTGGCGGTGACGGGCGCGATCTGCGGCGCGGCCGGCGCGGCCCTCGCCGCTCGCGACGATGGAAAACCCGAGACCGCACGCCAGCTCCGGCGCCTCCAGGTCTTCGACCTTGCCGGCGCGGTGCGCGCCGATCCGTCCGTGGCTCTTTCGATCCTGCATCGGGAGGCGCCGGTCCAGGAAGAGTTCATCCGCCGCGCCGCGGCGCCGGTCTGGACCGCGACCGGGGCCGACAACCTCAAACCGCTGGCCGGCGCCGATACGGCGTTCATTCGGCCGGGAAGCGCGACAAGCCGTCAATGGCGAGCGCTGTTGCTCGCCGAACCCATCCTCTACCTGCGGACGCGCGCCAAGGTGTTCGCCTCGACCCTGCTCGCCAGCACCGCGGACAAATGCCTGATCACCTTTACCGGCGTCGATGGACCCCCCAGGCTGCTCGCGAGAGCAGGACTGAGCGCTCGATACGACGACAAGGATAGTTGGGACGAGGCCTATGAGACGACGTTTGTCTCGACGCCGGTATTCTCGCACGTCTTCTACGGCGCGATCCTGATCGTGCTACTCCTCTGGCGGCTGCGCGACATCGTGCGAGGCGATCGACGACCCGAGACCTGGTCGACAGCCACGATGGCTGTCTGCGCCCTTCTCTTCACCGCCAGCTTCTTCGTCATTTCGAGCGCCTGCGACTACCGGTATCTGTATTTCCTGGATGTCGCGGCGATGGCGGCGCTGGTCCGCAGAGCCTCGGAGCGCCCGGCGGTTCGACCCCCGACCCCAAGCGATCGGGCCGCCCCTCTTGCATCGGGCTCTTCTTGAGCCATCCTCCGCGCCGACTCTCACCAGCGGAGCGCGTCTAGCCCTTTCCATGGCCGACTTCATCTTCCACGATCCATCGGGACGGCGAGCCAGGCGCGCAAATCTCGGCGTCGGCCTGGTTATCGCGGCCGCCGCCCTGGTGGTCGCGGGCTTCTTCGCAACCCTGGCGTTTGCTCCGCGGCTGCCGAATCTCGCCTTGAAGGATCCACAGGTTCTGCAGGCCATGCACGTGGAAACGGCCCATCGCTTCAAGCGTCAGCCGGAATGGCGTCGGATTCCCCGGCCTGGGCGAGCCAACTTCGGCAAGTCGCAACGGCCGTTGTCGGTCGGCTTCTACGTGAGTTGGGACGAGACCTCGCGAGTGTCGTTGCGCCGGCATATCAACCAGCTCGACGTCGTCTCGCCCCAATGGGTGGCGCTGAACGGCTCTCTGGGCAGGGTCAGTCTGACTTCCGATCCCCAGGCCGAGGCGATCATCGCCAGCGCCAAGACCCCGCCCTCGGTGCTGCCGATGGTCCACAACGCCCACAACGACCTCTGGGACGGGCCGCTGGCGAACAATCTGCTCACCTATCCGGCCGCGCGCGCCGCGCTTCTGTCGAACCTCGTCGTCCTGGCCAGGCAGCATGGTTACGCCGGCTACGTTTTCGACTTCGAGAACCTGTCTCCAGCAGCCTTGGCGCAGTATCCGGCCTTCATCGCCCAGGCCCGGGCGGTGATGAAACCGCTGGGTCGCGAGGTGTGGGTGACGACCCCGTTCTCCGACGACAGCTGGCCCCTGAAACAGCTGCAATCGGTCGCCGACGTCCTGGTGTTGATGGCCTATGACGAACACTGGGGCACTGGCGACCCCGGTCCGACGGCCGGCCAGGAATGGTTCGAGAAGACGCTCGCCAGCGACATGAACCTGCTCGATCCGGCTCGCGCCGTGGTCGCCCTTGGCGCCTACGGCTACGACTGGACCCTGCCGGATTCCAAGGGTCGTGGCCGCGCCGAGGCCGTGACCTTCTACGACGCCACCCAGAACGCGCACGACTCTCAGGCGTCCGTGACCATGGACGACGACGCGCTCAATCCGACCTACGCCTATGCGGACGACGACGGTCGCAATCATCGTGTCTGGTTCCTGGACGCCGCGACCTTGTTCAACGAGATCAAGGTGACCGATCCGTTCCGCCCGATGGGCTACGCCCTCTGGCGAATGGGCGCGGAGGACCCGGCGGTCTGGAACTTCCTGCACCAGCCCTTCGATTCGGCGAAGCCGCAGGGGCTGGAGGCCATTGCGCCTGGAACCGGCGTCGACTTCGAAGGCACCGGCGAAATTCTCCACGTCGACGCCTCTCCAAAGGGCGGTCGACGCACCCTGGAGACCGATCCGGACAACGGTCTGATTTCTGGCGAAACCTACGAGGTGATGCCGACCTCGTACGTGATCGCGCGCTACGGCGCCCATCCGGGCTGGGTTGCGCTGACCTTCGATGATGGTCCGGATGGCCGCTGGACTCCTAAGATCCTGGACATCCTCAAGGCCAAGCACGCTTTGGCCACGTTCTTCGTCATCGGCGAGAACATGCAAGCCGATCCGGGGATCGTCGAGCGCGAGGTCCGGGAAGGCCAAACCGTCGGCAACCACACCTGGACCCACCCCAATATCGGCGCGACACCGATCGCCCAGACCGACCTGGAACTGAACACCACCCAGCGGCTGTTCGAGGTCCTCACCGGCCGGTCGATGCGCCTCTTCCGCCCCCCCTATTTCGGCGACGCCGAACCATCGACCCCCGGCGAGGTCGAGCCCCTGTTGGTGGCTCAGAAGCTCGGGTATCTGATCGTCGGCCTCAGGATCGACCCAGACGACTGGAAGAAGCCGGACGCCGGCCTGATCGTCACGCGAACCCTCAGCCGGCTCATGGACACGGGAGAGAGCGCCGGACAGGTGGTCCTGCTCCACGATTCGGGGGGCGATCGCAGTCGGACGGTCCAGGCTCTCCCCACCCTGATCGACACCCTGCGCGCGCATGGCTATCAGCTCGTCACCATCGATCGCCTTGCGGGCATGAGCCGCGCCGACGCAATGCCGCCGACTTCGCGCTCGTCGCTAGAGCTGTTGGTGGACCGACTGGGTTTCGGCTTCTTTCGCTATCTGAACATGGCGATGCACGTCCTCTTCGTGACCGCCATCGTGCTTGGCGTCGCGCGGCTCGCCTTTCTCGCCGTCCTCGCCCTTTGGCACGGACTGCGCGCGCCCGGCCGGGCGCCGGCCCTCTACGATCCAGAGCCCGGCCCGACGATCAGCGTCCTCATTCCGTGCTTTAACGAGGCCAAGGTGATCGTCGCCTCCACCAGGCGAATCCTCGAATCTCGCTGGAATCGACTGGAAGTCCTCATCCTTGACGACGGGTCGGTCGACGCAACCGCGGACGTGGCGCGCGAGGCGTTCGCTGACGATCGGCGCGTCCGCGTCCTTTCATTCGAGAACGGCGGCAAGGCCACCGCGCTCAACCGGGGTCTGGCGGAATGCGAGGGCGAGATCGTCGTCGCCCTCGACGCCGACACCCTGTTCCCGCCCGACACCTTGCCGCGCCTGGCCCGGTGGTTCGCCGATCCAAGGGTGGGCGCCGTGGCCGGCAACGCCATTGTCGGCAACCGGCTCAACCTGATCACCAGGTGGCAGGGGCTGGAGTATGTCTCGTCCCAGAATCTGGAGCGCAGAGCGCTGGCCGCACTGGGAGCGGTAACCGTGGTGCCTGGCGCGGTGGGGGCCTGGCGTCGGTCGGCGCTGACGCAACTGGGGGGTTACCCCTCCGACACCCTGGCCGAGGACCAGGATCTGACGCTCGCCTTCCAGCAGGCCGGTTGGCGGGTGGAGTTCGATCCCGACGCTAGGGCCTATACCGAGGCCCCCGACAGCGTGGCCGGCCTCTTGAACCAACGCTTCCGTTGGTCCTTCGGCACCCTGCAGTGCCTGTGGAAGCACAGGCGAGCGCTCTTCGATTCTCGCCGCCCGGTGCTCGGCTTTGTCGCCCTTCCGCAGATCTGGCTGTTCCAGATCGTCCTTACGGTCGCCGCTCCCCTTGTCGATCTGGCGATCGTCTCGAGCCTGGTGTGGGCCCTTTACGGGCGCGCCTACCACCCGGTGGAATGGTCGCCGGACGATTTCATGCGTTCGGTCTTCTATTGGGCGGCCTTCATCTTCCTGGATCTCTCGGCGGCGGCGACAGGCATGGCGCTGGAGCGACAGGCGCCATGGGGAGACCTCATCTGGCTGCCTATTCAGAGGTTCGGATACCGGCAGCTGATGTACTACGTGGTCGTGAAGTCGGTGATCACCGCCATTCGGGGCTACCGCGTCGGATGGGGAAAACTCGAACGCCGCGCGACCGCGGTGGTGGGAAAAGCGGCTTGAGGACGGGGCCGCCCCTCGCCGAGGCTTGGTTGCGCGGCCGTGGCGCCCTGCCTATAAGCGCCCGATCCCCGCTCGCCCGCCGACAGCGCCCTGATGAATATCCATGAATACCAGGCCAAGGCCGTGCTCGCGGAGTTCGACGTCCCGACGCCGCGCGGAAAGCCGGCTTTCAGCGTCGACGAGGCGGTGGCGGCGGCGCGCGAGCTCGGCGGCCCGGTATGGGTGGTGAAAGCCCAGATCCACGCCGGCGGGCGGGGCAAGGGCGGCGGCGTCAAGGTGGTCAAGACCCTCGAGGATGTCCGCGCCACGGCCGAGCGCATGCTCGGCATGAATCTCGTCACCCATCAGACGGGGCCTAAGGGCCGATTGGTGCGCCGGCTCTATGTCGAGGAAGGCGCGGCGATCGACCGGGAGCTCTATCTGTCCCTGCTCGTAGATCGCGAGACCAGTCGGGTGTCCGTGATCGCCTCCACGCAGGGGGGAATGGACATCGAAGAAGTGGCCCGCGAGAGCCCGGATCGGATCGCGACCTTTTCGATCGATCCGGCTACCGGGCCCTGGCCGCACCATGCCGCGATGCTGGCCAGGTCCCTCCAGCTTTCAGGGGCGGCGGCTAGGCAGCTCCGCACGCTTCTGCCGGCGCTCTACAGGGCGTTCGTCGCAAAGGACATGACCCTGCTCGAGATCAATCCGCTCATCGTAGCCGGATCGGGCCACCTGCTGGTTCTGGACGCCAAGGTGTCCTTCGATGACAACGCCCTCTATCGCCACCCGGAACTCGCTGCTCTGCGCGACGAGAACGAAGAGGACGCCAAGGAGATCGAAGCCTCTCGATACGACCTCTCCTACATCGCCCTCGATGGCGAGATCGGCTGCATGGTCAACGGCGCCGGACTGGCCATGGCGACCATGGACATCATAAAGCTCTACGGCGCCGCGCCGGCGAACTTCCTGGACGTAGGCGGCGGCGCCTCGAAGGAAAAAGTCACTGCCGCCTTCAAGATCATCACCGCCGATCCGAACGTGAAGGGCATACTGGTCAATATCTTCGGCGGCATCATGCGATGCGACATCATCGCCGAGGGCGTCGTCGAGGCGGTCAGGGAGATCGGGCTGGCGACGCCGCTGGTGGTGCGGCTGGAAGGGACCAACGTCGAGCTTGGCAAGAAGATCCTGGCCGACAGCGGCCTCAATGTAATCGCCGCCAATGACCTCGCCGATGGCGCCGAAAAAATTGTCCGGGCCGTGAGGGCCGCCGCATGAGGCGGCCAGATCGTATCAATCAGCGGACGGATGTTGGCCAAGGAGACAGGCGTGAACCTCACTAGGATGAATCTCGCGTTGGCGATCACGGCGGCCGTAGCGGCCTGCGCCGGCGCGGCCTGCGCGGACCCGGCGTTCGATACCTTTCGTCAGCTATGCCTGGACACGGGCGCGGATTTCCCGACGGTGGCCTCGGCCGCCGACGCCGGCGGGTGGAAGCCGGTCGACGCGCCGGTCTCGCTGGTGGGCGGCGTCGTCCCCAGCGACAAGCTGAGCCGGGGCAAGTCCATCGCCGGCGCCGACGCGAACCTGGCCGCCTGGCGTGGAAAGACGGCGAGCAACGTGACGGTCGCCGACTGCGCGGTGCAGCTGGGACGTGGAAGTTTCGCCGACGCGCTGGCGGGCGTCCAGGGCTGGACTGGTTTCGCCCCCCAGGACAACAAGGACCAGAAGGCAATCTTCCGATTCACGGACGTCGCCGGCGCGCACAAATCTGTCGCTCAGCCCGAATACGAAAGTGCGGCCGCCGGATCGGGAATGGAGATCGTGACCGTCACCGGCGGATCCGGCGGGATCAATCTCGACCTGCTGAAGATTAAGAAGTAGCCCTCGAAGGGCGAGCGCGCGGGTTCCAAGCGGCCTGGAGTATCAGGCCGCCGCGCGATGACCGGCGATCCAGGACGATCGAAGCGACACTCATGGCCATCCTGATCAACAGCGAAACGCGAGTGATCTGCCAGGGCGTGACCGGCGCCCAGGGCACGTTCCACACCGAGCAAGCAATCGCCTACGGGACCAGGATGGTCGGGGGAACCTCGCCGGGCAAGGGAGGAACGACGCACCTGGGTCTGCCGGTCTTCGACAGCGTCGCCCAGGCCGTCGAGGCGACCAGCCCCGACGCGACCGTGATCTATGTCCCGCCGCCGTCGGCGGCCGACGCAATCCTCGAGGCGATCGACGCCGGGATCGCGCTGATCGTCTGCATCACCGAAGGCATTCCGGTCCAGGACATGGTGACCGTAAAGCGCGCCCTCGACGGTTCCAGATCGAGACTCATCGGTCCCAACTGCCCTGGCGTGCTTACCCCCGAGGCCTGCAAGATCGGCATCATGCCGGGCAACATTTTCTTGAAGGGCTCTGTTGGCGTCGTGTCGCGATCGGGCACGCTCACCTACGAGGCCGTGTTCCAGACCACCCGCGTGGGGCTTGGACAGAGCACGGCGGTCGGCATCGGCGGCGACCCGGTCAAGGGAACGGAATTCATCGAGATCCTGCAGATGTTTCTCGCCGACCCCGAGACACGCTCGATAATCATGATCGGAGAAATCGGCGGGGCGGCCGAGGAGGACGCGGCCGAATTCATCAAGGCCTCGGCGATCAAGAAGCCGATGGTCGGCTTCATCGCCGGTCGAACCGCTCCGCCCGGGCGTCGGATGGGCCACGCCGGGGCCATTATTTCCGGCGGCAAAGGCGGCGCGGAGGACAAGATCAAGGCCATGGAGGCTGCGGGAATCCGCGTGTCTCCATCGCCGGCGGCGCTGGGCGAGACTCTTGTCGAGGTGCTGAAAGGCGGCTGAGGCATACCTATCTAGCGGACGACGCCGCCACGGCGGGGCGCAGTCCCAGGGCGAGGCGGCCGATCGCCCGAAACGGGAAGAGACATGGCGGATGACACGGGGCGACTGAACGAGGTCTTGGCGGAGACCTCGTTTCTCTACGGCGCCAACGCAGGCTTCGTCGAAGATCTCTACCAGAAGTGGACGAACGACCCGAGTTCCGTCGATCCATCCTGGCGGGCCTTCTTCGCGTCCCTGGTCGACGGCGCCGATACGGTCCGGCGCTCGAGCGCCCCGCCATCCTGGGCGCCGGGAGCGGCGGTCCGGCGCCGGTCCGTAGAAATTCCAGCCGTCGGCGGCCTGTGGCCGGCGGTCGGAGCGAAGATCGAGAGCCGCATCGGCTCGGCCGAAGCGCCGGCGGACCCCGCCGAGGTTCGCGCCAGAACCCTCGATTCCCTGCGCGCGATCATGATGATCCGCGCCTACCGGATGCGCGGGCATCTGAAGGCCAATCTCGATCCGCTGGGCCTGGCCGCGCCGGCCGGGGACGCGAGCGAGCTCGACCCCGCCAGCTATGGCTTCGCGGAGTCGGACTTCGATCGGCCGATTTTCCTCGACTACGTGCTTGGCCTGGAGACCTCCACGGTCCGCGAGATTCTGGCGATCCTGAGGCGTACCTACTGCGGGACGCTCGGGGTGCAGTACATGCACATCAGCGACCCCGCGGAAAAGGCGTGGCTGCAGGCGCGCATAGAGGGGCGGGACAAGGAGATCTCGTTCACCCCCGAAGGCAAGATCGCCATTCTCAAGAAGCTGATCGAGGCCGAGGGCTTCGAGCGTTTTCTCCACAAGCGTTTTCCCGGGACCAAGCGGTTCGGCCTGGATGGCGCCGAGGCCGCGGTGCCGGCCCTCGAACAGATCATCAAGCGCGGCGGCGCGCTGGGCGTGCGAGAGATTGTCATCGGCATGCCGCACCGCGGGCGACTCAACGTGCTCGGCGCAGTGATGGCCAAACCCTATCGCGTCATTTTCCACGAGTTCCAAGGCGGCTCGGCCATGCCGTCGGACATCGAGGGTTCGGGCGACGTCAAATACCACCTGGGCGCTTCCTCCAACCGTGATTTCGACGGCAACAACGTCCACCTGTCTCTGACCGCCAATCCCAGTCACCTCGAGATCGTCAATCCGGTGGTGCTGGGAAAGTCGCGGGCCAAGCAGGCTTTCGCGCTGCGTGAAAACCCGACCTTGGGGCGGGGCCATGTGATGCCGCTGCTCATGCACGGCGATGCGGCGTTCGCCGGCCAGGGCGTCGTCGCCGAATGCTTCAACCTGATGGGGATCAAGGGATATCGCACCGGCGGCGCGGTCCATTTCATCGTCAACAACCAGATCGGTTTCACCACCAGCCCGCGCTACAGCCGCACCTCGCCCTATCCTTCCGACACGGCCCTGATGGTGGAAGCGCCGATTTTCCACGCCAACGGCGACGATCCCGAGGCCGTGGTCTTCGCCGCCAGGGTTGCCACCGAGTACCGACAGCAGTTCGGCAAGGACGTGGTTGTCGACATGTTCTGCTATCGAAGGTTCGGGCACAACGAAGGCGACGATCCGACCATGACCCAGCCTCTGATGTACGAGGCGATAAGGGCCCATCCGACTGCTCAGGAGATCTATGCCCAGCGGCTCATAGACGAACGGGTGGTCAATCGGGAGGAGGTGGACGGATGGATCGCCGACTTCGCCGCCTTCCTCGACGCCGAATTCGTCGCCGGCGAAACCTACCAGCCGGACAAGGCCGACTGGCTCGACGGAAAATGGGCGGGCCTCACCCTGGCCGAGGGCGAGGAACAACGTCGCCAGACCGGAGTCCCACTTCAAAAGCTCGAGGATCTCGGGGCCGAGTTCACCAGCATTCCCGCAGGGTTCAACGTCCACAAGACCGTCGGGCGCGTGATCGAACGACGCCGACAGGCCATCCTGTCAGGCGAGGACATCGACTGGGCCACGGCCGAGCATCTCGCCTTCGCCAGCCTGCTCGATCAAGGTTTTCCGGTCCGACTCTCCGGCCAGGACACCGTCCGTGGCACCTTCAGCCAGCGCCACTGCGAACTTGTCGATCAGACCACGGAGAAACACTATTTCCCGCTCTCCCACCTTCGCCCCGGCCAGGCCCATTTCGAGGTGCTGGACTCGGCGTTGTCGGAGGAGGCGGTCCTTGGATTCGAATACGGCTTCTCCCTGGCCGACCCACGCACGCTGACCTTGTGGGAGGCCCAGTTTGGAGACTTCGCCAACGGTGCGCAGGTCGTCATCGACCAGTTCATCTCCTCTGGCGAGCGCAAATGGCTGCGAATGTCGGGCCTCGTTCTGCTGCTCCCCCACGGCTACGAGGGCCAGGGGCCAGAGCACTCCTCCGCCCGCCTGGAGCGATTCCTCCAGCTCTGCGCCGAGGACAACCTTCAGGTCGCCAACTGTTCGACCCCGGCCAATTATTTCCACATCCTGCGCCGGCAGATGCTCCGGGAGTTCCGCAAGCCGCTGGTGGTCATGACGCCCAAGTCTCTGCTCCGTCACAAGAAGGCGGTGTCCAAGCTGGCGGACATGGCTCAGGGCTCGACCTTTCACCGGGTGCTGGACGATGACGCGGCCTCGGGCGACACTTCCGGGCTGCGCCTGAAGCCGGACGACGAGATTCGGCGGGTCGTGTTCTGCTCCGGCAAGGTCTATTTCGACCTACTCGAGGAACGCGGAAAACGCGGGGTGGACGATGTCTACCTCCTGCGGTTGGAACAGTTCTATCCCTGGCCGATGAAGTCGCTGACCACGGCCCTGGCGCGGTTCAGGAACGCCGAGCTTGTCTGGTGCCAGGAGGAGCCGAAGAACATGGGGGCATGGATCTTCGTCGACCCGTGGCTCGAACTTACCTTGGCCAAGATGGCCATCAAGGCCAAGCGCGCCCGCTACGTGGGCAGGCCGGCTTCGGCCTCCACCGCCTCAGGGCTGATGAGTCGCCACCTGCGCGAACTTCAGAATTTCCTCGCCCAGGCCTTCGCGTGATCATGACGAAAGCGCCGGACCACAGCCTTTCGGCCGCCGTGGCGATCGGAGCGGGGCTGCATCCATGACCGACATCATGACCCCGAGCCTTGGCGAGTCGGTCACCGAGGCGACCGTAGCCAGATGGGCGAAGAAGGCGGGCGATCTGGTCAAGCGCGACGAGATCCTCGTCGAGCTGGAAACCGACAAGGTGAATCTGGAAGTCGCCGCCCAGGAAGACGGGGTCCTGAGCGAGATAGATGTCGAAGAAGGCGCCACGGTCGTGCCCGGTCAACGCCTTGGCCGGGTGGGGAGCGTCGGCTCGGCGGCCACGGCGGCCGGGAAGCCGTCGGCCGACAACGCCCCCCCGCCTTCTCCGGCCGCGCGTGATTGGACGCCCGCCCCGACCGTCGCCGGCGAGACGCCGGCCGCGGGGCCGCAGGCGCCAGCCTCGCCCCGAGAGGGCGCTTCGCTTATTTCGCCGGCCGTCAGGCGGATCGTGGCCGAGACCGCGCTCGATCCGGCGACCGTCCGTGGATCGGGTCGGGATGGCCGCATCACCAAGGCCGACGCCCTGGCGGCGCTCGAGGCGCGCGCAGCTCAGGCCCCACCGCCGGCGCCCCAGGCCCGGGAAATTCACGAGCGGGAGGAACGGGTCCCGATGACGCGGCTGCGCCAGACCATCGCCCGTCGTCTCAAGGACGCCCAGAACACCGCCGCCATGCTGACCACCTTCAACGAGGCGGACATGTCGGCCCTGATCGAGATCAGAAGTCTGTACAAGGAGGATTTCGAGAAGCGCCACGCGGTGAAGCTCGGTTACATGAGCCTTTTCGTGAAGGCGTGCGTGGCCGCCCTGAAGGCGGTTCCGGCCGTCAACGCCGAGATCGACGGGACCGATCTCATCTACAAGAACCACTACGATATTGGCGTCGCGGTAGGCTCCGAGCGCGGCCTGGTGGTGCCGGTCGTGCGCGACGCCGACGCCCTGAGTCTCGCCGAGATCGAGGCGACGATCGCGGCCCTGGGGCGCAAGGCGAGAGAGGGGACCCTGGCGCTGGAAGATCTCCAGGGTGGAACCTTCACCATATCCAATGGCGGGGTCTACGGCTCGCTGATGTCGACGCCGATCCTCAATGCGCCGCAGTCCGGCATCCTGGGCATGCACAAGATCCAGGACCGGGCGGTGGTGGTCGGCGGCCAGGTCGTGGTGCGGCCGATGATGTACCTGGCGCTTTCCTATGACCACAGGGTCGTCGACGGCCAGGGCGCGGTGACCTTCCTCGTCCACGTCAAACAGGCGATCGAAGATCCTCGTCGCCTGCTGCTGGAGGTTTGAAGTCCCCTCGCCGATGCGGCCGGTCCCGCTCACCCTGCGCCAACGGGCCTCGTGGCTCGCCCACCTCTTCAAAGCCTCGACCCAGCAGCATCACAGCGAGTTACGGCCGGTCTTCGCGCCCCACGTCCCCGCCGACGCGGTGATCATCGATGTCGGCGCCCACGCCGGGCAGTTCTCCAAACTGTTCGCGCGCATGGCGCCGGCGGGCCACGTCTACGCCTTCGAACCCTCTGCCTACGCACGATCGGTCCTCGCCCCGGCGCTGCGCTTCAATCGTCTGGACAACGTGACGATCCTTCCCCTGGGTCTCTCGGATGCGCCCGCGACGGACGTGCTGCATACGCCGCTGAAGCGTCGCGCGAGCCTGGGCTTCGGGATCGCGCATCTGGGCCACACGTTGGCCGGCGAACGGGCAATGGATCAGACGATCCTGTTGACGACCCTCGACGCCTTCGCCGAGGAACAGGCCCTCGATCGGCTGGATCTGATCAAGGCCGACATCGAGGGCTGGGAACTGAGGGTCCTCGAGGGGGGCGCGAGAACCCTGAAGCGCTTCCGCCCGGCCCTCTTCCTCGAGGTCGACGGCGCCTTCCTCGCCCGCGCCGGCGATACGCCACAAGCACTTTTCACCTGGCTCGCCGGGCTTGGATATTCTGGTTTTGCCGTTCCCGGCCTTGCGCCGACCCCAGGGTTCACCGGCGTCGGCGACTATCTATTCCTGCCGGCCGCAAAGGCCTGATCCCGAAGCTCTCGACCCCCTATATCGCGGCCGAGCGTTGCTTTTTAAGAGAAAGGCGGCTGATGGCCCGATACGACGTGGTAATCATCGGGGGCGGTCCTGGCGGCTACAACGGCGCGATCCGGGCCGGCCAGCTCGGCCTCAGGGTCGCCTGCGTCGAGATGCGCGCCACCCTGGGCGGAACCTGCCTCAATATCGGGTGCATCCCTTCGAAGTCTCTGCTGCGGGCTTCGGAGCTCTTCGAATTCGCCAGGACCGGCTTCGCCGGCTTCGGCATCGAGGCGGATCCGCGGTTCGATCTGAAGGTCATGATGGACCAGAAGGCCGCCTCGGTGAGCCAACTCATCAAGGGCGTCGAGTTTCTCTTCAAGAAGAACAAGGTGGACTGGATAAAAGGCGCCGCGCGTCTGGTTGGCAAAGGCCGGGTTGAGGTCACCGCCGCCGACGGCGTCGTGACGACGCTGGAAGCCCAATCGATCGTCATCGCCACCGGTTCGCGTCCGACGCCGTTGCACGGGGTCGAGGTGGATGGCGCGCGCGTCGTCGATTCCACCGGCGCGCTCGAGTTCAGCGAGGTGCCGCCGCGGTTGATCGTCATCGGCGCGGGCGTCATCGGCCTGGAACTTGGCTCGGTGTGGCGCCGGCTTGGCTCGGCGGTGACCGTGGTCGAGTTCCTGGACCGGATCACCCCCGGCGTCGACGGCGAAACGGCTCGGGCCCTCCAGCGCGCGCTCGCCAAACAGGGCGTCGTCTTCAGGCTCTCCTCCAAGGTCACCGGCGTCGCGGCCGGCGCCAACGGAATGGCTGTCACGGTCGAACCGGCGGCGGGGGGTCAGGCCGAGATCCTCGAGGCCGATCGGGTGCTGGTGGCGATCGGGCGTAGTCCGTACACTGAGGGACTGGGCCTGGACGACGTAGGCGTGAAGATCGATTCCCGGGGTTTCATCGAGACCGAAGATTTCGCCACGACCAGTCCCGGGATCTACGCGGTCGGCGATGTCATCCCCGGGCCTATGCTGGCGCACAAGGCCGAGGACGAGGCGGTCGCCTGCATCGAGCGCATCGCCGGCAAGGGCGGGAGCGTCAATCACGACGTCATTCCGAGCGTCATCTACACGCATCCGGAAGTCGCGTTCGTGGGCAAGACCGAGGAGGAGCTGAAAGCCGCCGGCGTCGCCTACAAGACCGGCAAGTTTCCCTTCAGCGCCAACGCCAGGGCCAGGGTCAACCACGAAACCGAGGGGTTCGTGAAGGTCCTGGCCGACGCCGCCACCGACCAGATCCTCGGCGCGCACATGATCGGCGCCGAGGTTTCCGAGATGATCTCGGAATATTGCGTGGCCATGGAGTTTGCCGCCTCGTCCGAGGACGTGGCGCGCACCAGCCACCCTCATCCCACGCGCTCCGAAGCGCTGCGCCAGGCGGCGATGGGCGTCGAGGGCTGGACGATGCAGGCCTGACCGGGGGGTCTCCCCTCGGATCGGGGCTCGGTTGGGCTGCGGCCGCCTCAGGTTCGCGGGCGAGCTTGGGCTCTGGGGTGGGATCTGGCGTAGACGTCCATCAGGCCGGCGGTGTCGACGGCGGTGTACCGCTGGGTCGTGGACAGGGAGACGTGGCCGAGAAGATCCTGGATCGAGCGCAGGTCAGCCCCGGAGCCGAGCAGGTGGGTTGCAAAGGAGTGCCTCAGGGCGTGAGGGGTGGCGCGCTCTGGAAGTCCCAGGGCGGCGCGCAGCAGCTGCATCCTCGCCTGGACCTGCCGCGGTCGAAGCGGACCTCCGCGCGCGGCGCGAAAGAGAGCATCGTCAGGACCCAGAACGAAGGGCTGGAGAGCGAGATAGGCGCCGACGGCCTCGCGCACGGCCTCCAGCACCGGGACGAGGCGGGTCTTTCCGCCCTTGCCCACGATCCTCAGGGATTCCGCCAGGGGCGCGTCGGCGCGTTTGAGCGCAAGGGCCTCTGAGATGCGCAGGCCGCACCCATAGAGGAGGGTGAGGACGGCCAGGTCGCGGGCCGCGGCCCAGGGCGCGAGATCATCCTGGTCGGAAACCTCCTGAAGCAGGCCGAGCGCCTGGTCCTCGGAGATCGGCCGCGGCGTGCCCGGCCGGATTCGCGGACCGCGCACCAGGGCGAGCGCGGCGTTGGGCGTCGCCAGGCGATGGTCGAGGTAGCCATGGAACCCGCGAATCGCCGACAGCGCCTGGGAAAGGGATCTTGGCGAAAGCGGCTTGGCGCCGGTACGCCGGAAGGCCAGGTAGGCCCTGAAGTCGGCGGCGGAAACTTCCCCCATCTGCGCCAGGCTGGGCGTCCCGCCTCGATGCGTCGCCAGGAATCCGAGATAGGAGATCACGCACCCACGGTAGGCCTCGAGCGTCCTGGGACTGGCGCGCCTCTCCTTCTCCAGGTGCTCGAGCCAGGCGCGGAGCGCTTCTGCGGCGGAGATGATTGCGGGGCCTGCTTCGACCCCCGCGGCGGCGGCGGCCGCCTCGCGCCCGGCCGCCGGTGAAAACCCTGGCCCGTCTTTCCGCAACAACCGACGCCTCCGCTTGGGCCCGCCATCAACGCGCCCAACGGTTAACCGCCTGTTGGGAGGCCGAGGCATCAGGCCCGCCTTTCCTGGACGCCGCAGCGATTCTCGGTGATGAGTTTGGTCGCATGGACCGACCCGCTGGCGCAGGCCGCATCGCGCAGGTTCTGCTGCCGCTGCCCTTGCCCGAAGCCTTCGACTACGCCGAACCGCAGGATCTGGAACTGAAGGTGGGCGACATCGTCGCCGCGCCGCTGGGCCCAAGGATCGTCTGCGGCGTGGTCATAGGGCTGCGCGGCGCGGAAGGCGTGAACCGGCCCCTGCGCCCCATCGAGGCGCGGCTCGAAGCGCCGCCGCTGCCGGCCAGGACGCTGGAGTTCCTCCGCTGGGCCGCGAAATATGCCGTCGACGCGCCTGGGCAGGCTCTGGCCATCGCTCTGCGCGGCCTGCGGGCCTCCAAGCCACGCCCGCGGGTCTGTCTCGTGGCCACCGGCAAGCTCCCGGCGCGGTCCACCGCCGCCAGGTCACGAATCCTCGACATGGCCGCCCAGCCCCGGTCGCCGGCCGACCTCGCCCGCGCCGCCGGCGTTTCGACGGCGACGCTGAAGCCGCTTGTCGCCGAAGGCTGCCTTGCCCCGACGCCGGTGATCGTGGATCAGGCCATCCCGGCGCCCGACCTTTCCCTTCCCGGTGCGGCGTTGAATCCCAGCCAGTCGGCCGCCGCCGAAACCCTCGCCAAGATGCTCGAGCGCGAGGCCTTCTGCGCCGCTCTCCTCGATGGCGTGACCGGGTCGGGCAAGACCGAGGTCTACCTCGAAGCGACGGCCGAGGCGCTGCGCATCGACCCACAGGGCCAGGTGCTCATTCTTCTTCCGGAGATCGCGCTCACCCACGCGGTCATAACCAGGTTCGAGGCTCGCTTTGGCGCTGCGCCCTTGGAATGGCACTCCGGCGTCGCCTCGCCGCGCCGACGGCGGGTCTTCGAGGCGGTGGCGACCGGCGAGGCGCGGATCGTGGTCGGGGCGCGGTCCGCGCTCTTTCTGCCCTTCGCGCGCCTGCGGCTGATCGTCGTCGATGAGGAGCACGACAGCTCCTACAAGCAGGAGGAGGGCTTCATCTATCAGGCCCGGGACCTGGCGGTGACCAGGGCGCGAATCGAGGACTGCGCCGTGATCCTGGCCACGGCGACGCCCTCGCTGGAAACCCTGTTGAACGCCCAGACCGGCAAATACGCATGGCTGAGGCTCGATGATCGTCACGGAGGGGCGGCGATGCCGCAGGTGGATCTCATCGATCTGCGAGAGGCCCCTCCGGCCCGTGGCGCCTGGCTCTCGCCGGTCCTTGTCGAGGCGATGGGTCGGACCCTGGCCGCCGGCGAACAGATCCTGCTGTTCCTCAATCGCCGCGGATATGCGCCGCTGGTGCTCTGCCGCGCCTGCGGGGAACCGCTGAAGTCGCCGGACACCGACTCCTGGCTCGTGGAGCACCGGTACACCGGTCGGCTCGTCTGTCACCTCACCGGTTTTTCGATGCCCAAACCGAAGACCTGCCCAAATTGCGGCGCGGCGGCCAGTCTGGTTTCCATCGGACCGGGAGTCGAGCGCATCGAGGAGGAGGCTCGCGCCATCTTCCCCGAGGCGAGGCTCGCCGTATTCTCCTCGGACACGGCCGCCGATCCCGCCGCCGCCCGCCAGCTCATCGAGGACATGGCGGCCGGGTCCTACGACATTCTGGTTGCAACCCAGGCCGCCGCCAAGGGACATGATTTTCCAGGCCTGACCCTCGTCGGCGTGGTCGACGCCGATCTGGGTCTGAGGGGAGGCGATCTGCGCGCCGCCGAACGCACCTATCAACTCGTCACTCAGGTATCCGGCCGCGCCGGCCGTCGCGAACGCAAAGGGCGGGCGCTGGTCCAGACCTGGGCCCCGGAGCACCCGGTCATGCAGGCGATCGCGGCCGGCGATCGCGACAGGTTCGCCGCCGTGGAAATGGCCGAACGCCAGGCAGCCGGCCTGCCGCCTTATACCCGGCTGGCAGCCCTGATCGTCTCCAGCAGCGACGGCCCCCGGCTCGATGCGTTCGTGCGCGCCGCCGCCGCCGCCGCTCCCAACGTCGACGGCGTCGACGTCTTCGGACCAGCCGACGCGCCGTTCGCCCTCGTGCGCGGCGTGCGCCGCAAGCGCTTCCTGGTCAGAGCCGAGCGCTCGATCGATCTTCAGGGCTTTCTCGCCGCCTGGCGCGCGCGAATGAAGGCGCCGGCCTCGGTGCGGGTGGTCATCGATGTCGATCCCTACAGTTTCCTCTAGCGGCGGCGCGGTCGCGATCGCGATCGCCCGCGCGAATCACCCCTCGCCTCGCCTTTGCTCAAGTCGGCATATCGCTTTTCGGCGCGGTCACGCGGCGGATCGACGCAACCTGGAGGCGAGCGGCGTGGCCCCGACCTCGGGCGAACTTGCTGTCGGCCGCGCCACCGGGCGGGCTCGACGCGATCGCAGTTCGCCGGGCTCTCTGGACTTATTGTTTCACTCGTGAAACTTGCGTGATCAGGCTGTCAATTCGGGCGCCAGCCGATTTTGATGTACCTCAGAGAGATCATCCCTTCCGTCTACATGATCTCAATTCTGCGGTGGATCGACTTCGTGAAGTCAGCCCGCAAAACCCTCAATGCATGCAGTAAGCATATTTCCCGGTGTAAGTGGATAATCTTGCCGGAATCGCCCGTTCCACTGTCTGCGCTCTGCACAAACTGCCCGGGAAACCAGCGCTCCGCGCGCGGACTTCACGACTTCGCGATCACGACGCCGCGGTAAACACTCTTTTCATCAGCGTAAACGAGGGTTATCCCAGGACCAGCCGTCGGGGGAGTTATCCGTAACATGCGTCAACGGATGAGAACCGTTCTTGGTTCCCTAGCCGCCGCCTTGCTTGTTTGCGCCAGTCCGGGCGGGGCTTTCGCCGACTCCTACTGGCAGTGCGTCCCCTTCGCCCGGCTCGTCTCGGGCATCCAGATCTTCGGCGACGCCGACACCTGGTGGGAACAGGCCGCTGGGCGCTACGAGACCGGGTTCAAGCCCAAGGCGGGCGCCGTCCTCTGCTTCAAGCCCACGGGCCGGATGCGCCTTGGTCACGTCGCCGTGGTCAGCCAGGTTCTCACCGATCGGGTCATCCAGATCACCCACGCCAACTGGTCGATAATCGAGGGCGAGCGTGGCCAGGTCGAGAAGAATGTCACGGTGATCGACGTCTCGCCGGCCGGCGACTGGAGTCAGGTCAAGGTCTGGTACGATCCGGCCGGAGACCTCGGAAACACGGTCTATCCGACCTACGGCTTCATCTATCAGGACGCCTTCGCGCAGGCCTCATCGCGGTTCGCCGCCGCCCAGGACGCCGCCGTCACCATGGCGCGCAGCGCCGCCAATTCGGTGGTGGCCGCCGTTCGACCAGGCGCCGCGCCTCTGCAGTTGCTGGGCCAGGCCGCCGATTCGACCGACCGCATCGCCGCCCTCATTCAGCTCGCCACCGGCCAGGGCGAGACCCAGAAGCACTGAGCCTGCCCGGGCCGCCCGCGCCGTCGCCGGCCGCCGTTCCGGCCCGCGATCCAAGGCGAATCGAGCTCACCCTCCCGGGCCGAGGCGCCGGAACCGCCAGCCTGCTCGATTTCGGGCCGGCCGACCGGCCGGTGGAGGCGGTCTTCCTGCACGCCAATGGCTTCAACGCCCTCACCTATCGCGCCATCCTCGGCCGGGTCGGCCAAGAGCGGCGAATCCTCGCCCTCGACCAGCGTGGCCACGGCAGGACGACCCTGGCATGGAAGGCCGCCGGACGGAAAACCTGGCTCGACCTGCGTGACGACCTCCTCGCCGTGCTGGCCGAGCTCGATCTTGGGCGGGTCGTTCTCGCCGGACACTCGATGGGGGGAACCGTGGCCCTGTTCGCGGGCGCCGACGCCCCCGAGCGGGCGCGAAGCCTGGTGCTCCTCGATCCCGTGGTGATCGCCGATCCCATGCTTCCGGGGCCCGGCGAGCTGGACCGATCAGGGATGGTCGAGGCGGCGGGGCGTCGCCGATCGGTGTTTCCAAGCCGCGCCACGGCGATGGCCGCTTACCGCGGCCGGGGGGCCTTTCGAACCTGGCCCCAGGCCATGCTCGCCGACTATGCCGAGGCCGGCTTCATCGACCTGCCGGAGGGCAGCGTCCGCCTGGCGTGCGATCCCGCTTGGGAGGCTTCGAACTACGCGGCGCAAAGGCATGACACCCTGGCCGCCTTTCGCCGGTCCCTTTGCCCGATCCGCATCCTGAAGGCGGAACGCGATTCCACCTGCCGGCTTGGCGTTCACGCCGATGAACTCGCGGCCGCTGGCCGGATCGTCATCGAGACCGTACCCGGGACCAGCCATTTCCTTCCCATGGAGCGGCCGGATCTCGCCCAAGCCGCCCTCCTGGAGGCGATCGGCAGGCCCTGAAGGCGCGATGGTCGCTTAGCTCAGGCGGGGACGCTCGCCGCCTTGGTGAAGAGGCGCGACCATCGCGGCTTTTTCCGCGCCCTCCATTTGCCTCGGTGATAGGCGTCCGAGACCATCAGCGGCACGACGGTGGTGGCTTCGGCGAACACCATCTGTTCGTAGGTGACGTCCACCTTGCCCCACGAGCAGGCCTCCTTCAGCGTCGAGGACGAACAGGCGCCGTCCCGCACGTCGGCGACCGTGACTTGGATGGCGTACCGGTGAATTTCCGCCTCCTCGCCAAGGAGTTCGGCGCAGACGACGGTGTCCTGGGCGAAATTCTTCGGAACGCCGCCCCCGATCATCAAGAGTCCGGTGGTTCCGGCGGCCACCTTGACGTCGGTGAGTTCGCGAAAATCCGCCACCGAATCGATAGTCAGATAGGGCCGCCCCGCCTTGATCCTCTCGCTCTGGTGCTTGACCAGGCCAAATCCCGCCGAGCTGTCGGTGAAGGCCGGGCAGAAGATCGGGCACTCTTCCTCGAACGCCGTCTGGATCAGGCTGCCGGCCTTGCGCGCCCGGCCGTCGGCAAGCCAGCGTCCGATTTCGAAGATGAACTCCCGCGATGAATAGGCCCTGGGCTCCAGGCCGTCGGCGATCTCCTTGATCGCATGATCGCACGCCTTGAGTTCGTCCTCGTCGATGTAGGTGTCGTATATCCGGTCGATGGCCAGGGCTCGCAGCTCGCGGTCGTCGATGGCGCCCGCGGCCCGATAGTGGCGAAAACCGAGGGCCTCGAAGAAGTCCATGTCGATGATGGACGCGCCGGTGGCGACGACGACATCGGCCATCCCGTACCTCAGCATGTCCCGGTAGACGTGCATGCAACCCCCGGCGCTGGTCGAGCCGGCGAGCGTGAGCCAGACCGAACAGGCCTCGTCCTCGATCGCCATGGAAAGGATGTCCGCCGCCCGCGCCGTGTCCCGCGAGGTGAAGCTCATCTTGCGCATGGCCTCGATCATCGGCCGCCCGTCCCAGGCGGCGATGTCGATGTGCTCGACAGGCGTCGAGAGCAGCTCCGCCTTGGTGTTGGTCCCTGGCGTCGACATTCCGCAGCCCTTATCGCCGGCGTCGCCGGCGCCCGCGGGCGCCCTTGAGGTTCACCACCGTCTCCGGCTCGGTCTTTTGCACTCCCGCCGCCCCGCGAGCGGCGAGGCCGAACATCGAGGCCATCGGCGGATCGAGGCTCCGCACCGTCTCGGTCTCGCCAAAGCCGTTGAAGCGCGTCGAGAGAGCCACGCCGTAGGCGCCGATCATGCCGATTTCGACATAATCGCCCTCGCGCACGTCGCCGGGGAGCCAGAACGGCCCCGGCATGTGGTCCACCGAGTCGCAGGTGGGGCCGTAGAAACGGAATGGCCGCAGCGGCGCCTGGCCGGGCCCGTCCGCCCTGATCAGCTTCGCCGGATAAGGCCACCTGGAGTGGGCGGCGTCGAACAACGATCCGTAAGCCCCGTCGTTGAGGTAGAGCGCGTCGCCCTTGCGCAGCTCCACGCGGGTCAGAAGCGACGAGCCCTCCGCCACCAGCGCCCGGCCGGGCTCGCACCAGAGCCGGGTCTTCTCGTGGACCATCATCTCGCCAAAGCCGCGTTCGATAGCGGCGAGGTAGTGCGAAAGATCCGGCGGGACCATGCCTGGATAGATGGAAGGAAACCCGCCGCCCACGTCCACGACATCGGCGAGGACGCCCGCCCTCGCCAGGGTCCTCGAGACCTGGGCCATGGCGGCCTGAAACGCGGACGGGCGCATGCACTGGCTGCCGACATGAAATGAGACGCCCATCAGATCCCCGCCTGCCCGCCTGGCGGCGAAAAGCAGCGGCGCGGCCTTTCCTGGATCGATGCCGAACTTGCCTGCGAGCGCATAGGCGGCCCCGGAGGTCTCGACGCTCAGCCGGACCATCAGACCGAGATCCTTCGCCCCTCCGGTGGCGTCGAGGATCTTCTCGAGTTCGTCATGACTGTCGAGCGCGAAGGTGCGCACACCGTGATCGAAGTAGGCCGCGGATATCGCCGCCCGGCTCTTGACGGGGTGCATGAACGCGATGCGCGCGCCGGGCGCACAGGCGCGCACCAGTTCGATCTCCGGAATCGAGGCGACATCGAAGGCTTCGACGCCCGCCTCGGCGAGCGCGCCAACCGCCCACGGCGAAGGGTTGGCCTTCAC
>Ga0302325_10007509_pt1 | contig 24179 bp, 21 predicted proteins | sample Palsa_T0_2_FD_201948 | JGI IMG/M metagenome (GOLD analysis project Ga0302325, IMG submission 201948) | Peat permafrost microbial communities from Stordalen Mire near Abisko, Sweden - Palsa_T0_2 | ecosystem: Environmental > Terrestrial > Soil > Palsa > Peat permafrost | place: Sweden: Abisko... | reverse complement strand
CTCCGCCGAACCTGCCCCACCAGGCGCTCCGCGACCTGGTGGGAGCGCCCAGGGCCCGACTGCTCGAGGCGCTCTGCTGCCCGGCCAGCACGGCCGCGCTGGCCCGGTCGCTCGACGTCTCCCCCTCGGCGGTCTCCCAGCAGCTGTCCGTCCTTCGCCGCTGCGGCCTGGTCGACCGCACCCGCTCCGGCCGCGAGGTGCTGTACCAGACCAGCGACCTCGGACTGGCCCTCCTCAACCGCGTTGGGCGCCCCTATCCACTGGGCGAGACCTTTGGGTCGTAGTCGGCGCGGAGACGGGCCGCCGCGCGGCCGGCGGGGCGTTCAGGTAGTCGAGGCCGAGCAGAGCGGCGCCGGTCACCGGCGGGGTATCGACGACGCGGGCGACGGCGGTCGGGGCGAGCCTGGCCAGACGGCCGGTGATGGACGCGGTCAGCAGCGGGTTCCTGGCCTCGAGGACGCCGCCGCCGAGCACGACCGGGATGGCGGGGGTGTCGCCGCCGTCGTCGAGGCCGAGGCGGGTGATCGCGGTCACGACCATCGTGACCACCTCCTCCGCCTGCCGCTCGACCAGGCTCAGGGCGACCGCGTCACCTGCCTCGGCGATGGCGAACAGGACGGCGGGCAGCCGGATCAGGTCGTCTTCGCCGAGGTGGCCGAGATGAAAGGCGACCGCCACCTCATGCATGGAGTGCAGTCCGTAGAACGCGGGGACGGCCGCGCGCAGCTCGGTCGGCTCGCCCCGGCCGTCCTCGGCCCGGATCGCGTGCCAGACCGTGTGCTGCCCGAGCCCGGCGCCGCCGCCCCAGTCGCCGCTGAGCATGCCGAAGGCGAGAAATCGGGTGGTGACGCCGTCCGGCCCGACCCCGACGCAGTTGATGCCGGCCCCGCAGGTCACGGCGATGCCCCAGGCGGGTTCTGCGTCGCCCGGGGTCAGGCCGGCCCGGAGCACGGCGAAGGTGTCGTTGGCGACCGCCGCCGTCTGGGACCAGCCCTGGCGCTCGATCGCGGCCGTGAGCATGGCCTCTTCCTCGGGCAGGTCGGCGCCGGCCAGGCAGGCGGACGTGTGCCGGGCGACGAGGCCGCCCCGTCCCGCCGCGGTCTGGACGATCTCGCCCAGCCGCCGCATCGCCTCCTCGAGGCCGAAGTCCTCGTGGCTGGCGCCGGGTCCGCGCAGCGACGCCAGCACCGTGCCGTCGTCGGCGATCAGCGCGACGTCGGTCTTGCTGTTGCCGCCGTCGATCGCGAGCACCGCCGGGAGCGGCTCTTGGTTGTCAGTCGCGTTGAGGTTGTCAGTCACGCCCGGACTTCGCTCCCATCGAGAACGCGAACAGCGAGATCGCGGTGTAGTCGTCGGCCGGCTCGACCGACGGCCACGACAGCACGTTGTCCTCGTAGGCGGCCGACTTGCTGTTAAAGGCGGAGAACGACCCGGCCGAGCAGGCCCGCATTCCGCTCACGGTGCCGAGCCCGACGAAGTTATCGGGGCTGCTCGGCCCGTCGGTGACCGCGCCGAGCTGGATGTCGCCGTGCCCGGTGAGCGAGCCCGCGAGGTTGGCGATCTCGCTCTGCATGCAGTGCGGGTACGTGGTTCCGGCGCCGACCACGAACGAGGACCCCCACGCGTTCGCGCCGAGGGCGAAGTTGAGCTGCTGCTGGGCGAACGCCTGGTAGCGGTCCGAGCCGCCGGCCTGCCGGTAGAGCTGGTCGGTGACGTAGAGCCCGAACGCGTGCGGGGCCGCGTCGGCCGGGCCGAGGTCGGTGCCGAGCGCGAACGGGTCGCCCTTGGCCCACGTCTCGCCCACCTGGAGCTGGGCGGCGAGGTCGTTGACGAGCGTCAGGGGCGCGATCGCGGGCGCCATCCGGGACGCGCGCATGGCCTGCAGCAGCTCCGACTCGGCGATCGCGCCGGTGTCGTAGAGGTTCAGCGTGTCCGAGCCGGCCGGGTGGCCCTGGGCGATGTACGCGCGCGCCCACGTGGCCGCGGTGGCGAGGTCCGCGCGCAGCTGCGGTCGCGGCACGCCGAGCCGCTCGTCGGCGAGGGCGATCTCGGTCGCGCCCCAGAGCATGTCGCTCTTCCACTCGGTGCCGGGGTAGTAGTCGTTCGGGTAGGCGGTCACGATCTGCCCGACGTCGGTCGTCTTCGCGTCCGCGTAGACCGAGCGGGCCAGGTACAGGTCGCGCTGCGCGGAGGCGCCGCGGGCGAGCTGGGCGCCGAGCGCGAAGTCGGCCGCGTACCGGCCGGCCAGGTCGGGGCTGACCTGCTGGCCGGGCGGGGCGGCCTCGAACACCGGCCGGTACTTGACGTAGTAGGCGGTCGGGCCGGGGTTGCCGCCCTTGGCCACGTCGAGGAGGTCCTCCTGCTGCGGCAGGAACCAGAAGTTGTAGTCGCCCTGGATCGTGTTCGAGGCGTTGCCGTTGCCGATCCCGACCTGCATGTAGAGGACCTTCTGGCTCGGGTTCCAGAGCTTAGTGATCCACTGCAGGCCGAACTCCGCCTCCGGCTTCAGCGTCGGGTAGGCGCCCGGGTTGTCGCGCTGGGCGATCAGCATCAGCCCGTCCGCGTAGCTGGCGGTGTAGCCGAACTTCTCGTAGCCGCCGCCGGCGTCGAACCAGCCGCCGGACACGTTGACCGGGCCGGCGACCTTCTTGAGCGGGCCGAGCAGGTTGTCGTTGTCGTCGTAGCTCGGGGTGGCGTAGACGTCCGCCTTCTCGTCGGTCAGGTTGGCGGGCTGCCGGCTGAGGACGTCGTGCTCGACGTCCGCCCCGTCGCGTTCGGAGGTGAAGTAGCGCACCGCGTTGTCGACCAGCGGGGCGTAGAGGGCGGCGCCGGTCGCGATCGTGAAGGCGGGGGACGCCGTTTTTCCGACGCGCACCTGGTAGGTCCCGCAGCGGTTCAGTCCGGAGAACGTCAGCAGGTAGACCGCCTGGTAGCCGGCGTTCCAGGTGCCGACGTCGTCGCGGGAGACGCCGCGGTAGACGACCTTGCCGGTGGCGTCGGTGACGGTGAAGGGGACGCTGGCGATTTTGGCGGGGAGCATCAGGTAGGCGGTCTTCGGGGCGGTCGGCTGGTAGCCGACCTGGTTGAGGCGGATCTCGGGGGCGGCAGGCTTTTTTGCGGTGGCCTGGTTTGCGGTGACGTTCTTGGCGGTGGCCGGCTGTGCGGAGGCCAGGGCGGAGGAGGCGGCGGGGACCGCCAGAGTGGTGAGAGTGGTCAGTGCGGCAAGCGTGATTCCAGCGCGGCGCATCATGGTGCTGCTCCTTCAGGCCCAGGAAAGGAATTGCGCGTTCTCTGCCATCAGCCGGTCGGCCATCCGGCCGGCCAGGTCGTACTGCCCGACCAGGGGGTGCGCGAGCAGCGCCGCGGCGACCCGCGAGCGGCCGCCCCGCAGCGCCGCGTCGAGGGCCAGCTCCTCGTAGGCCGACACGTGCGCGATCAGGCCGCGGAACAGCGGCGCGACCGGCGCGACCGGCACCGGCGCGGGGCCGGCCGCGCTGATCGTGGCCGGCACCTCGATCACCGCGTCGTCGGCCAGGAACGGGAGCGTGCCGGAGTTGCGGACGTTGACGACCTGCTCTGCGCCGCTATCAACCCCGGCCCCGTCGCCGAACAGCGACGCGATCAGCGCGACGGCCGCCTCCGAGTAGAACGCCCCGCCGCGCTTGGACAGCAGCTCCGGCTTGACGTCGAGATCGGGGTCGGCGTAGAGCTCCATGAGCTCGCGCTCGATCGCGGCCACCTCCGCCGCCCGGCTCGGCCGCTCCTTCTCCTCCCCCACCACCTCGTCGTGGAAGTAGAAATAGCGAAGGTAATAGGAGGGCACCACGCCCAGGTCGTGCAGCACCGACAGCGGCATGCCGGCGTGCTCCGCGATCTGTTCGCCGTGCGCGGTCAGCAGCTCGGGCAGCAGCTCCTTGCCGTCGACCTGAACGCCCCGCAGCCAGGTGAGGTGGTTCAGGCCGGCGTGGTCAAGCGAGACCCGCGCCGGTTCGGTGCCGAGCACCGAGGCGAAGTAGCGCTGGAGCCCGATCGCGACGTTGCACAGCCCGACCGCCCGATGGCCGGCGTCGAGCAGCGCGCGGGTCACGATGCCGACCGGGTTGGTGAAGTCGACGATCCAGGCGCCCGGCAGCGCCCGGCGGCGGGCCTGCTCGGCGATGTCCAGGACCAGCGGCACCGTCCGCAGCGCCTTGGCCAGCCCGCCGGCCCCGGTCGTCTCCTGCCCGACGCAGTCGTAATCGAGCGGCCAGGTCTCGTCCCGGTCGCGCGCCGCCTGACCGCCGACCCGCAGCTGGATCAGCACCGCGGCGGCGCCGTCGAGCGCGTCGTCCAGGTTGTCGGTCCAGCGGACGACGGCCGGATGCCCGTGCCTGCGCATGATCCGGGCCGACACCGGGCCGACCGCGGCCAGCCGGGTGTGGTCGGGGTCGACCAGGACGAGCTCGGTCACCCAGGGGGCGAGCCGGCCGAGCCCGTCGGCGAGCTCCGGCGTGTAGGTCGAGCCGCCGCCAACTACCGTGATCTTCATGATGTGAAGGCCTTCACTTCCGCACCGGACTGAGCGACATGGCAGGCGACCTCACGGCCGCTGACCTGCGTCAGCTCCGGGGTCACGGTCCCGCATTGATCGATGGCGATCGGGCACCGGAACCGGAACCGGCAGCCGGGGGTCGGGTCGATCACCTTCGGCGGCTCGCCGATGTCAGTCTCGGCGTCCACCGACAGCGGCGCCCTCGGGTCAGGGACGGCGGAGACCAGCAGCTGGGTATAGGGGTGGCGCGGATCGGCCAGCACCTCCTCGATCGGCCCGGACTCGGCGATCTGGCCGGCGTACATCACGATCAGCCGGTCGGCGACATAGCGCGCGCTGGCGATGTCGTGGGTGATGTAGAGGATGGACACGCCCATCGTGTCGCGCAGCGTCGCCATCAGGTTGAGCAGGCCGATCCTGATCGACACGTCGAGCATCGACACCGGCTCGTCGGCCAGGATCAGCCGCGCGCGGCCGGCCAGCGCCTGGGCGAAGCCGACCCGCTGCCGCTGGCCGCCGCTGAGCTCGTGCGGATACCGCTCGAGCATGTCGGCCCCCAGCCCGACCACCCCGAACACCCGGGCGGCCTCGGCCTGGCGCTCCTTGGCCGACAGGTCGGGGCGGTGCAGCTTCAGGCTGCGAAGCACGCCGTGCGAGACCCGGAAGACCGGGTTGATCGAGGCGAACGGGTCCTGGAAGACCATCGGCACCTCGCTGCTGTAGCGCAGCCGCGCCCGGCGGGAGCGCATCGCCGACAGCGCAGTGCCCGGGTCTTCTTCGCCCTGGGAGAAGTAGACCTGTCCGCTCGTCGGCTGGTACACCCGGGCGAGCAGCCGGGCGATGGTCGACTTACCGCTACCGCTCTCCCCCGCCAGGGCGACGATCTCGCGCTGCCCGATCTGGAAGTTCACGTCGTCGACGGCGTGCAGGGTCCGCTTGGACAGCGCCCCGCCGATCTTGAAGTGCCTGGTCAGGTGCTCAGCCCGTAGCAGCGGCGTGGTCATCGGGGACGCTCCTTTCCTCCGTGTAACGCAGGCAGCGCACCAGGGTTCCTTCCTTGTCGGCAAGCTCGGGCGCAACCTCTGCGCAGGGCTCGTAGACCACCGGGCAGCGCGGATGGAACCGGCAGCCGGTCGGGATCACGGACAGGTCGGGCGGGTTGCCGGGGATGCCCTTGAGCGGCACCCGGGGGCCGCGGATCGAGGGGAAGGCCTCGAGCAGGCCGCGGGTGTACGGGTGCAGCGGCTCGTCGAACACCCGGCGGGTGGCGCCGAGCTCGGCCACCTGGCCCGCGTACATCACCATCAGCCGGTCGGAGAAGTGGCTGACCAGCGACATGTCGTGGGTGACGAAGATGATCGCGAACCCCAGGAGGCGCTGCAGCTCCTTGATCTGCACCATCAGCGAGCGCTGGGCCACCACGTCGAGCGCGGAGGTGGGCTCGTCCATGATCACCAGGTCGGGGGTGAACAGCAGCGCCATCGCGATCATGGCGCGCTGCCGCATGCCGCCTGAGAGCTGATGGGGGAAGCTGCCCAGGTGCGCCTGGTCGATGCCGACCATCCGCAGGACCTCGGCCGACCGGGTGCCGATCTCGTCCCGCGACGTCTTCCCGTGCGCCCGCATCGCGTCCCTGAACTGCGCGCCGATCGACTTGACGGGGTTGAGGGCGTTCATCGCGCTCTGCATGACGACCGACATGTCCCGCCAGCGGACCGATGCCAGCTGGCCGTCGGTCAGCCCGACCAGGTTGTTGCCCTTGAAGGTGACGCTGCCGGCCGCGATCCGGGCGGGCGGGGCCAGCAGCTGGGCGATGGCGAACAGCAGGGTGGACTTCCCGCAGCCGGACTCGCCGACGATGCCGAGGAACTCGCCCCGGTCGAGGGTGAAGGACACGTTGTCGACCGCCCGGACGTCGGCCCGGTCGAGCACGTAGTCGACGGACAGCCCGCTGACCTCAAGCAGCATGGCGCTCCCCTTGTTCGACCGGTGACGGTTGGATCGGCTGCCGTTTGAGCGAGCGTCGTCTGACCGGGCGCAGGGCCGGGTTGCCGATCTCGTCGAAGGCGTAGTTGAGCAGGGCGAAGGCGGCGCCGAGGGCGGCGATGCAGGCGCCCGGGGCCAGCGCCCACATCGCCTGGCCGGTCTGCAGGGCCGCGTTGTTCTGCGCCCAGTAGAGCATCGTCCCCCAGCTGACCGTGTTCGGGTCGCCGAGCCCGATGAACTGCAGGCTGGAGGCGAACAGCACCGCGTACAGGGCGTTGGTGAGGAAGCTGGCCACGATCAGCGAGGTCATCGTGGGGATGACCTCGACCACGATGATGTAGATCTTCCGCTCGCCGCGGACCCTGGCCGCCTCCAGGAAGTCCCGGCTGCGCAGCGTGAGCGCCTGCGCCCGGAGCTGGCGGGCGGTGTAGGACCAGCTGGTGGCGGTGATGACGACGATCAGCACCAGCGTGCCGCCGCCGTGCGCGTAGCCCGCGATCACGATCAGCAGCGGGAACAGCGGGATGACGAGCAGCACGTCGGTGACGACGCTGAGCGAGCCGTCCCACAGTCCGCCCAGGTAGGCGGCGGCGATGCCGACCAGCACCGCGATCGCGGTGGCGGCCAGCCCGACGACAAACGCGATCTCCAGCACGTTCCTGGTGCCCCACACCAGCTGGGCCCACATGTCCTGACCGTAGGCGGTGGTGCCGAGCAGGTGGGCGGACGACAGGCCCAGGTGCGGCCGGTAGGCATCCAGGGTCGGGCTGTCGTGCGCGATCACGCCGGGGAAGAGCGCGACCAGGATGAAGATGCCGAGCAGGATGGTGCCCGCGGTCGCCTTCCGGTTCGACCGGACCGCGCGGCCGATCCGGTTCAGCGCCTGGCTGCTCGGCAGCCGTCGGCTCTCTACCGTTGCCTGGAGCGCCATGTCACCTCGCCTCCCTGGTGCGCGGGTCGAGCAGCGCGGTCGCGAGGTCGGCGATCAGGATCGCCACCAGCACCGCGACCGTGATGAGGAGGAACAGCGCCTGCATCAGCGGGTAGTCCTCTCCCTGCACCGCCTGGAGCAGCATGAATCCGACGCCGGGGTAGTTGAAGACGTACTCGATCAAGATGGCGCCGCTGACCACGAACCCGAGCGACATCGCGAAGCCGGTCAGGTTGGGCAGGATGGCGTTCCTGGCGGCGTAGTCGAGCATCACCCGCCAGCCGGGCAGGCCCTTGGCCCGGGCCATCCGCACGTAGTCCTCCGCCAGCGTGGTGATCATCGTGTTGCGCATGGTCAGGATCCAGGTGCCGATCGTGGTGATCAGCAGCGAGAGCGCGGGCAGCAGGGCGTGCGAGAGCACGTCCTCGATGAACGTCACGTTCAGGCCCGGGGTGTCGGTCGCCACGTAGTAGCCGTCCACGTAGGGCAGCCAGTGCAGGTTGATACCGAAGACCAGCACCAGCACCATGCCGACCCAGAAGTAGGGAACGGCCGACGCGATCACGAACACCGGCGGCAGCAGGCTGTCCAGCCGCCCGCCGCGTCGCCAGGCGGCGACGATGCCGAGCCCGGTGCCGAGCACGAACGCCAGCACCGTGGTGACCCCGACCAGGCCCAGCGTCCACCAGATCGCGCCGCCGATCACCGAGTCGACCGACGCCGGGTAGAAGTCGAGCGATGTCCCGAAGTTCCCGGTCACGATCTGGTGCACGTAGTCGATGTACTGGACCGGCAGGCTCTTGTGGGTGTTAACCCCGAAGAGGATCTCCAGCGCGTTCAGCGACTGCGGGGTGAGGTTCCCGTGGAACTTGCCCAGCATGGCCAGGGCCGGGTTCCCCGGCATCAGCCGCGGCAGCAGGAAGTTGAATGTCAGCGCCGCCCAGAGCGTGAGAACAAAGAACCCCAGGCGGCGCAACACGTATCTCATCTATGCGGATCCCGGCTTACTTGGGCTGCAGGTGCAGCAGCACCTGCTCCATGTCCGGGTACGCGTACGCGGACGGCTGCGCGTACGGGTCGGACGCGGTGGGCCACCCGCTGAACGACGCGGTGTCGTACTGGTACCAGTCGACCGCCTCGACCACCGGGATGATCGGCACGTCGGTGACCATGACCTGCTGGATCTGATTCATGATCGACTGCTGGGTGGCGGTCGAGGTGGTGTTGGCGTAGGCGTTGAGCAGCGCCTCGGTGGCCGGGCTGCTGTAGCGCTCGTAGTTGGTGGCGGCGACCTTGCCAATGGGGGCGGTGTCGGCCGAGTTCAGCCAGTTGTTCAGCTCGTAGTACGGGCTCGGGCCGAACGTCTGCTGGTCGTAGAAGGCGAGCTGGTACTTGCCGTAGTACAGGTCGGCGTCGAAGTCGGTGTTGGTCAGGTTGTCCGGGTTCACGATGATGCCGACGGCCTTGAGGTCCTGGGCGATGACCTGCATGTCCGCGACCCAGTCGGAGTAGTCCCCGATGTTGATGACCGTGAACGAGAGCTGCTGGCCCTTGGCGTTGGTCATGACGCCGGCCGAGTTCAGCTTGTAGCCGGCCTGCTCGAGCAGCGACTTGGCCTTGGCCGGGTCGTAGGAGTTGCCGATCTGGGCGACCAGCGAGCTGTCCTCGCTGCTGGAGAACGTCGGGGTGACGATGCCGGTCTGGTTGGCGGGTGGCTCGTAGCCGGACTCGCCGAGGGAGGAGACCTGCGACCGGTCGATCGCGTAGGAGATCGCCTGGCGGACCTTCGCGTTGCTCAGCAGCGGGTTGGTCAGGTTGGGCACGATCGACACGTTCACGGTCGGCGGGAACCAGTAGTGGAAGTCCGGGCTCTTGGCGGTGTAGAACGAAGCGATGCTGGGGATGTACTGCGCCCCCCACTGGGCCTGGCCGGTGGCGAGCTCGTCGTTGGCCGTGTTGTTGCTGGTGAACGCCGGGTACTCGATCTTCTTGACCTTCGGCTCGCCGGCCTGCCAGTAGCTTGGGTTAGCGGTGTAGGTGATGTTGGCCGAGGTGCACGGGTTCACCTCGTACGGCCCGGTGCCGACCGGGTGGGAGTCGGGGTAGGAAACCGGGTTGGCGACCTTCGACCAGATCGCCTCGGACACGATCGGCACCTGGTCGGCGATGTAGTAGAACCACGGCACGGCCGGGGCGCTGAAGTCCATCGTGACCGTGTCGGCCCCGGTCTGGGTGACGCTGGACAGCACCGACCAGACGCCGGGCAGATCGAGGGCCGGGTACTTCTTGAGCAGGTTGAACGTGTACGCCACGTCCGCGGCGGTCAGCGGGGTGCCGTTGCTGAACTTGACGCCCGAGCGGATGGTGAACGTCAGCGACTTGTCGCCCGCCCCCCAGCTGTAGGCGGACGCGAGCATGGGGGTGACCTTGCCGTCCTGCAGCGGGTTGACGTAGTCCAGCGTCTCGTAGACGAGCCCGACCGACAGCAGCGTGTCGGAGCCGTTGAACGGGCTGAAGTCGCAGGTCCAGAGTGCGCCGTTCTCGTTCGAGATGGTGAGCGTGGCGGTCTTGGCGGCCGACCCGCCGCCTGACCCGCCCGCGCCGGCTCCGCAGGCGGCGAGCGCCCCGGCGAGCGTAACCGCGGCAAGCACCGTCCCTGCCTTGATGAGTCGTCTCATAGCGTTAGCCCTTCGCGTGTGTGCATGTTGTGCGTGACGCCGTCGTCCGCCTGAGCTGCTTCAATTGCGTCCACGGCTAGTGCGAGCGCCCCCATCAGGGGCGCGTCGAACGGGAAGTCGGCCAGTACCAGCTCGGGCCGGTAGGGGGCGGCCGAGTTGAGGGCCGCGTCGAGCTGCGGCCGGATCCGGTCCCAGGATCTGGTCATGCCGCCGCCGACGGCGATCCTGACCGGGTCGATGCAGATGGCGAGGTTCACCACGTGGAAGGCGAGCTCGGTGGTGAACTGGTCCGCCACGGCGGCGAGCGGGGTGCCGTCGGCGGCCGAGAACGCCTCGGCGGCGGGCCGCCCGGCCAGCCTGGCCAGCGCCCGGCCGCTCACCGCCTCTTCCAGCGGCTGGTAGCCGGCGTAGCCGACGTCGGACAGCCGTCGGAGGTTGTAGCCGATCTCGCCGGCCGCGCCGTTGGCGCCCGCCAGCACCCGGCCGCCGGTCACGATCGCCGCCGCCAGCCCGGTGCCGAGGTTCAGGTACACCCCGGGGTCGACGCCGGCCAGCGCGCCCCAGCGCGCCTCGGCCAGGGCGGCCGCCTTGACGTCGGTGGCCAGCGTGACCGGTGTCCCTTCGAACGCCGCCCGCAGGTCGCGTCCCATCGCCAGGTCCTCCCAGCCGTCGATGGCGGGGGCCAGCGCCACGCCGTCTTCCGACGGGATGCCGAACGTGGAGACGCCCACGCCGGCCAGCGGCCGGTCGGTCGCGGTCTGCGCGAGCAGCGCTTTGGCGGCGCGCACGCCGCGGTCGAAGGCCGCGCGGGCGCCGCCCTCCGGCTCCGCGCCGATGACGCGCGTCGCCAGCCGCCGGCCGGATAGGTCGCAGACCGCGGTCGCGATCTTGGTGCCGCCGTAGTCGATGCCGAGCACGACCGGGGACGGCGAGGAGGTCGCACTAGGCTGTGACCTCATAGGGGGCAAGTCCATGTATGTCTACCGTTTCGCAGGTTGTTAGGATAGTAACCTAACTAACCCGAGACGCAAGATCGTGACGGTTACCGTCATGTAACGGAGGCGACTGTGACGATCGAGCTGGCGGCGGCACGACCCCCGCTTATCAGAGCGATGAACGAGCAGCTGCTGCTTGGGCACATCCGGTCGTCCGGTCCGTGCTCGCGGGCCGATCTGGCCCGGATTTCCGGGCTGTCCAAGCCGACCGTCTCGCTGGCGCTGGCGAACGTGGAACGGGCCGGCCTGGTGCGGATTGCGGGCCAGCGGACCGGGGTGCCGGGACGGACGGCCCAGCTCTACGAGGTCCGGCCGGAGGCCGGGTTCGTGCTCGGCCTCGACATCGGCCTGAAGTACCTGCGCGGCGCGGTGGCCGATCTCACCGGGGCGGTCCGGGTCAGGGACTCCCGCAAGGTCGGGGCGACCAGCGTCCGCGGCCGCCTGGCGGAGCTGGTCGAGCTGGCCGATGACCTGTGCGCGCGGGCGGGCACGTCCAGGCAGGCGGTGACCCAGACCGTGATCGGCACCCCCGGCGTCTACGACCCCAAGCGGAACGCGATCGCGCTGACCGGCGGGCTGGCCGGCTGGGACCGGCCCGCCGCGCTGGCGGGCCTGCGCGAGGCGTTCGGGTCGTCGGTGGCGCTTGAGAACGACGTTGACGCGGCGGCGCTGGCCGAGCGGACGCACGGCTACGGGCGGGACCGCGAGAGCTTCGCCTTCGTGCACGTCGGCACCGGCATCGGCATGGGGCTGGTGCTCGGCGGCAGGCTGCATCGGGGGGTGCACGGGGTCGCGGGCGAGATCGCCTTCATGCCGCTGTCCGACGAGGAGTCCAGCGAGGCGAGGCGCCGGGGGCCGCTTGAGGCCGCCGCGGCCGCGTCCGGCATCGTCCGGGCGGCCCGCGCCGCCGGGATGCGGGGGGCGGTGTCGGCCCGCAGCGTGTTCGCCGCCGCCGCCCGCGGCGATGAGCGGGCGGTCGCCGTCGTCGCGGCGGAGGCCAGGCTGGTCGCGCGGGCCGTCTGCTGCGTGATCACCGTGGTCGACCCCGAGCTGATCGTGCTCGGCGGCGGGATCGGCCAGGCGCCCGGCTTCGCCGCGACGGTGGCGTCGGCGCTGAGCGACATGACCCCGGTGCTGCCGGAGGTCAAGGTCAGCGCGCTCGGCACCGACGTGGTGGTCGACGGCTGCCTGGCCGAGGGGGCGTCGCTGGCCTGGAGCCAGCTGACGTCCGCTCCGCTCGGGCACGCGGCCTCGGTCAGCTAGCAGTGATTTGTCAAGCAAGGGAGACCCGTCCGTGATCGATCACCCCCCTGTCCCCGGCGCGCTGATGGCGGCTGAACTGGCCGAGCAGCCCGCCGTCCTCGGCCGCCTGAGCGACCGGCACGCGGCCGACCGTGACCGGGTGCGGGCGGCGCTGCCGCGCAGGCACGCCGGGACGGTGCTGCTCGCCCGCGGCTCGTCCGACAACGTCGCCGTCTACGGCCGCTACCTGATCGAGATGGCGTCCGGCCGACCGGCCGGGCTGGCCGCGCCCAGCCTGCATACCCGGTACCAGGCCGACGTCGACTACCGCGGCTACCTGGCGGTCGCGCTGAGCCAGTCCGGGGCGACGCCCGAGGTGGTGCAGACGGCGGCGGCCATGCGCCGGGCCGGGGCGATGGTCGTCGGCATCACCAACGAGGCCGGCAGCCCGCTGACCGAGGCGTGCCAGCCGACGGCTGGTCGTCACCGGCCGGGGGCTGGCCTACGCGGCCGCGCTCGAGACCGCGCTCAAGATCAAGGAAACCGCGCGGGTGCACGCCGAGGGGCTGTCCTCGGCCGACCTGCTGCACGGCCCGATCGCCGCCCTCGACTCCCGGCTCCCGGTGCTGGTGGTCTCCGGCGGTGCCCGGTTCGCGGCCGACGAGGCGGAGCTGGCCGCCCGGCTGTCGTCCGAGGGGGTTCCGTTCGCGGTCTGCGGCGCCGCCTCGAACGCGGAGCTTCCGCTGCCCACGGGGACCAGCGAGGTCACGGCGCCGATCCTCGCCACCGTCAGGGGCCAGCAGCTCGCGCTCGCGTCGTCGCTGCTGCGCGGGCTCAACCCGGACGCCCCGGCCGGCCTGTCCAAGGTCACCGCCACCCACTAGCGAGCGCTCCCGCGGCCGTTCATGCGGCGGTAACACAGCGCTCCTTACAATGGCGCGGGTGACCACCGCCAGCCAGATCGCCGTTGACGACCCCCGCCAGGCCGACGTGCGGGCGCTGCTGGAGCGGCACCTGACGTTCTGCCTGTCGGAGACGCCGCCCGAGCATAGCTTCGCGCTCGACGTCGACGCGCTCGCGCAGCCCGCGATCGTGTTCTTCAGCTACCGCGACGCCGACGGCACCGTGCTCGGGGTCGGGGCGATCAAGGAACTCGGGCCCCGCCAGGCCGAGCTCAAGTCGATGCACACCGCGGCCGAGGCCCGCGGCCGCGGCGTCGGCCGGGCGATGCTCCAGCACCTTCTGGCCGTCGCCCGGTCGCGCGGGTATCAGCGGCTGTGGCTCGAGACCGGCACCACCCCCGGTTTCGCGGCCGCCCGGGCGCTGTACGAACGGGCCGGCTTCTCCCCGGCCGAGCCGTTCGCGGACTACGTCAGGACCGAGGACAACACGTTCTACACGCTCACCCTGTAGGTGGAAGGTGACGTCGCCGTCCGCGCACAGCGCCAGCGTCGCCGTCAGCGTTCAGTGCGACTATCCGACGCTGACGATGCCTGACCCCGGCCTTCGGGAGCGCGCGTGTACCGGCAGAACAGCATCGTGATGTCGTCGGACTGCGGCTCGCCGTTCGCGAAATCCTCGACCGCGTGGTACATGCCGGCCAGCACGTCCGGCGCGGGCTCATCGATCCAGGCGGCCAGATCGCCCGTGAGGCGGGTCGATCCGTACATCTCCGACTGCCGATTGAACGCCTCGGTGACCCCGTCGGTGTACAGCAGCAGGGCGTCGCTGGGCGCCAGCGTGAGGCTTCGGCACTCATAGGATATGTTCGGGAACACCCCGAGGGGCGGCGCGGGCTTGACGTCCAGGTACGAGGCGGTGCGACTGCCCGCGCGATGGATGACCGCCGGATTGTGGCCGGCGCTGGCGTAGCTGTACGTGCCCGACGCGATCTCAAGAACCGAGTAGTGCAGCGTGACGAACATGCATGACTTGTTGTCCGCGCACAGCAGGTTGTTGACGACGCTGAGGACCTCGTGCGGGGGCAGGTTGATGTTGCTCTTGATGAGCGTCTTGGCGACTACCATGAACAACGCCGCGGGCACGCTCTTTCCTGAGACGTCGGCGATGACAAGGGCGATCTTGGTCTGCTCGTCATCGAGGAAGAAGAAGTCGTAGAAGTCTCCGCCGACCTCGCGCGCCTCCTTGATGAAGGCTGCGATCTGCAGATCGTCGCGCCCCGAATATGGCGGGATCACCAGCGGCAGCATGGCGGCCTGGACATCCGTGGCGATACGCAGGTCCGCGTTTATTCGCTCTTTCTCGGCGGTGATCGACGCCAGATTTGCTATGTGCACCTTAAGGTCGTCGGTCATCGTGTTGAAGCTGTCGGCGAGGGCTCCGATCTCGTCCTTTCTCGCGATGTCGATCTTCGCGTCGAGATTACCGCGACCGACCTGGGCCACGCCCGCCGCCAGCTTGGTGAGCGGATGGGTGATCCTTCTGGCGATCCCGATCGAGACGGCGACGAGAACGGCGAGCGCCACTAGCATCAGCAGCGCGTACCGTTTGATCAGATCACCGAGCTGCGCGCTCATCTGCTGGTCGGCAGCGCGAGATTGGCTGGCGATGGCGGCGTCCATCGCCAGCGCCCCGCCCACGACCTGCTGATACGCCACACCCACAGCTAGGGACCAGTGCGTCGCCTTGAGAGGCGCGTAAGCCACATAGAAATCCTTGCCGTTCACGTGTGCGAGCCGCACCCCGGACTCGCCCTCCCACATTGCGGAGATGATCTCCCCGTACTGGTCCTCCGACGTTCGCACGGCAGCCAAATCCGCCGGGACGTACTGCGTATGAGCGATGAAATTGCGATGATCATCGAGGAGGAAGGCAAACCCTGTCTGACCGGTACGCACGGCGTTAAGCTGGTCGATCAAGGAGCTCACATATACATCGATGGCCACGACGCCGCGAACGGTTCCACCCGGACCGCGGAATGCCTGTGCGAACGTCGTCGTGAGCTCTCCCGTCGAGGGGTCCCGGTAAACGCCCGTCGCCACGACTCCGCTTGCGCCTATCGCGCTGTTATACCACCCGCGGGTTCGGGGGTCGTAGCCTCGCCCGGGCCCGCCGGTGGCGCTGTAATCAAAATAGAGACCGGTCTCGGTTCCCACGTAGACCGACTGGACGGCCGGAACCGCCTGTTGGATGTGGTGGAACAGCACGTAGGCGTCGCTGAGCAGGGCCTCCTCACGATCGATCGCCGCGCTCGGCGCCACGCCCGGCGCAACCAGCAAATGCGCTCCCGGCATCGGGCGGCCAGGCCCGGTCGACGCCAGGCTTGCGTCTTTATTATCGTAAAGTCCGGCCATGAAAGACGCGACGCTGCCGACCTGACGCTCGATGCCGTCGATGGAGGCGCTATAGCGGTTGGCCTGGGCACGCGCCAGCTGCACGAGGTACGCCTCAGCCTGTGCGATCAGGGCGCCCTTGCTGCGCTGCGACGCCACCACCGCGAGCTGGCGAGTCACCTGTGCGGAAGACCCCGACAGGTCCGACATGTTGTTGTACGAGATCGCGAAGCTCGCGGTCACCGCCACAATGGCGATGCTGCAGGTCAGCAGCAACAGGCGGGTTGCGAAAGAGAGGCGGCTCACGGCTCAGATTCCGTATTCGACGGTGAGCACGTTCGTCCCCGCCGCGCGGCGATAGCGCACGTCGCGCATCCGCTTGCGCACCATCATGATGCCCAGGCCGCCGATCTCTCGATTCTCCAGGGGGACGTCCACCGCCGGGGCCGGGTACTCCAGCGGATTGAACGGAATCCCGGAGTCCTCGAACTCGACCGTAACCGTGCTTTTTTCCCGGTCGTTGTCCCAGGTGATGGCGAGGGGCCCGCCGGCTGCCGGGTAGGCATAGGTGACGATGTTCACGACAATCTCTTCGCTCGCGAGCCTGAGATCGTACATGGCTTTCTCAGGGAGACCCTTCGTCATGTCCTCGACGAAGTCCATGATCTCGGCAATCGCCTCGAAGGTCGCGTCGAATTCATTGCGCTGGATCATCGCCGTCGGCCGGCTATTCAACGAAGGTGAAATAGTCCTTGAGCCCAGTCGCCGCGAAGACGTCTTGGACGGTCTTCGACGCCTGGTGCAGGCAGACGTCGACCGGCGCGTTCCGGCCGATCTTCTGCTTGGAGTACAGCATAGCCCGGATACCCGCACTCGAAATGTACTCGAGGTCGCCGCACTCGAAATCGATCTGCTTGACTCCGGTGCCCTCCAGCGTGCGCAGCTCATCCATTAGGTTCCCAGCCGTCGCGTAGTCAAGCTTGCCCTTGAGGATGATGACTGCCTTTTCACCGGTCGACTTGATAAATTCCATCGTAGACCTCTCCCTAGTCCTTCGTGGCTGTCATGATCATCGTCGAGCGCGGCGTGACGTAGACCGCGCCATCACCCTTATCCGTGATGCCCTCGTCCGACGCGACGTAAATGGACCAGCGGAATCCGCCGGGAAGGCCCGGGAGCCGGAATTCGTTGCCTTCCCAGTGCATGTTCAGGCCGACGTACACGAAAGAGTCGTCGCCGCAGAACATCATCCCGAGCATATTTCCGTTCATGTCGGCCTGCCAAGGCTCGACTCCGTGATACGAAACCGGCGGATACCCGTTCGTCCCCACGGCGTCACCGGACGGGCTTCTCAGGCAGCGATGCGACTTTCGCAACGCGATGAGCTTCTGCGCGTACTCGAAGATATCGCGATGCCTCTCCATGTCTTCCCAGTCAAGCCACGAAGTATCGTTGTCCTGGCAGTAGGTGTTGTTATTACCATGCTGCGAGTTCCCGAATTCATCGCCCGCCAGCAGCATCGGCACGCCATGGCTGGTCAGCAGGATCGTCAGGGCGTTCTTGACCATCTTCCGGCGCAGGGCCTGGGTCTCTTCCTCCGTCGCCCCGGGAACCCGGCAATCCCAGCTGTAGTTGTCGTTCGAGCCGTCGCGGTTGCCCTCGCCGTTGGCCAGGTTCTGCTTCTCGTTGTACGTGAACAGGTCCATCAGCGTGAAACCGTCATGGGCGGTGATGAAGTTCACCGAGGCGCAGTTTCCGCGGTAGAGCGGGTTGTACACGTGGGGCGAGCCCTGCATGCCCTGCGCGGTGACCCACGTCATGCCCGGGTCGCCCTTCAAGAAGCGACGGACGTCATCGCGGTACTTGCCGTTCCATTCGCACCATCGGCCCCAGGACGGGAAGGTTCCCACCTGGTACATTCCGCCGGCGTCCCAGGCTTCCGCGATCAGCTTGCACTTGCCGAGCACGGGATCGAAGGCCAGGTTTTCCAGCAGCGGCGGACTCTCCATCGGGGCGCCGGTCTGGTCTCGGCCGAGAATGCTGGCGAGATCGAACCGGAAGCCGTCGATGTGGTACTCGGCCGCCCAGTACCGCAGGCAGTCGAGGATCATGGTCCGCACAACCGGGTTGTTGCAGTTCAGCGTGTTCCCTGTCCCGCTGAAGTTGTAGTACCAGCCGTCCGGCGTCAGCATGTAGTACGTCTTGTTGTCGATGCCCCGGAACGAGATATACGGCCCGTTCTCGTTCCCCTCCGCGGTGTGGTTGAACACCACGTCCAAGATCACCTCGAGGCCGTGCCGGTGCAGATCTCGCACCAGGGTCTTGAACTCGTCCGCCTGCATCCCGAGGCGCCCGGTCGCGGCCAGGCCGGCCTTCGGCGCGAAGAAGCCCAGGGTGCTGTAGCCCCAGTAATTCATGAGCCTCGTGCTGCCGTCCGGGCCGAACCGCCAGTTCTCGAACTCATCGAATTCGTAGACCGGAAGCAGCTCCACCGCGTTGACGCCGAGGTCCAGCAGGTACGGAATCTTCTCGCGCACCGCGGCGAACGTGCCCGGGTACTTCACGCCCGACGACGGGTGCGCCGTCAGCCCGCGGACATGCATCTCGTAGATCACCAGGTCCCCCAGCGGCGTCTCGAGCGGCACGTCACCCTGCCAGTCGAAGTCGTTCTGGAGAATCCGGGACCGCAGCGGCGGCAGCTCACCGTCCTCGGACGGCGCCTCGCCCCACACGTCACGTCCCGAGACGATCTTCGCGTACGGATCGATCAGGATCTTGGTCGGATCGAACCAGTGGCCCGCGCTGAAATCGTTCGGGCCGTCGAAGATGTACCCGTACTCCGTATCCTCGTAGTCGAGGTCGTACACGATCATCGCGAAGACGTTGCCGATGCGGAATTCGTCGGTGAACGGGATGACGACATACGGTTCCGGCTCGCGCCTGCGGAAGAGCGCCAGGCTGCAGGATGTCGCGTTGGTGGAGGAGATGCTGAAGTTCACGCCGCCCTCGACGATGGTGGCGCCGAAGGGCAGCACACGGCCGGGGCGAATCTTCACGCCCTCGTGCTCGTGCGTGGGATAGGAATCGACGCGCAGCATGACCGTCCCCTACTTCAGCCCGGCGACGGCATCGGCCTGCGTCGGGAACCTCTCCAGAACGTCCTCGAACCCGGTCATGACGATGACGTCCCAGACCAGGGACTGGACGCCGCACAGCACGGCCCGGCAGCCGACCTGGGCCGCCTGTTTCGCGGCGATGAGCAGAACGCGCAGACCGGAGCTGGCCACGTACTCGCAGTCGGTCATGTCGATGATCAGCTTTTGCCCGGCCGTGATGTTCGGGATCAGGGCATCCTGGGCCGCCCGCGAGCCGACCGTATCCATCTTCCCGGCCAGCTTCACGACGAGGACGTCCTCGACCAGAGACTCTTCGATATGCACTGAATGCTCCCCGCTCAGCCCTGGACCGGCTCGATGGTGACCTTGATCTTCGGACGGTGGCTGACCTCGGGCAGCGAGACCGTCAGGCCCGTCGCGTCGAAGAGCGTCCATGGTTCCCCGTCGACGGTGACCGCGGCGATACGGACGCTGCCCGCGGGCAGGATGTCGGGCGAGACCCGGATGATGCCGTCGGGGAAGCCCCCGGGGAGGGGCTTGAAGTACAGGTCTAGCGGCTTGCCGGTGGAGAGCAGGTTGGTGTACGTCTGCCCCAGGTACGCCAGCTCCACCGAGTGATAGGCGCTCATCGAGTGGCTGCCCTTCTGCCGCTCGGTTCCCAGCGCGTAGGGCAGCCCGTGCGCGAGGACGTTGAAGTAGATGGCGCCGTCATCGTGGTCGAGGAAGTAGTTGTTGTAGAACGCCGCCGACTCGCGCGCGTAGCGCAGGTACTCCTCCTTCTTCAGGATGCCGTACAGGATCTGGTAGGCCAGGATTCCCTGCTCCTGCTGCCACCAGGCCTTACGGTCATGCCAGACGAAGCGGTGCATGGTCTCGCCCGGAGGAACCTGGCGCTCGACCACGTCGTACCAGCCGCCGCGCTGCACGTCCATGCCGAATCTCGGCATGATCTCGGCAATCTTCTCCGCCAGTTCGACGTATGACTTGTCGTCGACCACGCTGTGAATGCGCATGAGGTTCCACGCGATCTTCAGGTTGTGACCCACCACCGCGCGGTTCTGCTGCCAGCCCCAGGTCTGGTCCCTGCTCCAGTCGTCGAAGAACCGCTCGTTGACAAACGGGCTGTTCTCGTGGTCAGGGAAGTGCTCGACGATGCAGTCGGCCGTGTACTTGAGGAACTCCCTGTACTCGTCCTTCCCGGTGGCAAGCCACAGGTTGATGAGGTAGGCCGGGGCGTGGTCGCCGACCGAGTTCCAGTTCTTCTTGGCCTTATTGCCGCCGAGCGAATCGGCGTGGGCGCTCAGGGAGATCGGGTCGATGTGCGAGTAGTAACCCCCCTTCTCGTGATCCTTGAAGAACCGCTCGAACAGGCTCATCGTCAGCTCGATGTCGTTCATGATGACGGGGTCGCCGTTGACGCGGTACGTCTGCGTCGGGCCGGCCAGCGCGTAGATCTGCTCGTACATCGGCACGGCGTCGTAGTCGTCACCGAACTCCGACGCGAACACCTTCGTCTCGCGGCCGGGCGCGACATCGATCCCGTGGTACCAGTAGGCAACGTTCTCGTCGGTGTCGTAGAACCGCATGTGGTCGCGCAGGTACTGCGTTCCCGCCTCAGCGGCCTCGAGGAAGAGGTCCTCGCCGGTGAGCAGGAACGTGCTGGCAAGACCGTAGATCATGCGCGAGATGGTGTCGGTCTCCTGGCGGAAGCTCGCGCTGCGCCGCTCACCGGTCATGGAGAGGTCGGTGCGGTACGTGTCGTAGTTCACCCGAACCGCATCGCCCTCGAGGTCGAACTGGGCTCTGATGAAGAACTCGGCGATGCTTTGCGCCTGCTTGATCCACCAGTCTGGCTCCTCAAAGCGGAACTTCTCGACATCCTTGCCCAGGAAGTCGATGTACTGCGCCTCGAGCACGTCCGGCGCGTCGGGATAAAAGGTCCCGTACACGAAAAGGAAGCGTCCGGGGCTGAGCATTTCCGGAATTGCGGCGGTGGTGTCAAACCAAGGCTCGCCGAGGTTGCGTATCAGCTTCGAATAGAGCGTGGCCGTCAGCTTGACGGAGAAGTCCCGTCCGTCGCTTGTGGTAAGGATGAACGTGCCGACGGTCTTGTCGAACGACTTGACGTAGCCGCCGATCGAATCAGAGAACTCGAACTGCATCACTGCCTCGCATTCGCGACTACGCCGCCATTTTGGCGCGGATATAACGAATCATTTCGCTGTCGGTCTCGTACACGTCGGCCGCGACGTCGACTGGCAGCTTGCCGTCGTGACCCTTGAGATCGAGCCTGGCGCCACCGTCGATGAGCATGCGCGCGCATTCCGTGTAACCGTGCCACAGCGCGTCATGCAGAGGGGTGTAGCCATTGATCGGCCCCTGGACATCCAGATCGACGCCGGGCGCGTCCATGAGCATTTTCAGGATGTCCGGCCGGCCATTGTAGGTTGCCTTGTGAATGGGAGAGCCCTTGAAGGTCCAGTCCAACGGCCTCGCATCCGCACCGGCGGCGAGCAGGTCCCGGACAACGTCGGCGTGACCGTCCCGGGCGGCAACCAGCAGCGGCGTGTGACCGTCGAAAAAGCTGTTGACGTGCGGGTAGACGGTATTGACGGACTCGCCCGCCGCGATCTCCCGGCGGGCTCGCTCGGGGTCGCCATGGCGCAGCGCGGCGGTGATCTTCTGCCCGGTCATTTCCTGCTCTTCCCAGGCCTGCCGGTCGTTGATCATCCGCTCGATCTCCCGGAAGATCTCCTTGCCCTCGACGTTGACATTGAGCTCGAATGCCAGGTGGTCGGCCAGGGTAAAACCGTAATGGGTGCCGAAATGGAGGTTTGCGCCGTACTCGAGAAGCACCTTCACCACTTCGGGCCGCTTGTACCACAGCGCATCCATGATGGGCGTGTGGCCCATGGTGGGAGTGACGGCATCGACGAATGCTCCGCGGTCGAGCAGCAGCCTGGCGACCTCGGCGCTCCCGCCCTGGCAGGCCTTGTGCAGCGGGGTGGCGCCGGTCTGGCTGTCGGCCGTGAGGACGTCAGCCCCGGCATCCAGCAGCAGCCTCGTCAAGTCGAGGTTCGCCTGACAGGCGGCCATCATCAGCACCGTCAGCCCGGTCTGGGCCGCGCGGGCGTTGGGATCGGCTCCCTGCTTCAGCAACTCGCGCGCGGGCGCGACGTCGTTGTCGCCGACCGCCCGGATCAGCCGCTCGGTTAGCTTGAGGTCAATCGTGTTGGCAGCCACTCTAGACCTCGGCCATTCCGTTGAAGGCCGCGATCACCGGCGACGGATCGCAGTACGACCGCCACTTCACGATCTTGCCGCCGCGGATCGTCAGCCAGCTGGCGAACTCCAGCGTGAACTCCTGGCCGGTGGCCTTGACCACCGCCCGGTCGCGGACCGTGCCCACCGCCTGCTCGCCCTGGACCACCAGGTCCAGGGGCTGGACCTCCTTGAAGCTGGCCACGGAGTCGCGCACGCGGAACGTCTCGGCCACTTCCGCGACGCTGTGACAGACCGGGCCCAGCCATGGCACCACGTCACTGACGCCCGTCACCGGCGACAGGTTCTGCCACTCGACCCGCTCGTCGAGCAGCGCCACGGCGGCGGGCACATCGCCTCGGTTCAGGGCCTCGAACCAGGCCGCGGCGACACGCTGAGTGTCTTCTTGGCTCACGTCGCTTACTCCCGGAATTCTGGTCCGATAATCCACTGCTCGGTCGCGGCCATATTCTGTATGTATTTCGTCTCGGCAAACTGCGGGAAATCGTCCCGGACGAGCTTGTACTCCGGGGCGGCGAAAGCCCGGCTCATATCGTCGACGTTGTCAAACCACAGAATGGCGGCAGCGTCGAGGCCCGGCTCGCCGATGCCGTACATCGAATCACGCTGATGGCACTGGTAGTAGCGACGCAGGCCGGGGAGCGCCAGGACGTGCGGGGCGTGGACCTCCAGGGCGTAGCGCCGGAACTCCGGCAAGGACAGGCCCTCTTTCCTTTTCATGAGCACGAAGTACTTGATCTGACTGCCGTCACCGGGAGGCGGACCGGACTCCTTGAGCACGTGGGCATCGGTGTTGAGGACGACGGTCTGCCAGAAGGCAGCCCAATTCGGCTCATCTTCCCGCGCCGCTCGCAACTCGGGCGTCTGCAGCGAGGCGACCGAGGTCTCCTCATTCTCGAGCCATATCTCGGCCACCCCGCTGAACAGGGGGTCATCCGGTTCGGGGCCGAAAGGTACGCGCGAGTCGATCATGTAACGGCGTACCTGCGGAATCTTGGCGGCGAGCTTCGGCCCATGGTGGTTGAGCCAGTAGTCCTGGAAGTCGCGTTCGCTCATGCCCGGCTTGGGGTGAGCGAAGATCAGCTGGTGTATCACCTAATGCCTGCCTAGTCTCTAGGACGTTTCTTGTGCTACCGGTCGACAGCGTCTTCAAGGATCAGGTCGATCAGGAACGGCCCGTCATGCGCGAGCATGGCCGTAACCGCCTCGGAAATCTCGGCCGGCTTCGTCACTCGCATTCCCCTGACGCCCAGCCCCGAGGCCATCGCCACGTAATCGATCTCCGGGTCGCGGATGTCGAACGAGGCGGGGAAGTCGGCTTGCTGGGTATTCGTCTGCTGCCGATAGACCACCAGGTTGTCCTTCAACAGCCGATAGCTGCGGTTGTTGCAGACGATGAACTTCGTGGCGACTCTGTAGTGCGCCGCCGTCCACAGCGCCAGGAAGGTGTAGAGGGCGCCGCCGTCACCCCCGAAGCCGATGACGGTGCGATCGGGGTGGGCCAGGTTGGCGCCGACGGCACCAGGGAAGGCAACCCCGAGAGTGCCACCCGGAGTATGGAAGAAGCTTCCCGGGCGGTCCGGCACAAGGTAGCGGGTGAGGTCGCCCGAGTACGTCAGCGCCTCATCGTAGATGAGGGCGTCGCTCGGAAGCTGCTTTGCCAGCTCCTCGGCGAACGCGGACATGTGCAGCGGGACTGTCTCTCTCCGCTCGGCATCGGCCGCTAGCTCACGTTGCCGCGCCGCCGTCTTCTCCGTGCCGAGTTGCTCAGCTCGCGCTGCTGCCGCCCGCTTCTGCTCAGGCGTCAGCTGGGCATCGAGCGCCTTCGCGAGGAGCGCCAGGGTGGGTTTGGGATCGCTTGCCAGCGCGACGGTTACCGGGTGATTCTTGGCCAGCGCGTCGGTGTCGAGGTCGATCTGGACGATCCTCGCGTCGGGGCGAAACGGGTTCTCCAGCAGCGGGAACACGTCAGGAAAGACATAGGTGCCGCAGACCAGCACCGCATCCGCGGTCTCGGCGACCTGCCGGCTGTTCGCGCCGAACATGTGCCCGGTCAGCCCGCCGTAAAGCGGGTGCGACCAGGGCATGGCGGGCTCGGAAACCATCGCCCCCCAGACGCTGGCGC
>Ga0302325_10007508_pt1 | contig 24179 bp, 24 predicted proteins | sample Palsa_T0_2_FD_201948 | JGI IMG/M metagenome (GOLD analysis project Ga0302325, IMG submission 201948) | Peat permafrost microbial communities from Stordalen Mire near Abisko, Sweden - Palsa_T0_2 | ecosystem: Environmental > Terrestrial > Soil > Palsa > Peat permafrost | place: Sweden: Abisko... | reverse complement strand
AGTCGCCGGGCGCCGATATGACGGCCAGCGTTCGCGAAATGGAGCGCTGCGTGAACGAGTTGGGTTTCGTCGGCGTGAACCTCAACCCCGACCCCTCCGGCGGCCACTGGAACTCGGCTCCGCTGACGGACCGGTTCTGGTACCCGTTCTACGAAAAAATGGTCGAACTCGACGTCCCGGCGATGGTTCACGTAAGCTCGTCGTGCAATCCAAATTTCCACGCTACGGGCGCACACTACATCAATGCCGACACGACGGCGTTCATGCAATTCATCAGCGCCGATTTGTTCCTGGATTTTCCCAGCTTGCGGTTTATCATCCCGCACGGCGGCGGCGCGGTACCGTATCACTGGGGCCGCTATCGCGGGCTGGTCCAAGACATGAAACGGCCGCCGCTCGAGGAGTCGGTGCTCCGGAACGTCTTTTTCGATACTTGCGTCTATCATCTGCCGGGAATCGAACTGCTGCTCAAGGTCGTGCCGCACGAGAACATCCTCTTCGGCTCGGAGATGATCGGCGCAGTCCGCGGCGTCGATCCGCGCACCGGTCACAACTACGACGACACCAAGCGCTACATCGACGCGCTTTCACTCGATGACGACACGCGCACGAAGCTGTTCGCCGGAAACGCTTTGCGCGTCTATCCGCGCCTGAAGGCTAGAATCGACGCGGCCAACGCGGTGGCGGGGGCCAGCGTCTAAAATGGTGCTGGATCTCAACCGCTACCATCCGGCGCCGTCGCGGCCGCGGTTCGTGGCGCCGGCCGGAGCCGTCGACGCACACTGTCACGTCTTCGGTCCGGGCGACGTCTTCCCGTACGCAGCCAAGCGCAAGTACACTCCCGGGGATGCGCCCAAGGAAGCGCTGTTCGCGTTGCGCGATCACCTCGGGTTCGCGCGCAACGTGATCGTTCAGGCGAGCTGCCACGGCTCCGATAATGCGGCGATGGTGGACGCGCTCGTGACTTCGAGCGGCTTGGCGCGCGGTATCGCAGTCGTCGACATCGACGTTTCGGACGACGAACTGGGAGCGCTGGATGCCGCCGGCGTGCGCGGCGTTCGGTTCAATTTTCTCAAGCGGCTGGTCGACCCGACGCCGCGCGAGAGCTATCTGCGCCTAGCCCACCGGATCGTGCCGCTCGGCTGGCACGTCGTCGTCTATTTCGAGGCACCCGAGCTGGAGGATCTGGCGCCGTTCATCGGCTCGCTGCCGGCGACGGTCGTGATCGACCACATGGGCCGGCCCGATGTCGATCTCGGTCTCGATCACCCGCAGTGGCAAGCGTTTCTCGCGCTGCTCGACGCGCGGCCCGACATTTGGGTCAAGGTGAGCGGTCCGGAGAGATTATCGAAGCTCGGTCCGCCGTATGACGACGTCGTTCCGTTCGGCCGGATGCTGGTCGAACGCTATCCGGATCGCGTGCTCTGGGGCACCGACTGGCCGCACCCGAACATGGAGACGCACGTCCCGGACGACGGCGAGCTGGTCGACGTCATTCCCCGTATCGCGCCGAGCGCCGACCTGCAGCAGCGCCTGCTCGTCGCCAATCCGCTGCGCCTGTACTGGCCGGAGCTGGCTCGGGTTTGACGTGGCGGAAGCGGACGACGCGGCTTTCGACGACATCCCGGGCACGACGTTATTCGACGCGCAGCGCTCGCGGCAAGGCTATCACCTCAACATGTTCTGCATGTCCCTCATGAAGCCGGAGAACCGCGACGCCTTCCGCGCCGACGAGCGCGCATACCTCGAACCGCTGCAGATGACACCCGAACAGAAGGACGCCGTGCTCCGGCGCGATTGGAACCGGATGCTGGAACTCGGCGGCAATATCTACTACACCTCCAAGCTCGGGGCAACTGACGGCCTGTCGTTCCAGCAGCTCGCCGCGAAGATGACCGGCTCGACGCAGGAAGAGTACGCGCAGATGATGCTCGACGGCGGCCGCAGCATAGAAGGCAACCGCAGCAAGTCGCAGCCGCCGCATGGCTAGGATCGTCGCTGGGGTCGCGACCTCGCACGTACCGGCAATCGGCGCGGCGCTCGACAACGGGAAAGCAAGCGAGCCATACTGGCGGCCGTTGTTCGCCGGCTACGAGTTTTCGAAACGCTGGATCGAGCGGATCGCACCAGACGTCATTTTCCTGGTCTACAACGATCACGCATCGGCGTTTTCGCTCGACATCATCCCGACGTTCGCGCTCGGCTGCGCGGCGAATTTCCCGATCGCCGACGAAGGCTGGGGCCCGCGGCCGGTGCCGCCCGTGGTCGGACACCCGGAGTTAGCCTGGCATATCGCTCAGTCGACGATCCTGGACGAGTTCGACATGACGATCGTCAACAACATGCAGGTCGACCACGGTTTGACCGTTCCGCTATCGCTCTTGTACGGACAACCCGCGGTCTGGCCGGCCGCGGTGATACCGCTAGCGGTCAACGTCGTGCAGTATCCGCCGCCGACCGGTCACCGCTGTTATATGCTCGGCAAGGCGATCCGCAAGGCGGTCGAGTCGTTCCCCGCGCCGCTGCGCGTCGTGGTGTTCGGCACGGGCGGAATGTCGCATCAGTTGCAAGGCCCGCGGGCCGGGTTGATCAACAGCGAGTTCGACAATGCGTTTCTCGACGATCTCGTCGCGAATCCACAAGCGCTCGTGCGGCTACCGCATATCGATTACGTGCGCGAGGCCGGCTCCGAAGCGATCGAACTCGTCATGTGGCTGATCATGCGCGGGGCGCTCGACGACGAGGTCGTGCAAGTGCATCGATTCTACCACGTTCCCGCGTCGAACACGGCGGTCGGACATCTCGTCCTCGAAAACCGTCGCTGAAACGCGCCTCACTGCTCCGAACTCACGAGGACGAACTCCGATGAACGTCGCGCTGGCCGGGCAAGGTGCCTTCGGCATCAAGCATCTCGAAGCGATCCAGAACATCCCCGGCGTCAGCGTCATTTCGCTGGCGGGTGGACGTCCCGAGAGCACCGCCGAGGTCGCACGTACGTTTGCGATTCCGCATTGGACGACCGAGCTTGCCGAGACGCTCGAGCGGCCCGGGCTCGACGCGGTCATCCTCGCGTCGCCGACCCAGGTACACCGCGCGCAAGCCGAAGCGTGCATGCGAGCGGGAAAACACGTCTTGATCGAGATCCCGGTGGCCGATTCGCTCGCGGACGTCGAGGATCTCCTGCGGATCGAGCGCGAGACGGGGGTCATCGCAATGGCAGGCCACGTGCGGCGTTTCAATCCGAGCCATCAATACGTTCACAACCTCGTTACGAGCGGCGAGCTTACGATCCAGCAGATGGACGTGCAGACCTATTTCTTCCGGCGCAGCAACACGAATGCGCTCGGGCAAGCGCGCAGTTGGACCGATCACCTGCTCTGGCATCATGCCTGCCACAGCGTCGATCTCTTTCAATGGCAGACGGGCGAGGTCGCTGTGGTCGCGAACGCACTGCAGGGCCCGATCCATCCAAAGCTCGGCATCGCGATGGACATGAGCATCCAGCTCAAGGTCCCCTCTGGGGCGATTCTGACCCTTTCGCTGTCGTTCAACAATGACGGTCCCTTCGGGTCGTTTTTCCGGTACATCGGTGACACCGGCACGTATCTGGCCTACTACGATGACCTCAGCGACGGAAAGAACAATAAGATCGATCTCTCGCATGTCGCCGTTTCGATGAACGGCATCGAACTCGAGGATCGCGAATTCTTCGCGGCGATCCGCGAGCGGCGGGAGCCCAAGTCGAGTCTCGCGCAGACGCTCGCGGCCTATCAGACCCTCGACCGTCTCGAACAGCAGATCGGCCGGGTCGTTGCCGCGTAGATAGTCCGGCAAGCTCGAGACACGGGAGACCGACCATGAGCGCCACCCGAACCGCCCCGGCCGTCGACGTCGATCCGTACAGCGACGCGTTTCTGGCGGATCCGTTCCCGCAGCATGCGCTGATTCGCGACGCGGGGCCGGTCGTCTGGCTCGAGCGCTACGGCGTCTGGGCCGTCGGCCGCTACGACGAGGTCTTCGGGGCGCTGATGGACAGCGACACGTTCATCTCGAGTGCGGGCGTGGGGATCACGGATTTCCGGCGCGAGGCTCCGCCCCGGCCGCCCAGCATCATCCTCGAGGCCGATCCGCCGCTGCAGACGCGCACCCACCGGATCCTCGCCCGCGTTCTGTCACCGGCGGCGCTGCGCTCGATGCGCGCCGCGTTCGAAGCCGAAGCCGACTTACTGGCGGACCGGATCGTCGAACGGGGCACGATCGACGGTGCGGAAGACGTCGCGCGCGCGTTTCCACTCAAAGTCTTCCCGGACTGCGTCGGTTTGCCCGAGGAAGGCCGCGAAATCTTGCCGGCGTACGGGAACCTGGTCTTCAACTTCTTCGGTCCGCACAACCTACGATTCGCGCAGGCGATGGCGAGCGCCCCGGCCCTCTCTAAGGCGGTGATGGCGCTCTGCGAACGCTCCGCCGTAAGGCCGGACGGCCTTGCCGCCAGCGTCTTCGCGGCGGTGGATGCGGGCGAATGCACGAACGAGGAGGCCGGCATGCTCGTACGGTCGCTGCTGTCCGCAGGCCTCGATACGACCGTCAGCTCGATCGCCTGCGCGCTCGTATGTTTTGCGCGTTTTCCCGAGCAGTGGGATCGCGTCCGCGCCGACCCGTCGATCGCGCGCAACGCCTTCGATGAGGTCGTGCGTTTGGAATCGCCGGTGCAGACGTTTTTCCGGACGGCCGCTAAGCCGGTGACGATCGGCGACGTCGAACTCGCAGACGGCGCGAAGCTGCTCATGTTCCTGGCCTCGGCCAATCGCGACCCGCGCAAATGGAACGATCCGGATGCCTTCGACGTGACGCGCAAGACGGGACCGCACGTCGGTTTCGGCGCGGGAATCCATCGCTGCGTCGGTGAGATGCTCTCGAAGCTGGAAGGAGAGATATTGCTCCGCGCGCTGGCCCGGCGCGTCGCGCGCTTCGAATTGACGGCGGAGCCGACCCTGCGCTACAACAACACGCTGCGCGGCTACGAGAAGATCCCGCTCGCGATCCGCGCAGCCTGAGCCGCGCCCCCGGTAGCTAACGCGGCGCGTCAGGCGAACGGCAAGCCGACGTAATTCTCGGCCAGCGTCTGGGCGGCGTGGCGGGAGCTCGTGACGTAGTGCAGCTCCGCTAGCTGAAGGCGGTGTTCGAACGGGTCGTGCTCGTCGAAGCGATGCAGCATGCGCGTCATCCAGGACGAAAAGCGCTGGGTGTTCCAGACGCGGCGCAAACAGGTTTCCGAGTAGCGCTCGAGGGCGCTCGAATCGTGCCGGAAATAGTGCTCTTCGAAGGCGCGCCCCAGGACCCGGACGTCGGCGATCGCTAGATTCATGCCTTTGGCGCCGGTGGGCGGCACGATGTGAGCGGCGTCGCCGGCCAGGAACAGGCGACCGAAGCGCATCGGTTCGGCCACGAAGCCGCGCATCGGCGTGATGCCCTTCTGCGTCACGGGTCCTTCGACGACGTCCGGTCCGCCGCGATCGCTGCCCAGCCGCAGCCGCAGCTCCGTCCAGAACCGGTCGTCCGGCCAGGCGCTTATATCTTCGTCCACCCCGCACTGCAGATACAAGCGCGTGATCGTTGGCGAGCGCATCGAAACGAGCGCAAAGCCGCGCTCGTGATTGGTATAGATAAGCTCCTCGGAAACCGGCGGCGACTGCGCGAGGATGCCGAGCCAGCCGAATGGGTACCCGTGCTCGTAGATCGTCAATGCCGCGGCGGGGATGGCGTTGCGGCAAATCCCGTGAAATCCGTCGCAGCCCGCGACGTAGTCGGACTCGACCGTGTGTTCGGTGCCGGCTGCGTCACGGTACCGCAGCGTCACGCGCTCGCCGTCCAGACCCCCGAGCGCCAGCGCTTCGGCTTCGAACATCACCGGCACGGCCAGGCTCGTCAAGGCGGCGATCAGATCCTTGACCACTTCCTGTTGCCCGTAGACGGTAACGCTTTTCCCACCGGTGAGGTCGGCGAAGTCGATACGATGACTCTCGCCGTCGAAGCGCAGCGCGACGCCGCTGTGGGTCAGGCCTTGCCGGCGCAGGCGCTCGCCGACGCCCATCGAGCACAGAAGATCGACCGTCCCCTGTTCGAGCACGCCGGCGCGCACTCGGCTTTCGACGTACGCGCGAGGTCGCGACTCGAGGACGATCGCATCGATCTTGCTCTGATGCAGCAAGTGCGCCAACGTCAAGCCGGCCGGTCCGCCGCCTACGATCGCTACTTGCGTCCGCAGCGTACTCGGGCTCACGGTCGCGGCCCGTCGAGCGACGGCGAACCCGGCGCGCTCGTCCCATCAACCAAAGTCGTCAAAGATTTAGAACGTGCCACGTCTGGTTGTATATCGTAGACACATGAACGTTGCGAAGGTCAAGCCATAGCTAACCGGGTCGCTCGAGAACGCATCTATATGTGAATGCGTGACCGGTACTAAAGATGGGAGCTGGAAGGAGTTCGACACATTTAGTAAAGACGCGACTTCCCGACCGGCGCGAGCGGCCGACGAGGCTGACCTTCGAACCAAGCCACAGAAGACGAAAGGAGAGACGAGCGATGGACATCATCGCCGCAGTCGCGCGCAGACCCCACGCGCCCCTGTCCTTGGAAACGTTGCAGATCGAGTCGCCTCGTCCCGGCGAAATCCTGGTGCGCGTGGTCGCGACCGGAATTTGTCACACAGATCTCGGAATGCGCGATCAGCACCTGCCCACCCCGCAGCCGGCGGTGCTCGGCCACGAGGGCGCCGGGGTGGTCGAGCAGGTCGGTGCCGGGGTCAGCAAGGTCAAAGCCGGCGACCACGTGGTGATGACCTACAATTCTTGTGGCCATTGCCCGAGCTGCTACGACGGCCAAGCGACGTACTGCCACGAATTCTTCGCGCGCAATTTCCTTGGCACGCGTCCGGATGGATCGAGTGGCCTGTCCAAGGACGGAGAACTCGTCCACGGCAACGTCTTCGGGCAGTCATCCTTTGCAAGCTACGCCCTCTGCCACGAGCGCAACATCGTTCGGGTTCCGCTCGATGCGCCGCTGGAGTTGCTAGGGCCGCTTGCCTGCGGCATTCAGACCGGGGCGGGCGCCGTGCTCAATGCGCTCGAGGTGCGCCCCGGCAAGTCGTTCGCGGTGTTCGGTGCCGGCTCGGTCGGCATGGCAGCGATCATGGCCGCTCGCCTGGCGGGTGCGACCACGATCGTCGCCGTCGACGTCAACGAGCAGCGCGTCCGTCTGGCGCTGGAACTCGGGGCCACTCACAGTTTCGCCGCCCAGAACGGAAACGTCGTCGAAGCGATCATGCAGGTCGACGGCGGCGTGGATTATTGTTTGGACACCACGGGTATTGCCGCCGTGGTCGAGCAGGCGGTCCAGGTCCTGGCGCCGCGTGGGATCTGCGGCATCGTCGGCGCCTCCCTTCCAGGCACCACGGTCCAGCTCGACCTGCTGCACCTGATGACGGCCGGCCGGCACGTGCGCGGCATCGTCGAAGGTGACGCCGATCCCGAAAGCTTCATTCCGGCGCTGATCCGGCTGTACCAGCAGGGGCGCTTTCCCTTCGATCGGCTCGTCAAGTTCTATACTTTCGATCAGATCAATCAGGCGGCTGACGACGCCGAACAGGGGCGCGTGCTCAAGCCGATCGTACGGCAGATCGCGAACTAGGGATGTCTCCTCGAGCGCCGAGAAATCCGCGTCGGCCGAGCGTATCCGAGTGCCGGGGCGACGAAGGTACGGGCAGTCCCGCGACAAACTTGCTGGCTAACAACGCTGGCGAAACTGGAGGCTTTTGATGCCAACCGATTCTTCACGACGTACTTTTGTCAAGGGTGCCGGCGCCGCCGCCGGAGCTGCTGGGCTGGTCGGCGGGATGCCCGCGCTGTGGAAACGGGCGAATGCTGCCGAGGGCCTCAAGGTCGGCTTCATCAGTCCGCGCACCGGGCCGCTGGCGGGCTTCGGTGAGGGTGACCCGTACGTGCTCGAGCTGGTGCGCAAGTCGCTCGCCAAGGGCATCTCACTCGGCGGCACGAGTTATGCTGTCGAAATCCTCGATCGGGACACGCAGTCGGATCCCGCTCGCGCCGGTCAGTTGGCGAAGGAGCTGATCAACAGCAACGCGATCGACTTCATGCTGACAACCTCGACGCCGGAGACGGTCAACCCGGTCTCCGATGCCTGCGAGGCCGCCGGCGTGCCGTGCCTGTCGACCGTCATGCCGTGGGAAGCTTGGTACTTCGGCCGCGGCGCGAAGCCCGGGCAGCCCTCGCCGTTCAAGTGGACCTATCACTTCAGTTTCGGCGTCAAGAATTTCTTCGACTGTTACGTATCTCAGTGGCACGAGTTGCCGACGAACAAGAAGGTTGGCGTGCTCTATCCAAATGACGCCGACGGGAATGCCATCCGCGAGCACTTGATCCCCGACTTGCAGAAGGCCGGGTTCACGGTCATCGACCCAGGCCCGTACGAGGACGGCACCAGCGACTATTCGGCCCAAATCGCGAAGTACAAGTCCGAGAATTGCCAGATATTCAATACCTTCCCGATCCCGCCCGACTTCGCAACGTTCTGGCGGCAAGCCGCACAACAGGGCTACGCCAAGACCGTGACGATCGCGCAAATCGCAAAGACCGGCCTCTTCCCTTCGAACGTGGAAGCGCTCGGCTCGCTCGGGGACAAACTCGCGACCGCCTGCTATTGGCACCGCGACTTCCCCTACAAGTCCTCGCTGACGGGCGTGAGTTCGAGGGAGCTTGCCGACGGCTACGAGCGCGAGACCGGAAAACAATGGAATCAACAATTGGGCGCATCCTTGTCCCTGTTCGATGCGGGCTTCCAGGCGCTGAAGAACAGCGGCGCGCCGAAGACCAAGGCCGCCGTAGCGAAGGCTCTGGCCTCGCTGAACACGATCACGATCGTCGGCAAGGTCGACTTTACGTCCGGTCCGTTCCCGAACGTTTCGCCGGCGAGCATCATCGGTTCCCAATGGGTGAAGTCCAAACCCGGCAGCAAGTTCCCGTTCGAGATGGTCATCACCGAACACGCGAACGATCCGAAGGTTCCCGTCACCGCGAAGCTGCTTGCGTATAGCTGAGCGCACTTAACAAACGCCGCCCATGCTCGAAGTGCCGAGCGTGCTCGCCGCAGCCGGGATCGTCAAGCGCTTCAACGCGTTCGTGGCCGTCGCCGGCGTCGACTTCAGGCTGGGTGAGGGCGAAGCCGTCGGCATCGTCGGTCCGAACGGCGCGGGCAAGACGACGCTGCTCAACGTGCTCGCCGGAACCTACAGCCCGTCGGCGGGTACGGTCGCTTTCAACGGAAACGACGTTTCAGCGCTCGACGCCGCCGCGCGCTGCAGGCTCGGAATTGCGCGCTCGCATCAGGTTCCGCGCCCTTTCGGCGGAATGACCGTGTTCGAAAACGTCTTCGTCGGCGCGTCGATGGGCGGCGGCCACAGCGGAGCGCGCGCACACGCTGACAGCATCGAGTCTTTACGGCTCTGCGGCATGCTCGAGGTGGCCAACCGGCCGGCGGAAACCCTCGGGCTGCTGGGCCGCAAGCGGCTCGAGTTGGCGCGTGCACTCGCGACCGGTCCTCGGGTGCTGCTCCTCGACGAGATCGGTGCCGGCCTCACCGATGCCGAGGCCGCCGAACTGGTGACGATTGTCCGCGAGGTGCGCAGCCGCGGCATCGCAATCGTCTGGATCGAACACATCCTGCACGTGTTGCTGCAGGTCGTGGAGCGGCTCGTCTGCATGGATGCGGGCCGCGTCATCGCCGAAGGCCTTCCGAGCGAGGCGCTGGCGCACCCGGCCGTGGTCGAGGCGTATCTCGGCAGCGGCGTCACGTGAGTCTGCTCGCCGTCGAACAGCTCGACGCGCGTCACGGGTTGCTGCAGGCCGTTCGCGACGTTTCCTTCACGGTCTCGGAAGGCGAGATCCTGGCCCTCGTCGGCGCCAACGGCGCGGGCAAGACCACGCTGCTGCGCTCGATTTCGGGTGCCCATCGCACGACCGCTGGAAGAGTGCTCTTCAACGGCAACGACATCAGCGCGGTTCCGCCCAGCGGGCGGGTGCGTCTGGGCATTGCCCTCGTGCCGGAGGGGCGGCGTCTGTTCACCGGGATGACCGTTGAGGAGAACCTGCTGGTTGCGGGGCAGACCAGGCGCAGCGGCGGCTGGAACCTCGAAACGGTGCTCGACGCATTCCCCATGCTGCGTCCGTGCCTGAAGCGGCGCAGCGGCGACCTCTCCGGTGGCCAGCAGCAAGCGACCGCGATTGGGCGTGCGCTGATGACCAACCCTCGCGTGCTGCTGCTGGATGAGGTGTCGCTGGGGCTCTCGCCGCTCGCGGTCAACATGGTGTACGAATCGCTGCAAACCGTCATCGCAAGCGGGGCAACGATCGTGCTGGTGGAGCAAGACCTGGCGCGCGCGCTGCGAATTTCCACGCGCGTGGCGTGCATGCTCGAGGGGCGGATCGTGCTCGAGGGCGCCGCCTCCGAGATGACCCGCGAGCGGGTGACCGAAGCATATTTCGGCTTGCGCCGGCCGGACGCTGGAAGCGCCGCGTCGTGATCTGGGCCGATCAAGTCGTTCAGGGGATCTTGCTCGGCGGTTACTATGCTCTGATCGCGTGCGGCTTGTCGTTCATGTTCGGCGTCATGCGGATCGTCAATCTGGCGCACGGCAGCATCGCGGTACTGGCGGCCTATCTGGTTTGGGAACTCGCCGACCGGTTGAACCTGTCGCCGTTCCTCGCACTCGTAGCGGTCGTGCCTGCCATGGCGGCTGCCGGTTGGCTGCTGCAGCGAACGGTGCTCGATCGCAGCTTGCGTTCGGGGGCGCTCACGCCGCTGCTCAGCACGTTCGGGCTCGCGGTCATGCTCGACAATCTTCTATTCGAGAGGTTCGGCGCCGATACGCGCTCGCTCGCGCCCAACATCGGTGACCTCGCCTTCAACAGCTGGAACCTCGGAGCCGTGACGATCGGGCAGCTCGCGCTGCTGACCTTCGGCGTCGCGCTCGCGTTGCTCGGCGGGCTGCAACTCTTTCTGAACCGCACGCCGCTGGGGCGCGCGATCCGGGCCACGGCGGACGATCCCGACACGGCCGAACTAGTTGGGATCGATGCGCGCAGGGCTTACGCGGCCGCCGCCGCCATCGCCATTGCCACGGTGACCGTCGCGGGCGCGTTCCTTGGCATGCGCGCGACGTTCGACCCGTACACGGGACCGGCGCAGCTCATCTTCGCGTTCGAGGCGATCGTGATCGGGGGCGCCGGCTCGTTGTGGGGGACGCTGATCGGCGGAATCGTGCTCGGCGTGGCGCAGAACCTCGGATCGCAGGTAAGCCCGCAAGGCTTCCTGATCGCGGGACACGCCGTGTTCTTCGTCGTTCTCGCCGCGCGCTTCGGCTTGGCCGGCCGCGACCCGCGCTCGCTGATCCGAGCGCTTCGGAAAGCTCCGGCGTGAGCGACGCGCCGTCGATCTTCGTCCAACGCTGGAGTCCGGTCTCCATCGCGGCGATCGTGTGCTTGGGAGCGCTCCTGGTCGTGCTCGCCTTCGGTCCATGCTTCTTAGGGGCGTACCTAACGGACCGGCTCACGACGCTCTTCATCTACGTGATCATGGCGGCGATGTGGAACGCGCTGGCCGGGTACGGTGGCCTCGTCTCCATCGGGCAACAGGCCTTTTTCGGCCTCGGGGCATACGCCGCCATCCGGCTTTCGCACCTCGGATTAGAGGTCTATCTCGCGCTGATCGTAGCGCCGCTGCTGGTGGGCCTCCTGTCCGTGCCGCTGTCCACGTTCGCACTGCGGCTCCGCGGCGGCGAGTTCGCCATCGGAATGTGGGTTTTCGCCGAGCTGGCGCACCTGCTGGTCAACCTGGACGGCATCGTGCAAGGCGAAACCGGGACATCGCTGATCGCGTTGTCGGCGTTCGCGCCGGATACGCGGCGCGCGCTGAACTACTGGGTTGCGCTCGCGCTGATGACGGCGCTCGTGGCGGCGGTGTTCTTTCTGCTGCGCAGCCGGGTGGGCGCCTCGATTCAAGCGATCCGCGACAACGAGGAAGCAGCCGCGTCGCTCGGGGTCCGCGTCATGGCCACCAAGCGCTTGATCTTCGTATTGGCCGCCGTGGGTTGTGCCGCCGCGGGAGCGCTGACCCTTTCGACGCTGATCAGCTTCGAGCCCAAGACGTACTTCAGCGTGCAATGGACGGCTTACATGATCTTCATGACGCTCGTCGGCGGCCTTGGAACGTTCGAGGGCCCGATTCTCGGAGCCGTCATCTTTTTTGTGATCGAGACGTTTTTCGGCGCCAGCGGCGTGTGGTATCTGGTCGGCTTGGGCGCTTCGGCACTGCTGTTCTCGCTGTTTTTGCCGCGCGGAATCTGGGGAACGCTGCGCGACCGCTTCGGGATCCAGTTGATGCCGGTCGGCTACCGCTTGCAATTTCGGTCGCGCGCCGAGACCTGAGGCCGGCGGCCGCAGCACGGGCGGCCCGCGCCGACGGGGATTTCGACCGGTCGAGCGAACCGCCGGATGCTAAGATGCAAGTTCGCCGAAGCGTGAGCGCCGAGACGCCGAACGCCGCAGTTGCAGGATTGGCGCCCGGCAGCGGTGCGCGCAGCGACTACGTCCAATCGCTCGCGCGCGGACTCGCGGTGATCGAGGCGCTCGGAGCCGCCGGCCGGCCGTTGTCGTTGAGCGAGGCCGCGGAGCGGACCGGGCTTACCCGCGCGGGCGCGCGCCGCGCGCTGCTCACCCTCGAGCAGCTCGGTTACGTGGCGCTCGAGCGCCGCACGTTCCGGCTGCTGCCGCGCATCCTCAAACTCGGCTATGCGTACCTGGCCTCGCTCGACATCTGGGACGCGGCGCATCCGTTCCTCGAAGAGCTGGTGACGCGTCTGGGCGAGCAGTGCACGGCCGGCGTCCTGGACGGCGATGAAATCGTGTGCGTCGCGCGCGTCCAAACGCGCCGCATCATGAGCGTGAACTTGTCGGTGGGTAGCCGGCTGCCGGCCAGCGCTTGTGCGATGGGGCGCGTGCTGCTCTCGGCGCTCGCGGAGGACGAACTCGAACGCTACCTCGCGAGCGCCCGGCGCCCATCCTTTACTCCGCATACGATCACCGAGCCGGGCGCGTTGCGCGAAGCGATCGAGCGCGCAGGGCGCGACGGCTACTCGCTCGTCGATCAGGAACTCGAGTTCGGACTGCGGTCATTGGCCGTGCCGATTCGCAGCCGGCAAGACCAAGTCGTCGCGGCAATGACCGTCTGCGTTCACGCGGTGCGCTTCACCCCGGCGGAAATGCTGGAGCGCATTCTTCCCGAGCTACGCGCCACGTCGGCGCAGATTCAACGCGCGATCCATCACGGTTGAGATCCGTCCAGAAGTTTTGTAGCGGCGGGAAGGGAAAGAAGGTTTTTTCCGCAAAAAAGGAACGTGCGCTAGGCGCGCAGTTGTGCGCGTAGCGCACAAATTCGCGGGTTACTCTGGTTCGCGCCGCGCACACTGTGAGGGTGGAGTGTCCACATACAAGACCGTTTTCGGGTCGCTCGACGACTACCAGCAAGGTGAGGTCGAACTCATCTCCGGTGACGTCAAGCACTATACGTTTTCCAATATTTTCGCCGTCGCTTCGAAGTCCAAGCCGTACGAGAAAGTCGTGGTCGGCAAGAACCTCGAGTACGTGATGGAGGCGATTCGCGCCGAGGGCACGTCGCCGTGGTACGCGTGCTCGCACGACGAGTTCGTGATCGACATGGACGGCGACATCACGATCGAGCTGGTGAAATTGGCCGACCCGAACTCGATCGCGCCGCGGGATCGCGAAGGCACCGTGCTCGTGCACGGCGAGCCGGCCGGTCAGAAGATGGGCACGATCAAACTCAAGCGCGGCCATCAGGCGCTGTTGCCGGCCGGCGCCGCATATCGCTTTTCCGCCAGCCGCCCCGGCGTGCTGTTGATGCAGACGATCCTCGGCGTGCTCTCGGTCCAGAAATGGGCCGAGATTTGCCTGCAATCGAGTGACAAAGGGGTTCTCGCATGAGCATGCTCGCAGCGGATCTCGTCGAGCGCAGCGACGCCGACGCGCACACCGGCTATCGGGCCTTCCAGCTCGGGCGCTTCAAATTGTGGCGCGACGAGTATTTCGCGACGGTCGAATGGCCCGCGAAGGGTGAGAACCACATCCACAAGATGGCGATCGACTATTTTCTGCGCGCGCTCATGCGCGACGTAGCGTGGGGGTTCTTTTACGGCTGGGTCAACTTCGACCACATCATCGGAACGCGCAATCTGTACGGCTCGGTCGAACTGTACGCCGGCCGCTACAACGAGGCGTACCACGAGGCGGGCCTCTCGTACGTCGAGACCTTCGACGAACCGGTCATCATGGCGACCTTCAAAGCCATTCTGGCCGATTGGGTGAACGCGGGCTACGACCCGTTCGCGGCGCCGCAAGAGACCAGTTATTCGGTGTTCGGTGTGAAGTCCGGCGACAATCTCGCGGCGATCGAACGGACGCGCCAGAACACCAAGCGCATGCCCGGCATCCCGGGCGACTCGCCGCTGCGCGATGAGAAGCTTTATCCCGTCAACCGGCATTTCGCCGACGTTCCCCAAGACGAGCCCGACGTGCGTGCCGAGCCGGGCTTTGAAGGGGAACTGCACGCGTTCAACCTCTTCAAGTACCTCTCACGCTCCGACGTGACGTGGAACCCGTCGGTAACGGGCGTCTGCAAGGCGAGCCTTGCCTGCCCGACCACCGAAGAGTTCATTCTGCCGATCTTTCACGGCAACGATCGCGTCGAGTGGTTCATCCAACTCTCCGATCACATCGTGTGGGACGTGCAGGACAAAGAAACCGGCCGTCCGCGCGCCATGGTGACGATGCGCGCGGGCGACGTCGCGGCCATGCCCGCCGACATCCGGCACCAGGGCTACTCGCCAAAACGTTCGATGCTCTATGTCTGGGAGAACGCGACGCCCGGCATCCCCGCCTTGTACGAAAGCGGGAAGCTGCCGCCGTACCCGGTGGAATTCTAACCCGAGGAGTGGGACGGTGACGACGGCGCTCGACGCGGCGCGTGGCGTCCGCGTGCCCGACAAACTCTTCATCGGTGGGCGCTTCGTCGACGCGCTCGACGGGCGCACGTTGCCGGTGCGCGACCCGCACGACAACCACACGATCGCGAACGTCGCCCTCGCAGGGGCGGCGGACGTCGACCGTGCGGTCGAGGCCGCAGCGGCCGCGTTCCCGGCGTGGAGCCGCCTCGGTGCCGGGGAGCGCGGCCGGCTGCTCCTGCGCTTGGCTGACGCGATCGAGGCCAATGCCGACGAGCTGGCGCGTCTGGAAACGCTCAACACGGGACACCCGATTCGCGATTCGCGCTCACTCGACGTCCCGCGCACCGCGGCAACCTTTCGCTACTTCGGCGGCATGGCCGACAAATTCGAAGGCAGCGTGGTGCCGGTCGAGCGTGGATTTCTCGACTACGTTACCTACGAGCCGATCGGCGTCGTCGGTCAGATCGTTCCCTGGAACTTTCCGCTCATGTTCACCAGCTGGAAGATGGGACCGGCGCTGGCCGCCGGGAACACGGTCGTGCTCAAACCATCGGAGATCACGCCCCTGAGCGCGCTGCGCATCGGCGAGTTGATGTCGGAGATCGGTATCCCGGACGGCGTCGTCAACATCGTGCCGGGCTTCGGTGACGACGCGGGCGAGCGCATCGTGCAGCATCCGGGCATCGCGAAAGTGTCCTTCACCGGCTCGACGGCGGTCGGCAAACGCGTGGTCGCCGGAGCGGCCTCGAACCTCAAGCGCGTCGGTCTCGAACTCGGCGGTAAAGGCGGCAACATCGTTTTTGAGGACGCCGATCTTGCGGCGGCGGTCGGCGGTTCACTCTTCGCGATCTTTCACAATCAGGGCCAGGCCTGCATCGCGGGCTCGCGGCTCATCCTCCACGAACGTATCGCGGACGCCTTTCTCGAACGCTTTCTCGCAGTCGCGAAAACGATTCGCCTGGGCGACCCGTTCGATCCGCAGACCGAAATGGGGCCGTTGACTTCGAGCCTGCATCGCGACCGGGTCCTGGGGTACTGCGAGGTCGCACGCAGCGAGGGCGGCGAGATTCTGCTCGGCGGCAAAGCACCCGCCGCCCCCGAACTCGCTGCGGGCTGCTACGTGGAACCGACCGTGGTGCGAGCGCGCGCGACCGACCGCGTCTCGCAGGAAGAAGTGTTCGGCCCGTTCGTGACCGTGACGACGTTCGCCGACGAGCGCGAGGCGGTCGGGCTCACCAACGCGACCCAATACGGACTCGGCAGCGGGCTTTGGACGCGCGACCTCGCGCGCGCGCATCGGGTCGCGCGCGACGTTCGCAGCGGCATGGTTTGGATCAACTGTTACAAGCGCGTCCATCCCGGTTCGCCGTTCGGCGGAATGGGGGCGTCGGGACACGGACGCGAGATGGGGTTCGAGGCGATGCGCCAGTACACCGAGGCGAAGGCGACCTGGGTCAACGTCGACGCAGCGATCCCTCCGTTCTACGACCGCTGAACACCGCGCTCGAAGCTCGCCGGTTCACCTACGCGCCGCACGCGATGCGCGTCGTGTTCGGTGCGGGGGCGCGTGCGGAGCTGCGCGACGAAGTCGAGCGTCTGGGGGCGCGACGCGTGCTCGTGCTGTGTACCCCCGCGCGCCTGGATCTCGCCCACTCCGTCGCGAGCGTCCTCGGAGACCTCGTCGCCGGGACGTTCTCGGGCGCCGTGATGCACGTGCCGGTCGCCGTCGCAAACGCCGCGCGCCAGGCCGCGAGGGCGCTCGGCGCCGACTGCTGTGTCGCGATCGGCGGCGGCTCGACGATCGGTCTTGCGAAGGCCGTCGCTCTCGCGAACGGGCTACCGGTCGTCGCGGTTCCCACGACCTATGCCGGTTCCGAGATGACGCCGATCTACGGTCTGACCGAAGGCGGGCGCAAGACGACCGGCCGCGACGATAGGGTCCTGCCGCGCACGACGATCTACGATCCCGAGCTGACCCTCGACCTGCCCGCGGCCACCAGCGTCGCGAGCGGATTCAACGCGATCGCGCACGCGGTCGAAGCGCTCTACGCGCCGGATCGTAATCCCATCGTCGAACTCATGGCCGAAGAGAGCATCGCCGCACTCGGACGCGCGTTGCCCGGAATCGCTCGCGACCCGCGCGACCTCGAACTCCGCGCCGAAGCGCTCTACGGGGCGTGGCTGGCCGGGAGCGTGCTCGGGATGACGTCGATGGGACTGCATCACAAACTCTGTCACGCGCTCGGGGGCACCTTCGACCTGCCGCACGCGCAGACGCACGCGGTGCTCTTACCCTACGTGGCGGCGTATAACGCGGACGCTGCGGCGCCCGCCCTGGCGCGCGTCGCGCGCGCCCTCGGCGCGAGCGACGCGCCGGAGGGGCTCTACGATCTCGGAGGGGCGATCGGGACGCCGCGCTCGCTCGCCGAAATCGGGCTTCGGGACGTCGACCTCGACCTTGCGGCGGAACTCGCCGCCGCCAACCCGTACGGCAACCCGCGCCCCGTCGAACGTACGGCGGTGCGCCGCCTCTTACAATCGGCTTTCGACGGACGCCGTCCGTCGTTTTAAAGGAGGGATCATGCTCACTCGTCGTCGCGTACTCCAACTCGGCACAGGCGCCGCCGCTGCGGCTGCAGCGGTCGATACGTCGCGGCTCTTTGCGAACGCGCAAACTCCGCGTGAAATCGTCATCGGATACGTTTCACCCGAAACAGGCCCGCTCGCGCCGTTCGGCGAGGCGGACTCGTTCGTGCTCGCGTCGGTGCGCAAGCACATCGCCGGCGGCATCTCGATCGCCGGCCGCAAGCATCCCGTACGGATCGTCGTGAAGGACAGTCAATCGAGTTCGAATCGCGCGGGCGAAGTGGCCTCAGACCTGATCCTGAACGAGAAAGTCGACCTGATGCTCGTCTCGTCCACGCCCGAGACGACGAACCCCGTCGGCGACCAGTGCGAACTCAACGGCGTGCCGTGCATCTCGACGGTGACGCCGTGGCAAGCCTGGTTCTTCCCGCGCAAGGGCGACCCGGCGAAGGGCTTCCAGTGGACGTACCACTTCTTCTGGGGTCTCGAAGACGTGATCGCGTCGTACTCCACGATGTGGGACAGCATCAAGACCAACAAGCTCGTCGGCGGCCTCTTCCCGAACGACGGCGACGGGAACGCTTGGGGCGACGCGGCGCACGGTCTGCCGCCGGCGCTCGACAAGATGGGCTACAAGATCATCGACCCGGGCCGCTACGAAGACCTCACCACGGACTACAGCGCGCAGATTTCAAAGTTCAAGAGCGCGGGCACCGAGATCATCACGGGGGTTCCGATTCCGCCCGACTTCAAGAATTTCTGGACTCAGGCCGCGCAGCAAGGACTCCGGCCGAAGATCGCCTCGATCGCAAAGGCCGTGCTGTTTCCGAGCGCGGTCGAAGCGATCGGACCGAGCGCCTACGGGCTCACGACCGAGGTCTGGTGGTCGCCGCACCATCCGTATTCGTCGCCCCTGACGCACCAGAGCGCGGCCGAAATCGCAGCCTCGTGGGAAAGCGCGACCAAAAAGCAGTGGACGCAGCCGCTCGGCTACATCTACGCGTTGTTCGAAGTGGGGCTCGACGTGCTCTCGCGCACGGCCGATGTCGATAAGAAAGAGTCGATCCGCGATGCGATCAAGTCGACGAATTTGAAGTCGACCGTCGGAACGATCGCTTGGGGGAAAGGCCCGGTCCCCAACGTGGCCAAGACGCCGCTCGTCGGCGGGCAATGGAATCGCGGCAAGCGCTTCCCGTTCGACCTGGTGATCGTGCAGAACAAGACGGCGCCGGAAATTCCGGTCGGCGGGCACATCGTTCCGCTGGGCGGCTGAGGTGACGTGACGGCTCTGGTTGAAGTTCGCGAGGTTTCCAAAGCCTATGGTTCGCTCGTGGTGGCGAGCGACATCTCGTTCTCGCTCGACGCGGGCGAGGTGCTCGGGATCCTCGGGCCCAACGGAGCCGGTAAGACGACGCTTTTCAACATGATCTCGGGCGACGTCGCGCCCGATGCGGGTCGCATTTTCCTCGGCGGGGCGGACGTGACGCGGCTCCGGCCGCACGAACGCTGCCGCCGAGGAATCGGCCGCTCGTATCAGATCGCGCGGCCGTTCGGCGGCCTGACCGTCTTCGAGAACGTCCTGGTCGGCGCGATCTTCGGCGGCGGGGGCGGGAAGGCCGACGCCAACCGCCGCTGCGTCGAGGTGCTCGAACTGACCGGACTTCTGCCCAAAGCGAACCGGCTCGCGCGAACGTTGACCTTGATCGATCGCAAGCGTCTCGAATTCGCGCGTGCCCTCGCGACCGAACCGAACGTGCTGCTGCTCGACGAGATCGCGGGCGGATTGACGGAGCCCGAGGCGCGCGAGGTGGCCGACATCGTTCGCACGATCAAGGCTCGCGACGTCGCCATCGTCTGGATCGAACACGTCGTGCACGCTCTGCTCGCGGTCGCGACGCGCCTGTTCGTGATGCACCAGGGCGCGAAACTCATCGAGGGCGAGCCGCGCGCGACCATCGAGAGCGCCGACGTTCGCCGCATCTACATGGGCATCGAAGCGTGAGCGCGCTGCTCGAGACCCGCGCGCTGACGGCCTACTACGGCGATTTCCAGGCACTCTTCGGAATCGACGCGGAGGTGTGCGAAGGAGAGCGCGTCGCGCTGATCGGTGCGAACGGGGCCGGCAAATCGACGTTTCTGCGCGCCATCGCCGGCCTCGGGCGCTCCGCGCCGGACGCGATTCTATTCGACGGCACCGCGATCGGCGCCAAAGCGCCGCCCGAAATCGCGGCGCTCGGCATCGCGCTCGTTCCCGAAGGCCGGCGTCTGTTTGCGAGCCTCAGCGTCGAAGAGAATCTCTCGACGGGGACGTTCAACGGGCGCAAGGGTCCCTGGACGATCGATCGCGTCTACGAATTGTTTCCGGTCCTGGGGGAGAAGCGGCGCGCGAGCCCGAGCGCGCTGTCCGGAGGCCAGCAACAGATGGTCGCTATCGGCCGGGCCCTGATGGCCAATCCCCGGCTCTTGATGTGCGACGAAGTCTCGCTCGGTCTCGCGCCGGCGGTCGTCAAAGACGTGTACGCGGCGCTCCGGCGGGCCTGCGATGCCGACGGCGTGAGCGTCGTGATCGTCGAGCAAGATATCGATCTGGCGTGCGAGATGTCGCAGCGCGCCTACTGCTTCACGCACGGCAGCGTGTCGCTCTCGGGTGAGAGCGCCGCGCTCACGCGGGACGCCATCTCCGCGGCGTACTTCGGGGTCTAGGCGTGAACTGGGTCGACACGATCGTGCAAGGCACGCTGCTCGGGGGACTCTATGCGCTCTTCGCAATGGGTCTCGCGGTCATCTACGGCGTGATGCGTCAGATCAACATCGCCCACGGCGACTTCATCGTGCTCGGCGCCTACATGTCGTTGGGCCTGATCGCGGCGACCGGTCTGCATCCGTTCCTGGTCATTCCGCTCGGGGCCGCGGTCTTCGCGCTGTTCGGCTACGCGCTCCAGCGCGGGCTGCTGAACCGCACGCTCGGCGGCGGCATCCTCGCGCCGCTAGTCGTGACGTACGGCCTCGCAATCGTCGTCGAAAACGTGCTTCAGCAGACGCAGTCCGCCGACGCACGCTCGATCAAATTGCCCGGGCTCGATACCGCGAGTTTGCCGCTCGGCGGGGGTCTCGCCGTCGGCGTCTTTCCGCTGATCATGTTCGTCGTGGCCGCCGCCGTAGCAATCCTGCTCGAGATCGTGTTCAACCGAACGCGCCTCGGGGTCGCGTTTCGCGCGGTGTCCGACGATCGTGAGATCGCGTCCATCGTCGGGGTGCGGGACCAGCGCCTCTTCGGCTACGCGAGCGCCATTTCGTTTGCCGTGATCGCGGTCGCGAGCGTGTTCATGGGGATCAAGTTCACCTTCACGCCGTCGCTCGGCCCGAACTTCTTGCTCTATGCGTTCGAAGCGATCGTCATCGGGGGTATGGGTTCGTTCTACGGGACGCTCGCCGGCGGGGTGATCCTCGGCATCGCACAGGCGATCGGCTTCGCGCTCAATCCGGGCTGGGGCATCCTTGCCGGCCATTTGGTCTTTCTCGCAGTCTTGCTCGTGCGTCCCACCGGACTCTTTGCGAGGACGGCGTGATCGCGGCCCAGCCCGTCCGCGTCGAACGCGGCGGCGCGGCTGGGCGAGCCGGCATCGCCATCGCCCTCGTCCTCGTGATCGGGCTAGCAAGCGGACCGTTTTGGCTCTCCTCGGAGGCGATGCGGCTCGTCGTCGAGTTCGTGTGCTTGCTCACGATGGCGCAAATGTGGAACGTGCTCGCGGGCTACGGCGGTCTCATTTCGATCGGCCAGCAAGCCTACATCGGCATCGGCGGATATGCGCTCTTCGTGTTCGCGAATCAACTCGGGTTCAACCCGTTTCTCAGCATCCCGCTCTCGGGGCTCGTCGCCGCGCTGCTCGCGATCCCGACGTCGCGTCTGGTGTTTCGTTTGAGCGGCGGATACTTTGCGGTGGCTACCTGGGTCGTCGCCGAAGTGTACCGCTTGCTCGTCGCCAACGACTCGGCACTCGGCAGCGGGGCCGGGATCAGCTTGATCGCGATGCTCCAGTTCGACAAGGGAACGCGCGAGTCGATCACGTTCTGGACCGCCGTCGCGTTGCTCGTGGCGACGGTCGGGGGCCTTTACTGGCTGCTGCGCTCGCGGGTCGGGCTCGCGCTCACCGCGATTCGCGACGACCCGGTGGCGGCGGAGAGCCAGGGCGTCGACGTCGCGCGCACCAAGTTCTTGGTGTACGCGATCGCCGCGTTCGGAACCGGATGTGCCGGCGCACTGTACTTTTCGAGCGCGCTGCGCATTTCGCCCGACGCCGCATTTGGGATGGATTGGATCCCGCTCTTGTTTTTTACCGTGGTCATCGGCGGCATCGGAACGATCGAGGGCCCGATCGTCGGGACCCTTCTGTATTTCATCGTGCGCCAGGAATTCAGCGACTACGGCACGTGGTACCTGATCGCACTCGGGATCCTCGCGATCGTGGTCATGATCCGTTTTCCGCTCGGGCTGTGGGGCGAGGTTGCGGCCCGCTTCGGCTGGCACGTGTTTCCGATCCAACACATCTTGCGCGATCCCAAGGAGACCACTTGACGATGAACGAGCTGCACGAGAACCACACGGCCGCGTGGTTGACCCAAGCGGTCATCGACAGCGCGAGCACGGCCCCAGACGCGCGGCTGCGCACGATCTTCAGCAGCTTGATCGAGCACTTGCACGCGTTCGTCCGCGAGGTGGAGCTGACGCCGGAAGAATGGATGGCCGGCATCGAGTTTCTCACCGCGACCGGGCAGAAATGCGACGGCGTGCGGCAAGAATTCATTTTGCTGTCGGATACGATCGGCGTCTCGATGCTCGTCGACGCGCTTGCGAGCCGGGTGGCGAGCGGCGGCACCGAGTCGACGGTTCTCGGGCCGTTCTTCACGACCGACGCGCACGACGTAGCCGCCGGGGGAAGCATTGCGAAGGCGGGTGCCGGTCAGCCGCTCTTCGTCTCGGGACGCGTGCGGGACACGTCGGGGCAGCCCGTGGCGAACGCCGTGATCGAGGTCTGGGAAGTCGACGGCACGGGAACGTACGACGTGCAGTATGCGGATCGCGTCGAGCCGGATTGCCGGGGGCGCCTGCACACCGATGCGAACGGCGCATTCGATTTTCGCGGCATACGGCCGGTGAGCTACTCGATTCCGGGCGACGGACCGGTCGGAGCGATGCTCGCGGCGCTGGGCCGCCACACGATGCGCCCGGCACACGTGCATTTCAAAATCGAGTCGCGCGGACACGTGCCGCTGACGACCGCGATCTACGCGAAGGGTGACCAGTACTTAAACGGAGACGCCGTCTTCGGGGTCAAGCCGTCGCTGATCGGCGACTTCGTGCGGCACGACGACGCCGCAGAAATGCGCGAGCGCGGCTGCGATACGCCCTTCTTCACGCTCGAGCGCGATTTCGTGCTGGTTCCGGTTCAAGTCGCCGCTCCGGCGTGATCGAGCTGTGCGCCACGGACGCGATCGCAGATGGGGAGGCGCGTCTTTTCGAACGCGAGGACGGCAAGGAACGGGTTGGCGTCGTGCTCGTGCGCGATGGCGTCGGCTTCCACGCCTACGTCAACGTGTGCCCGCACTTCGGCGTTCCACTCGACATCGGTCAGGGCATCAAGACCTTTCGCAAACACATCCTCTGCGTGAACCACTACGCCGTCTTTCGTTTCGCGGACGGCGCGTGCGTCGACGGTCCGTGCCTCGGCGCGTCCCTCGATCCCGTTGCGGTCATCGTTCGCGACGGCCGCGTCCTGCTCGACGATCCGAAATTCTCCGGCGTGAAGCCGAAGTAGGGCGCGAGAAGAGAGCGGAGCAGCGAACGTCAGGCGAGCGTTACGAGCGGAGCGTTGGCTTCGATGGTTTCGCCGACGCCGGCGACCACGGCGGCGACCGAACCGGCGCGGTGAGCGCGAATCTCGTTCATCATCTTCATCGCCTCGATCACGGCGACGACCTGTCCTTCGCGCACCTCGTCGCCGGCCGCGACCGAGATCTCCACGACGACGCCGTGCATCGGTGAGACGACCTCGTTGCCGCTCGGGCCGCGGCCGTTGCGCGCCCGCGAAAGGCCCGGCTTCGGCGCCGAGGGCCGCCCGCCGGAGGACGGTGCGGCCCGCGCCGCCGGCCGGTCGAGCAGCCGCACGACGTAGAGTCTGTCGTTGACCTCGACGCGGACGACTTCGGCGTCGACCGCGGCGGCCGTTGCGCCGGGCATCGGCGCGCTCGGCGCCGCAGCCGCGGGCGGCGTCCAGGTCGCCGCAAACGCCTCGAGGGTGGCGGTGCCGTAGTCGCCGCGCACGACCGGCTCGTGGTCGTTCAGCGCGCGCAGAAAGCCGAGCGTCGTCGGGACGCCACCGATCGCGTACTCGTCGATCGAACGCCGCAGGCGGGCGCGCGCACGGTCGCGCGTTGGTGCCCAGACGATCAACTTCGCGATCATCGAATCGTAGTCGGGCGAAATCTCGGTGCCGAGCGTGGC
>Ga0302325_10007506_pt1 | contig 24181 bp, 18 predicted proteins | sample Palsa_T0_2_FD_201948 | JGI IMG/M metagenome (GOLD analysis project Ga0302325, IMG submission 201948) | Peat permafrost microbial communities from Stordalen Mire near Abisko, Sweden - Palsa_T0_2 | ecosystem: Environmental > Terrestrial > Soil > Palsa > Peat permafrost | place: Sweden: Abisko... | reverse complement strand
GTGGAGGCCGGGAGCACCCTGCAGGCCCTCGGCAAGTGCATGGATATCAACGGGGGCGGCACGGCTGACGGGACCACGGTGGACCTGTACGACTGCAACAACACGGCCGCCCAGGTCTTCATCCCGCAATCCAACGGGTCCCTCTACAACCCGCAATCCGGCAAGTGCCTCGACGACACGGGCTGGTCAACCACCCCGGGCACCCAGCTGCAGATCTGGGACTGCACCGGCAACGCCAACCAGCAGTGGTCCCTGCCCTGACGGCCCAACCAGAGGCAACCTAACGTTCAGTCGGCAGTGACCCGTCAGCCGCACGCCACACTGGTCGGCGACGGGTCGCTGCCGCTGTAGGTGCCGGTGAAGCCGACCGTGACGGTGCCTTTCGGCGCGATGCTCGCGTCATAGGGCTCGTTGCTGATGCTGACCGTCTCGCCCGACTGGGTGAACGTGCCGTTCCACAGGCTGCTGATCTTCTGGTCACCGGGGAACGTGAATCCGGCGGTCCATCCGTTAAGTGGGCTGGTGCTGTTGTTGGTGATGGTGACCTGCCCCTGGAATCCGCCGGGCCAGCTGTTGACCACCGAATACGCGGCGGAGCACGACGCCGCGCCGGACGAGGTGGGGGACGGGCTCGGCGAGGGGGTGAGGCTGGGAGTCGGGCTGGGAGTCGGGCTGGGCGAGGAGGCGGATCCGCCGAGGCTGACCGAGAAAGAGTTGGTCGCGAGGCCGGCGCCACCCTGCCACAGCTCGAAGCCGGCCTCGACGTCGATGAGGTAGCACGAGGACGACAGGTAGCCGCGGCTGACCGCGTCCTGGGCCAGCGTGCCGACGTCCAGGTTGCTCACCGAGGTGGTCCCGCTCGTCATCGAGTAGGAGATCGTGTTCCAGCTCGACTGGGCCCCTTCCCAGATGTTGTAGGTGTGGCCGCCGACGCTGACCCCGCTGGCGACCTGCGAGCCGAACGGCTGGACGCTGCCATTGTGGTTGAGCCACACCATGAGCTCGGTGCAGTTGGGCTGGCCGGTGGTGGTCGGCGTCTTGTTGAACCAGATGTCGTAGGCGACGTCATAGGCGCTGCTGCCGCCGGGCTGGGTGGTGCTCCAGCTCGTCGTCACCGCGCCGGACGTCAGCTTCGACACCTCGATCGGCGTGCTGGTCAGGCCGCCAGAGCTGCAGCTGCCCCAGTGACAGCCCTGGTAGATCGACGGGTAGGCGCCCGGGGAGCCGTCGGTGGCGTTGGCGATGGACGAGTTCGCCACGGTGAAGTCGGCGTTGCCGTCGGTGGTGACGCACTCGGAGGCGCTGGAATCGTACTCGTTGTTCTGGACGATGTAGGTACCGCCTCCCACCGTCGCCGTCTGCTCGCTGCAGAGCGTCGTGGTGGCGGCGCGGGCGTGGGTCGCGCCGAGCAGGACGAGCAATGTCGCAGCCAGGGCGGTGGCCAGAGCGGTCGCGGCCGTGATGAGGCGTCTCGACAGTCCCATGTGCGTGCCCTTTCGTCCCTGAGCCCGCTCCGATGCCGGCCGTGCTCACGCTAACCCGGCGTATGTCCAGGCCCGCCGTGGTTTCGCGAACGCTGCGCCGGGCAGCAGGTCAGCGCGCTCACGCGAGGCCGGCACCGTGAAAGTCTCACCGATCCGGCCGGCCAGCGCCCGCACTGGCCGTCATGACCGGGGCGGCCGTAGCCTTGGGGCCTTGATCGTCACTGGGAGGCTGGATGACTGTGCGGCATGCGATGCTCGTCATCGCGCGGACGGTCTTCGATGTGGTCGAGATCCCTGGCCAGGAACCCCTGGTGGTGACCAAAGGCGCGGGAGATGAAGCGGCGCGTCAATGGTGGGACGAGAACCAGCGCGTCGTCGCGGCCGACATATTCCGGCAGACCAACGCCTCCTGGCAGCGGAAGCTCGCGGAATGGAACGCGAGCACGGTTATCGACTTCGGCAAGGAGCGCCTCCATGACGGAGGCCCCCGGGTGGACGTGGCCCGGATCAGGTTTCCCGACGGCACCGAGACCGCGGTGCCTCCCGAGGCCGCCGAGGACTACGTCACGGAAGCATTTCGTGAGCAGCATCCGCCGCCGACCGTGGCCGCTCAGTTCGCCGACTGGCTCGACACGATCAAGGTCACCGAGCTGCGCACGTGGGGCGGCTGGCTCTTCGACGGGGCCGAGAACGTGCCGCTGAAAATGGGGCTGCCGGCTTCACAGTTCGGTTACCCCATCAGGGAGGTGCTCAGCTGCCTGGACCGGCTGGGCGTCGACGGCTGGCGGGTCGTGCACGTCTCCGAGGACCGGGGGGTCTACGACATGGAAAACGACGCCGCCGGGGATCCCGTTGTCACCACGTGGGGGTACCTGCTCGACAAGACCTGGTGACGCCCGGGGCGGCGGGGGGGTGGGCCCGCCCTGCTGGTGCCGGACGGGCCAGCCGCCGTGGCGCGGGTGACCGGGCCAGCTACGTGGTGCTGGCCGTGCTGGCCGGAAGGGTGCCCAGCGGTGCGTTGGACGCCCCGCCGGTGCCGGCGAAGATCTCGAACTCGGAGATCTGCCCGGCGGGCCAGCCGGTGTTGGCGGTGAAGTTGAGCTCCAGGTACTGCTCGGTGACCGCTGACGGCAGGCTGATGGTCACGGTGTTGCCGGTGGCGGGGTTGAAGGTGTAGCCGGCGGACGCGACCAGGGTGGTCCAGGTGCTGCCGTTGGTGCTGCCCAGGACGGAGAGCGTCTGGGTGCGGGTGGCCCAGGCGGTGGACGGCGGCAGGTCGAGGGTGATCGACCCGACGGTCTGGGCAGAGCCGAGGTTGGCTTCCAGCCACTGCGGGAAGTCGCTGTCGGTGCTCTCCCAGTAGGTGCTGGTGTTCCCGTCGTTGGCGTTCGACGGCGCGTAGGACTGCGTGGAGCCGCTGGCCGTCATCGTGGCCCCGAGAGCCAGGTTCGTCGTCGCGGTGACGCCGACCCCGGACAGGGTCACCCCCAGCGGCAGGGTCGTGGTGCTGTTGGTGATGGACAGCGCGCCGGTCTGGGTGCCCCCCGCGGTGGGAGCGAACTTCACGCTCACGGTGCAGGATGCGCCCGCGGCCAGCGAGGTGCCGCAGGTGTTGGTCTGGCTGTACTCACCGCTGACGGCGATCGAGGAGATCGTCGCGGCGGTGCTGCCGGGGTTGGAGACCGTGGCCGTCTGCGCCCCGCTCGTGGTCCCCGCGGCCTGGTCGCCGAAGGACAGGCTGGTCGGGGAGACCGTCAGGCCGTTGTTGGAGACGGTCGAGTTCCCGCTGGTGCCGACCAGTTCGATCGTGGTCGGGCTGCCTGGCTCGCCGGAGGGGATGGACAAGGTCCCCGTGGTGATGCCGGATCCGGTGGGGGTGAAGGTGACGTTGACGGTGCAGGTGGAATCGGTCCCCAGGCTGGAGCCGCAGTTGTTGGTCTGCGCGAAGCCGCCGGAGGCCGCGATGGCGCCGATGCTCGTCGCCGCCGTGCCGCCGTTCAGCACGGTGATCGCCTGGCTGGAGCTGGTGGCGCCAGAGTTCACGTTCTGGAACGTGAGGATGTCGGGACTGGCGTCCAGCGCCTGGCTGGCCGGGAAGCCGCAGACGGTGGTCGACCAGCCGGAGTCACCCGAGCCCTGGGTAATGGTGCCCGAGCCGCAGTTGTACTGGCCCGCGTCGCCGATGCCGGTCGCGGTCGTGCTCGACACGGTGACCGACCCCGCCGCCTGCTCCTGGAAGGCGAACGTCCCGGCATTCGTGATGGTGTTACCGGTGATGTTGACGTTGGTGATCGAGCTGCCGATGAACTGGAACGCCTCGAACGGGCTGTCGTTGATCGTGTTGTTCGTGATGTTGACGGTCCCGGTCATCGCGCTGTCGTCGGCGTACAGCCAGATCGCGCCGACGCCGAAGTGCCAGTTCGGGTCGAACTGGCCGGTGCGCTCCAGCGTGTTCCCGCTGACCGTCGTGGTGCCCGACAGCGCGACCGAGCTGAACCGGTTGGCGACCTGGATGCCGCCGCCCTGGGTGATGGTGTCCTGGCCCAGGTCGTTGGTGATGCTGTCGCCGTTACCGCCGTAGATGGCGAAGTTGTTGGCCAGGCCGGGGGAATCGACGGTGTCCTGGTTGAAGCTGTCCCCGGAGTCGGCCGTGCCGTTCGACCACATGGCCATGCCGTCGTCCTGGGTGTTGCGGGTGAAGGTGTTGGTGACGGTCGAGTTGGTCACGCCGCCGTCGAAGTTGACGCCGTCGGCGGTGGTGTCCTGGATCCGGACCCCGGTGATGGTCAGGTTGGTGCAGGGCCCGTCGACCCAGATGCCGACCTTGGTGTTCTGGATCCACACGTTGGAGATGGTGGAGTTGCTGAAGCCGCCGTTGAAGCCGTTGACGGCGGAGTCGCTGTCGTTGCGGACGTTCACCGTGCCGAAGATCGACAGGTTGGAGACCGTGACGTTGTTGCTGGCCGGGCTCTGGTTACCGGAGAACCCGGCGTCGTTCCCGGTCAGCTCCGTGTACCAGGGGCCCGCTCCGGTGACGGTGACGTTGTTGACGCTCAGCTGGGAACTGACCTGGTACGTGCCCTGGGGCAGGTAGACGCCGGTCCCCGCGGCTGAGGCCGCGTTGATGGCGCTCTGGATCGCGCTCGTCGAGTCGGTGGCCCCGGTCGGGTCCGCGTTGTACGGCGCGGCTGTGGCGTTGATGTACCCCGACGGCGACGCCGTGGCGGCGCCTGCCGTCTCGAAGTCCGCGGTGTTGATCGCGTACCACGGCGCGGTGTCCCCGGAGTCGACCTGGAGCTTGACGGTCGTGCCCGCGGGCAGGGTCGAGCCGAACTGGTACCGGACGTCGTTGTAGAAGTCGTGCTCGAGGCCGTCGCTCGGTGTATTGGTGAACGGATAAGACCCGTACAGCCAGCTGTACTTCGAGGTCAGCTGCAGTGACGTGGTCTGCGTTCCGTTGACGTACAGGCTCAGCGGCGCGGTCAGCCCCGTCCCGTCGCTGGAGTCAGGGATGGCGTAGTGGAAGTCCACCGCGTTCGCCGACTGGGTGAGGGTGAACTGCACGTACTTGCCCTGCCCGGACAGCAGGACCACCTTGCGGCCGGTGGCCTCGGAGGCCAGCGTGCCGAAGTAGTAATCCGGGCCCAGGGTCGTCCCGTTGGTGGTGGCGTTCACCGCGTTGTACTCAGTGAACGGGACGCTGGCGCCGGGTGTCGTCGCGGCGGCCGCGGGCTGGGCGAAGCCGCTGGCCAGGCCAATGGTGGCGAGGCCGATGGTGGCGCCGGCGGCGCCCAGGCCCGCGGCGGCCAGGGCGAAGGCAACCAGGGCGGCCGCGAGCCGCCGGAGTCTGCGGCGCCTGGTACGGGTGGCGATCAGCTCATGCATGCGCTGCTCCCTTCGAGGAGTCCGGCGGACGCGGAAGTCCGGCCGGGTAGGGCCCCCCGTGGCTGGTGGTGTGCAGCTGCAGCTGACGGTTCGATCGACCTCACCGTACAAAAGGGCAGATGTCATTGCAATGTTTCTACGAGATTAAGAAATAAATCGATCGCCAGCGCCCGGTGGTGGCCGCGCAGGTATGGCCGCTGGCCGCCGTTCCCACGGGAACTGCCTGCGGCAATGCGAATGGCTGTCCGATTTGCCGGATCTGCCCAGGTGGATGGGCGGGCGGATGGCATGGCCGACCTCGGCGGCCCGAGACGCGAGGGGCCAGAGCAACCCGCGAGGTCTTGTGGGCGTGGGTCACGCGGCGCTGCCGGCGGATCTAGCCGAGCCATTGTGTAGAAGCGTCGACTTCTTACAGCAATCTGCAAAAAATTGCAGCGAGCTGGCTGCAAGTGAGGGTCATGCCGGGGTGCTTCCATGATCATGCGGGCGGGCGCGTGTGGGGCGGAGGGCCGGAGAGTCACGCGGCCGTGTGCCGATTATGAATGATTTGTCCCAGTTTGCGGGAGCTTCACGAGTCGTCAGTGGTGCGCCGCGATTGGCCGGCGAAGCGTGCTGGGACGCTTTGTTACGTCCTGGAAAATTCGCGGTGCATGTCGACTGATGCCGGAAATGACCGCTATGATCTCGCAGTGGCCAACCTGAAGGTCGCGCCGGTAGGCAGTATCGGCGGCAACCTCCGTTCGGCGAACTCTGATCCAGCGGCATTACTGACAACGATGGGCACGTCGATGCTGCGCCAAAAGGCGGGCGAGGGCTCAGCAGGGGTCAAGGAAGGCTCTGCGGAGACCACGGGCGCTGCCACGAGCACTCTATGTTCCACGAGTACTCCATACTTCCGCGCGTATCTGGGACCGCTTGGAGCCGGCGGCGCTCACATGCGAGCCGCTGAGCCGCGGGGACCAGGTCACCCTAGGCGGCAGCCAACCCGCGCGCATTATCTCCGGGTATTGAATCAGGCCTATTTCCGCTGCCACGCGAACATTCTTAAGCACGCTGGCTGGCACGAGAGGAATACAGATGACGGATCACTCCGCAGCTACCGTCGCGGGAGCGGCGCCGTCCCCGCCGGCCCGGCTCGAGCCCAATGCGATCGGCGTGGCGCAAGACACTGTCATCGGTATGGCCACGTCCGCCCCGGCGGCAGTGGTCGCCATCATCCTGGCCTCCCTCGCCGTGGCCACCAACTACGGCAGTGGGCCGGCTCTCGTCGTGACCGCAATTCCCATGCTTATCATTGCCAACGCCTATCGCCGCCTGAACATGTGGAACGCGAACTCCAGCGCGTCTTTCGAATGGGTTGGCCGCGCAATCAACCCCTACCTAGGTTTTCTGACCGGATGGCTGATGATCGCCGGCTATGTCCTCGGGACCCTCAGCGGGGTCGAGGTCCTGGGGCCATCCGTCCTCGCCATCTTCGGCTCCTCCTCGACGAACACCTGGGCTGACGTCGGCATCGCCACGGCGGTCGGACTTGTGATGCTCGTGATCGCGGTCGTCGGCATCCGCATCACCGCGCGGACTCAGGTCGGCATGGCGGTGGTCGAGTATTCGATTCTTGTCGGCATCTCGATCTGGGGCCTGGTGGCCGTGCTCGGTCACCATCCGGGTACCTACCCGATTACCCGGGGCTGGTTCAGCCTGAGCGGAATCGGTGGCCACGGCAGCGCCGTGGCCGGGTTCCTCATCGCGGTGTTTGCCTTCAGTGGCTGGGACGGCACCATCTACGTCAACGAGGAGGTGAAGCACCGGCGCGTGAACCCGGGCCGGGCCGCCATCATGGCGGTCCTCCTCCTCACCATCCTCTACACGCTGGCCCAGGTGGGCCTGCAGGGAGTGGTGTCACCGGCCAAGCTCCAGGCCCACTCGACCTCCGCGCTCGTCTATGTCGCCCAGGCGCTGGGCGGCAGCAGCTGGGCCAAGGTCATGGCGCTCTCCCTCGCGCTGTCGGTGATCGCGACCACGGGTACCGGTATCGTGGTCGGCGCCCGGATCATCTATGGGATGGCGAGCTACCGCGCGCTGCCCGAGTTCCTCAGCAACGTCTCCCGCCGCTTCTCCACCCCGGTCGCGGCTACCATCATCTTCGGCCTGGTCGTCATCGGGGCCGCCTGGGCTTACCTGCTGGCCACCACGGTCCAGAACGCCTTCAACGACGTCGTCGACGTGACCGGCCTGCTGTTCGCCGTCTTTTACATCCTCACTGCGCTCGCCAGCCTGGTCTATTACCGGCGCCGAGTTATCAGCGGCGTCTGGGACGCGCTGATCCTCGGCATACTGCCTCTCGGCTCGGCCGGGTTCCTCGTCTGGATGGTGGCGAAGTCGCTGCAATCCGCGCCCGCGCAACAGGTCTGGTCGCTGGTCGGTATCGTCGTTCTCGGCGTAATCCTGATGTTCGCCGCACGTTTCATCCTGCGATCGCCGTTCTTCCAGATCCAACGGGAGAGCGACCAGAACCAACGGGAGAACGACCCGCAGCAACGCTAACCGGGACCGCGGAGCCCAGCCCATATCAGTGGCCCGCGTAAGCCAGGGCCAGGTAGCGGCCGGCCTGGGCCGATCCTCAGCGGACGGCCTGGGCCGGCCTGGCCTCCCATGTGGTCCACAGCGGCCGGTATCCCTGCTGGCTCCAGAACGGCGCGGACAGTGGATTGACCTGCTCATAGTGCAGGAGGGTGATGGGGACGCCCACCGCCTCCACGTCCCGGTGCAGCCGGGCGACCAGGTCAGCACCGATGCCACGGCCTCGCTCACCCGGCAGCACGACCATCAGGAAGAGGTAAGCGACGGGCGCCAGCCGCGTCATCGGCGCGATCCAGCCCGCAGACTCCGGCCGCTCAGCGGCTAGCATGCCGATCGCGGTACCGTCGCGCTCGGCCAGCCACGTCCAGGGCTCGGATTCGTACAGCAGCCCGGCAGCTTCGCCGCGTAGCGCATCCGCTGTATCCGGCCGCTCGACGGTGTCGCTGAAGTGCGCATCGAACCTGACCACCTCCAGGCCCAGGCGGACGACCGTGTCGATGTCCGCCTGGCCGGCCCGCCGTATCTGCACCCCGTCATCCGCCGCGGCGCCGGGCGCGGTCGCGCCGGTGCCGGCCATGCCCGCAGATCCTGTGAGCGGGCGGCCGGTTGGGCGCGCCGCGACGACGGCGAGCGGCGCAAACCCGTGCCGCAGCAAGGCCGCGACTCCGGCGATGTCACGGCTGGGCCAGGTGACGACGGCCGCCGTGTCCTGGTCATCGGAGTGGGGCTGCTCGGCCAGGTGATCTCGCCATAGCGACAGCAGCCGGTCCAGTGCGTCCGTGACGTCCGGGCCTGCTACCTGGGGGGTGAGCTGGAATCTGCGCGCCGCGCCCCAGGCCAGGTCCATCGACCCAGGCGGCCCTACCCAGTGCTCGCAGCTCCCGGTCGCGGCTGGCTGCCCGTCGGGCCCGGCGACAACGAGGCTCGCGTCGCAACCGGGCGGCGCAGTCACCGCCAGCGGCAGCAGCGGATCGATGACCTGCCAGCGTCTCGTGACCTGCGCGATAACGCTGGTCGCGGTGCCCCCGGCGGCAGCCGACATGAGTACCTCCAGACCTTCGATCGCCGAACGCGCAGGTGCGCTAGCCGTGGGTGCTGTCGCTGCCCGCGATGTTCGTCAGGCTGTCCCGTACCGTCTGAGTCAGCGGATCCCCGGGGGGCAGGACCCGCTCACAGCGGGCCACGGTCTCGCGGAGCACGGTCGTCGCGTCGCTCAGCCGGCCCACAGCGTAGTAGGCGTGCGCCAGGTTCGCGCGACGCGCCAGGGTGTCGGGGTGATCGGCGCCCAGAACCCGCTCGTAGCCCGCGCAGGTCTGCTCGTAGAGCTGCACCGCGGAGGCCATCCGGCCCGCGGTGTGGTAGGCGGAGGCGAGGTTGCCGCGGGCCGTGATCGTGTCCAGGTGGTCCGGGCCCAGGACACGCTCCCGGTCGGCCAGGACCTTCTTGTACTGCGCGATGGCGTCCTTGAGGCGGCCGTCGGCCAGGTAAGCGTCGGCCAGCTTCTGGCGGGTGGCCATGACGTCAGGATGCCGGGCTCCCTGACTGCGTTCGCGGTCGGCGAGCGTGCGCCGGTACAGGGCGATCGCGTCGGAGGATCGCCCCATGGCCCGGTACGCGTCGGCCAGCTCATCGCGTGCGCGGAGCGTGTCGGGATGGTCAGGCCCGTGGATCCGCTCGTAATCGCTGGCCACGTCGTCCAGGATGCTGACCGCGTCGGCGAGCTGGTTTGCGGCCAGTGACGCATGGCCGAGATTGCGGCGGGCCACGATGGTGCCGGGATGGTCCGGCCCGAGCACGCGGACCCGGTCGGCGAGAACCCACTGAAACCACGAAACCGCCTTGGCCGGCTGGCCGGCCGCCAGGTACGCGTCAGCCAGCCGCTGGCCGGCGACCAGGGTATCGGGATGGCCCGGCCCGAGGAGGCGGTCGCTGACCGTGGCCAGTTCAGTCCAGTAGGCGACAGCCGGGCCGGTCAGCCGGGCGCTGTCCAGGCTCTGCCCGGCCCGGAGCAGCAGCAGATGGCAGCCGCCCGCCCACAGCAGATCGCCGGCGGCCCGCTGAAGGCTGGCGGCACACGACCGGAGGTCCCCGGCGAGCCATGGCTGCGGCTCATCCCGGGGCCACACCTCCAGCAGCGCGTCGGCGGCCGCTCGCACCGCCCGGGTCAGCATGCCTTCCGGCGTCGCCGCGCGGATCGCCGCCTGCAGCACCGAGTTGATCCGGACCGTCGGCGGTGTGGCCGTCATATCGATGGCCAGCAGGCCGGCGCGTTCCAGGGTGAGCAGCGCGCCCCAGGCGCGCTCGCGATCCGCCGGGCCCCCGGCACCGCCCCGGGAAAGGTACCCGGCCACCGCTGACGAGGTGAAGACCGGGACGGGAATCCCGTGGCCGTCGAGCAGCGCGGCCAGCACCAGCACGGACTGGATGCCCCCGCCCGGCGCGAGCCGGTCAGCCTGCTCGACGGAGAACGTCCAGGTGACCGCGGCGGCGGGCGGGCCGTCCCCGGCGGTCCCGGTCAGCTGCTCCCGCCGGCGGACAAAATAGTCCCGGTATTCACGGCACGACAGCGCTGAGCTCGCGATCACGACGCTGGCCTGGGCGAGCGCCAGCGGTTCGCAGCCAAGATCCCGGACGAGGTCTATCGCCCCGATGCGCTGGTCCGGGTCGGCGGTCAGGCGTCCCATCAGGTAGCTCAGCGCCTCGCGGGAACTGAAAACCTCGACCGGGAGAACCTGCGTCCGGTGATCGTCGGGGATGGTCGTGGCATTCGCGGTCGTGATGAGGGTCATTCCGGCCGGACCCTGCGGCCAGAGCCCCTCCAGATCCGCCGCGTCAGACAAATCGTCGAATACCACCAGCCACGACCGGCCGGTCTCACTGAGGAAGTTGACAAAGCGCGCGGCGATCGCCTCGGCTTCACCGGCCGGATCGGCTCCCATCGCCCCCACCGCCGCCTCCACGTAGCCGGAGAGCACCGACGCCCGGCTCGTGGCCACGATCCACACCAGCAGGTTGACCCGGCGGGATTGCGATAGCCATTCCGCAAAAGACACCGCGAGCTGGGTTTTGCCGCACGATCCCAGCCAGTTCCGCAGGCCCTCCTCGGCCTTCTGGCCGGGCGCCAGCACGACCGTGGCCCCCGGAATCAGCGCCGTCCCCAGGCCGGGTCCGGTCTCCGACCTGGTCATGAAGCCATCCGCCAGCGGGGGCACCGCGCCCGACCGGACCGGCCACGCTACCGGCCCGCTCCGCAATCCCACCGGCCCCCCGGCCGGTACCTGACTGTCCATGGCCCGCTACCGCTGACCAGCGACCGTCCGGGCCACCGCTCCAGGAGGAGCGGGCGGCCAATCCGGATTCAAAGCCGAACTGCCTGAGCCAAACACCTTATGTATCACCTTCCGTAATTCAAATGTCACGCTAATCACGCCAGACCTGTCGTGTGAGGAACACCGGCACTACGCGCGCCCAGTACGGCCAAATACAACCCTCACAACCTAGACCCGGTAGCTGCCTGAGTTGGCCAAGGCTCAGAACCGCCTGAAGATCTGCTGGAGAGGATGTGCTCGACCAGCGTAATCAGAACCTGCTTTACCGAGCCAGCCTGGCGCGCGTCACACAGCACAGCCGGAACGCGTGGATCGAGGTCGAGCGCAATGCGCACGTCCGCCGGGTCGTAATGGGGAGCGTCATCGAAGCAGTTGATGGCGACGATGAACGGAAGCTGGCGTTTCTCGAAATAGTCCACGGACGGAAAGCAGTCGTCCAGCCGGCGGGTGTCGGCCAGAATCACGGCGCCGAGTGCGCCGAAGCAAAGTTCGTCCCACATGAACCAGAAACGCTCCTGGCCGGGAGTGCCGAACAGGTACAGCACCAGGCGGGCGCCCATGGTTATCCGGCCAAAGTCCATCGCGACAGTTGTCGTTGTCTTGCTGCCAACGCCACTGAGATCATCGAAGCTGACGCTCGCGCTGCTCAGGGCTTCCTCGGTGTTCAGCGGCCTGACCTCGCTGATCGCGCTGACCAGCGTCGTCTTGCCGGCCCCGAATCCACCCGCGATGACGATCTTGAATGCGGTGAGCGGGCCGTCGGCGCCACCGTCAGAGAGCGTGGAGCCCATGCAGTACCTCCTTGAGCAGGTCGGTGCTGGGCTGCTGACCGCCGGCCCGCCGTGGCACAACGGTAATGCGGCCTTCTTGAATGAGGTCTGCCAGCAGCACGCGGACCACGCCCACGGGCAGGGCCATGTCTGACGCCACGTCGGCCAGGGTAACCTGCCGCCGGCACAGGCCCAGGATCTTGCGGTGCTCGGGGCTGAGCCGGATAGCGTCGTCGATCTCCCCGGCCGTGCGGGCCGCGACGATCACCGTGATCAGGTCCAGTACCTCGCCGTCAGCCGGCTCCGTCCGGCCGCCAGTGAGCGCGTAGGGGCGTACGACCGGGCCAGAGTTCCGATCGACCCACTTGTCGCCGCTGCCCACGGCCGGCTACTCCTCACTCTGCGGCGGACCGGAGTCCTGCCCCACCGCGGGCCAGATACTCGCGGCCGGCTGCGCATCCGCCGGCTCCGCCTGGCGGCCCCGCCGCCATCCGCTCTGCAGGGCCGCCGCGAGGTCGCGGGCCTGTTCCGGAGTGTGCTCGCTGGACGGCAGGGAGCCGGCGCCCGGCGGCCGGCCGGCCGCCGCCGGGCTGTCCTTGAAATGCGGGGACAAACTCGCCTGACGGGTGCGGCGGGGAAGGCCGCGGTAGGTGCCAGCGGACGGCTGGCTGTTCCTGACCGGACCGTCGGGCGGGGCCTGGCGCGGCGGGGGCGCTGTGACCGGCGGCTGCGGCGGGCGGTGGCCGGTCAGGGCCAGCCGGTCCGCGGACCGCAGGTCGAGCGGGCCAGTCTCGGCGTTCCCCGGCTGAGCCGCTGGTGGCGGGGCAGCGCCCGCCTCGGCGGCGGGCACGACGATGCTGGCCGGCATCAGCACGACGGCCGAGGTGCCGCCGTAGGGCGATGGGCGCAGCGAGATCCTGACGCTGTGCCGCGCGGCCAGCTTGCCCCCGACGAAGAGACCCAGCCGGTCAGCATTGGCCAGGTCGAAGTCAGGTGGGTCGGCCAGTTGCTGATTGATGTCGTTAAGCTGCTCGGGCCCGATGCCCAGGCCGCGGTCGTCGATCTCGATGGCGAAGCCGTTGGCTACCCGCTCGGCCCTGACCTCGACGCGGGTGTCGGACGGAGAGAACAGCGCCGCGTTCTCTATCAGTTCGGCCAGCAGGTGGATCATGTCCGCGACGGCCGGCCCCGCTACCGCGTCCTCGGCCCGGGTCAGCACGGTCACCCGCTTGTAGTCCTCGACCTCAGCCATCGCCCCGCGGATGACGTCGATGACCGGGATCGGTTCGCTCCAGGAGCGCCCGGGTGCGGCTCCGGAGAGGATGGTCAGGCTCTCGGCGTGGCGGCGCATCCGGGTGGTGAGGTGGTCCAGTGAGAACAGGTCAGCCAGCGCGGCCGGGTCGGAGGCCTTCTGCTCCAGTGCATCGATGAGGCGCAGCTGCCTTTCCAGCAGCGACTGGTTCCGCCGGGCCAGGCTGATGAAGACCTGCCGGAGGCCGTTGCGCACCCGGGCCTCGCCAGCCGCGGCCGCGAGGGTGGTGTGCTGCAGGTTAGCGATGGCCGCGGCGGCCTGGCCGAGTTCCTTTGACCTGGTCCGCGGCTGCAGCGGACGGGCGTCCGGTAGGGCGACCTCTTCGCCGCGGCGGAGCCGCTCCACGGCCTGCGGCAGCTGCTCGTCGGCCAGGTGCTGGGCCATCGCGCCCAGGTCGCCGATATCCCGCGAGAGCCGCCGCGCGAACGATCCCATCAGTATGACGCCGGCGATGACGACGACCAGGCCGCCGCCGACCAGGACACTCATCTCGGCCAGCTGCTGATGGGTGAGCGACGACATGTGATCATCCAGCCCGGTGCCAAATGTCACGAGCACGCCCCACAGCACGACCAGGCAGGCGGTCGGCACGATGACCATGGTTCCGAACCTGAACCGGATCGAGTGGCGCGCGGCGTACGGCCGTTCCGGGCCCGCCGGGCTGGATAGGCCCATCTGGTCTCTCCTGGATCGTTCCGTGCGCGGAGTCCGGTCACTTTGTGCCGCAGTAGACGCTACCGCCAGTGTCCTATCCTGTGGCAGTACACGCCCATTTGCCCAGCGCTTTACGAAATCGCCGCCGGGTTATGCGGGACCGTTACGTCGGCCAATACACAGGTCCGCGGGCGGCCGAGGACGGCGTGATCGCAGGCCACGCCCGTTTGACATGGCCGGCGGCGGAGCTGACACTGGGTCGTGTTCTGGCGGGGTTTCCTATCGGCCGCGGTCGCCGTCGTAGCGGCCAGTTCGCTCGCCGCCCAGCCGGCCTCAGCCTTGACCCCGGCCGCGCCGCGAACGGGCCGGGCGCTGGCCGGCTGTGAGCAGAGGCTGAAACGCGCGCGGCGTGGCGATGGGCGCAGTGTCCCCGATCTCGTGGTGGTCGGCGCGTCGTTCACCGCCGGGGTCGGGCCCGGTGATCCAGGCCAATCATGGGCTGTCCTGCTGGCCGGGCTGCTGCACTGGGACGCCGTCGTCATCGGGGTTCCCGGCGCGGGCTATGTACGGGCCGGTATCGGCCGGAGAGGCCCGATCGCCAGCGAGATCGCGCAGGCCCGGCTGCCCAGCCTCGCGCCATCGGTCGTGATCGTGCAGGCCGGCCACGACGACATCGGGGTGCCGCCGTCGCTTGAGCAGCAGCGAGTGGACCAGGCCATCGCCTTGATCCGCGCCCAGGCGCCGGGAGCACGGATCGCCCTTCTCACCGTCTTCGCCAGGCAATCGCCCGGGTCGGCGGCCTACCGCACGAACCACGCGATCGTGACCGCGGCGACGGCCGCGGACCATCACGTGATCGTCATGGATCCGCTGGCCGGAGGGTGGCGGTTCGCGCGCTCCCACGGGGGCCTGCATCCCACGGCCGCCGGCAGCGGATGGATCGCCCGCAAGGTGGCGGGGATCCTTCAGCGCAACGGAATTTCGGCCGCACTGCCGTCGTCGCGGGCCGCGGCGCCAGCCGGAACCGCCGAGACGCCGATCGTCTGTGACTCGGGCATCGCCGCGCCTTCTGGGCCCCGATGGCCGGGGGCGCGCCGTAGTAACCGGGGCCCCACGCTGACCGCCTGGCGGGTGGGCAGGTGCAGCCGCATCAGGGTTCCCCCGCCCGGTGCGGTCTCGGCCCGGACCGTTCCGCCGTGGCCCTCCGCCACCTGCCGGACGATGGCCAGGCCGAGGCCGGAGCCGGGGACGCCCCGGGCGGCCGGCGCCCGGTAGAAACGGTCGAAGACGTGCGGCAGGTCGGCGGGCTCGATGCCCGGCCCGTGGTCGCGTACGGTGAGCTCGCCGCCGGACAGGAGCACCTCCACCGGGGCGCCCGGCGGCCCGAACTTGGCCGCGTTGTCCAGCAGATTCCGGACCGCCCGCCGGAGCCGGTCGGCGCTGCCGAGGACGGAGCAGGGCTCGAGGCAGCCCTGGAAGGTGGTGTGCGGCCAGTCCCGGCGGGCGGCCTCCAGGTCGGCCGCGACCACCTCGTGCAGCGGGACATCCTCGAGCGAACTGGCCGGTGAATCGGGGCCGGCCAGCTCGGTGACGTCGGCGACCAGCTGGCCGAGCTCGGCGACCTGGGCCACGACCCGGCCGAGCACCTGCTGGCGCTCTCCGGCAGAGAGGCCGGGATCGTCGGCCAGCAGCTCGACGTTGATGCGCAGGCTGGTCAGCGGGGTGCGCAGCTCGTGGCTGGCGTCGCTGACCAGTTGCTGCTGGGCGGCGAGCGAGCGCCGCAGCGTGCCGAGCATCCGGTTGAAGGACGTGGCCAGCCGGCCCAGCTCGTCCGGTCGCTCCACCTCGACCCGGCCGTCCGGGTCCCCCGTCGCGGTCACCTGCTCGGCGACCGCGGCCAGCCGGCCCACGGGCGCCAGCCCGGCTCGCGCCACCCCCCAGCCCACCAGGGCGGCCAGTGCCACTCCGATGGCGCTCAGCGCGGCCAGCGTCGCGCCGACCCGGGCCAGCTCGGTGTCCACCGTGTCCAGCGGCGCCGCCAGCTGCAGGGCCACGCCGGGTGCGAGGGGCACGGTGAGCACCATGGCCCGGACCCCGTCCAGCGAGGCCTCACCCTGCTGCGGGCCCGCCTGCCCCGAGGCGACCTTGACCGCCGTGGGGCTGGCGGCCAGCAGCCCGTGGTCGCCGGTGGGGGCCCGGATGACACCGCCGGCCGTCACCAGCTGCATGTACGGGCTGAAGGTGCCGAACCGGTCCGAGTGCGGCGGCAGCCATCCAGCCGGGATGTGGCCGTGGTAGCGCCGGGTCAGCCGCTGCACCGAGGCGGCCCGCTGCAGCAACTCCTGTGTCACCTGGTTCTGCAGGTCGGAGCGGACCACGATGAAGGCCACCGCGGCGATCACCAGCGTGGCCGCCGCCACCGCCCCGGCCACGGCCACGGTGAAGCGGGTCTGCAGCATGAGCGGACGCCGGTGCCGGGTCACGGGCCCGCCCGCAGGACGTAGCCAACGCCCCGCACGTTGTGCACCAGCCGCTGGTGCCTCCCGTCCTCGAGCTTGCGCCGCAGGAAGCCCACGAAGACCTGCAGGGCGTTGGAGGTGGGCGCTTCGCCGTACCCCCACACCCGGTCGAGGATCACGTCGTAGCCGAGCACATGCTCCGCGTTGCGGAGCAGCAGCTCCAGCAAGTTGAACTCGATCTTGGTAAGCGTGATGGCCTGGCCGTCGCGGGTCACCCGCCGGGCGGTGGCGTCGAGGGTCAGGTCGCCGTAGCCGAGCAGGTCGCGGGACACCTCGCAGCGCCGCAGCAGGGCCCGTACGCGGGCCTGCAGCTCGCGCAGCGCGAACGGCTTGACCAGGTAGTCATCGGCTCCCACCTCCAGCCCGGTGACCCGGTCATCGATGGTGTCCTTGGCCGTGAGGACCAGGATGGGGGTGGCGTCGCCTCTTCCGCGCAGCCGCCGGCACGCCTCGAACCCGTCGACCATGGGCATGAGGACGTCGAGAACGATAAGGTCCACCGGCGATCGCGCCACCGACTCGAGGGCGTCGGCGCCGTTGGCCGCCGTGCCCACGGTGTATCCGGCGCAGCGCAGCGCACGCCCGAGCGAGTCCCGCACGTCGGGATCGTCGTCCACGACGAGCAGCCTGCTGCGCCCGGGCGGGGGTGCCGGAGCGGGCGGCCAATCGGAGCTCATATCCAGTACCGAAGCCGGCCAGACTGAGCAAACGCTGGAAGAAGTGCGCAGGCCAGCCGCAGATTTCAGCAATTCTTCACAATCGGCCCGCACGCTGCAGGCATGGCCCACAGCGCACTGTTCCGAGGCACCGATCCGGCTCCCGTCTCCGGCTCAGGTCCCGTCCCCGGCTCGGCTCCAGCTCCCGGCGCGGGCCGGACTTTCTGGCTCATCAGGCACGGTGAGAGCACATGGAACGCCCTCGGCCTGGCCCAGGGCCAGTCCGACCAGGCCGACCTGACCCGTCGCGGCGTGCGCCAGGCCTGGGCGGTCGCGGGCCGGCTGCGGGACGTCCCGATCGGCGCGCTGTACGCCAGCGACCTGCGCCGGGCCGCGGCGACCGCCGCCCCGCTGGCATCGGTGCTCGGGCTGCCCGTCGTCCGCGACGCCCGGCTGCGCGAGCGGCACCTCGGCGTCCTGGAGGGCGGCACCTCGGCGGCCGTCGGGCCCGCCGTCAGCGGACTGGGGGCGGACCGGGTGGCCGACCCCGACGCCCGGCCAGCGGGTGGCGAGTCCATCCGCGATCTCTACCGGCGGGCGGCCGCGTTCGCCGATGACCTGGCGGACCTTCACCTGCCGGGGGACGTCGCGGTCGTCGCCCACGGCGGCACGCTCCGGGTCCTGCATGCCTACCTGCACTCCATACCGGTCGAGCGCATGAGCTGGGGCCCGCTGGCCAACGGATGCATCCTCCAGATCGCCGATCCGTTGGCGCCGTCAGGTCACGAAACCACGGAGAACACGGAGAAGGAGTTCACATGAACCGGACCGCACTGCACCTGCCCCGCCGCGCACACAAGCCGCGGGCCAGCGGGATCACGATGCTGATCGACGGCGGGGTACCCCAGTCATATTTCGCGGATCTGGTGGAGTCCGCGGCGGAGTACATCGATTTCGTCAAATTCGGCTGGGGCACGTCGGTGGTGACCAGCAGCCTCCAGGCGAAGATTGACGTCCTGCGCGGCAACGACGTGCAGTTCTACTTCGGCGGGACACTTTTCGAGAAGTACGTACTGCAGGGGCAGTTCGACGATTTCCGGCAGTACTGCCAGGAATACTCGTGCCAGCATGTAGAGGTATCGAACGGGACCATCTCGCTGTCCAATTCGGAGAAGGCCAGCTACATCCACAAGCTGGCCGGCGACTTCACCGTCATCTCCGAGGTGGGGTTCAAGGACGCGGACCGCTCGCAGCAGCTGCCGCCCAGCGCGTGGATCGAGTACATCCACGAGGATCTCGCCGCCGGGGCGTCGCTGGTCACCCTCGAGGCCAGGGAGAGCGGCCGATCGGGCATCTGCCGGCCAGACGGCGCGCTCCGGTTCGGGCTGATCGAGGACGTCCTGTCCGCCGGGATCAGCCCGCAAAGACTGCTCTTTGAGGCACCGACCACCGCGCTGCAGGCCTACTTCGTCACCCGGATCGGGCCGGACGTGAACCTCGGCAACATCCCGGCGCAAGCGGTCATCGGCCTGGAGACCCTGCGCCTCGGGCTTCGCGCGGACACCCTGACCGCCTTCGAGTGAGGAACCACCGATGCGAACCACCTGCGATGTCTTCCACCTGGCCATCCCGGTGCACGACCTCGATGAGGCGCAGCGGTTCTACGTGAGCATGCTCGGCTGCAAGCTCGCCCGCCGTTACGACGACCGGATCACGCTGGACTTCTTCGGCGATCAGCTGGTCTGCCACCTCACCGAGGACGGCCCGCCCACCCGTGAGCCGCTGAGCATGTACCCGCGGCACTTCGGCGTCACATTCCACGACGGGACCGACTTCGAGGCCCTGTACCAGTGCGCGGTCACCCGCAAGATCCCGTTCTTCCTGGACGTCTCGACGCGGTTCGAGGGAATGGCCGAGGCGCACCGGACTTTCGTGCTCCTGGATCCGTCCGGCAACCTCCTCGAGTTCAAGCACTACGGCGATCCGCGGATGATGTACTGATGCCCCGGCGGCGACTCGACCAGGTCGACGCCATGCGCCCGATGAAGCAGGCGGGCGTGGTCAGCACGCATGTGCTCATATTCTTCGCGCCCGCCGCGGCCAGTGTCAGCGCCGGGGCGGCACTGACCCTGCTGCACGTATCACGCGAAGGGTTCTTCTTCATCTCCGCGTGCATGCTGACATACGCGCACCAGAACCTGGGCCGGGCCGACATGCGGCGCTTTTACCGGCGCCGGTTCATCTCGGTAGCGCTGCCCTACCTGTGCTGGACGGTCATCTACTTCATCTACACGCTGCCCAGATCTCATTACGCCAGCCCGGCCGGCGCGCTGGCGCACCTGGCCTACCTGGTGCCCACCGGGTACTACCAGCTCTACTTCCTGCTCGTGATCATGCAGTTCTACCTGGTGTTCCCGCTTGTCCTGATGATGCTGCGGCGGACCAGAGGGCACCACGGCGCCGTCATCGCCATCGCCGCGCTGGTCCAGGTGGGGCTGGTCACCGCGATGCACTGGCAGGTCCTGCCGGCGTGGCTGCGCGGCGTCTGGGCGCAGCGCGAGGCCACGACCTACGTGCTCTACCTGATCGGCGGCAGCGTCGTCGCCTTCCACCTGGATGCGGCGGACCGGTGGCTTCGCCGGAACGCCCGCCTGGTGATCACGCTGACCGTGCTGGCCGCAGTGGCCGCGGAGGCCGTCTACTACCTGGCCCAGGCTGGGGTGACGACCGTGCTGGGATCGGGCGACGACCCGTTCCAGCCCAGCGTCATCCCGTTCAACGTCGGCGCGATCGCGTGCATGTACCTGGCCGGAGTGGCGCTGGCGGCGCCCTGGCGGTCGCGGCGGGCGCGCGCCGCGGTGCGTTCGGGCTCCGACAACTCCTATGGCATCTACCTGGCCCAGATGCTGTTCATCAGCGCCCTGTCCTGGCTCGGCTGGGAACGACTCAGCTCCGCGGTGCCGTGGCCGCTGCTCTGCGCGGCGACCGTCGTCTTCGTCTACCTGGCGTGCATCGCGCTGACCAGCCTGTTGGCCCGCACGCCGCTGGCCGTGCCGCTCACCGGCCGGCCGCGTCAGCCGTGGGCGACGCTGCTGCCCCAGCGCGAGGCGGCCGGCCGGGCGGCTCCGGCTGACCTTTCCCCGCTCGAACCCGCCATGTCCGACCTTCCCCCGCCGGCTTCTAGCCGCCCGGAGTTTCCCCCGGCGCCGGCCGCCACCCTGGCGGGCGCAACGAGCGACCAGAACGGACCGTGACGGTGATAGGAGACTGGATCGAGGAGGCCGCGGCCCGCTGGCCCGGTGCCGCTTACCTGGAGGAAGCCCGGGGGACCGGGACGCTGACCTACGCCGGACTGCGGCGCTCGACCCGGGCCTGGGCCCGCCGCCTGGACGACGTGGGCGTACCTCGCGGAGCCGCCGTGGCGGTACGGGTCCCGGACCCGCTCAGCTACGCCACCGCGCTCGTCGGCATCGTGGGAGCAGGCCGGGTGGCGGTCCCGCTGGATCCCGCCGCCCCGGCCGCCGAGCTTTCCCGGGTGCTCGCGGTCGCCCGGCCGGCGGCCGCCGTCTGCGACTCCCGGGATGGCCTGCCGCCCGGGCTGGCCGTCCTGGGGCCGCCGGCGGCCCCGGCCAGCACCAGGCGCGGGCCCGGTGCTGACCCGCCCACCGCTTGCGATCCGCCGGCGGCTCCCGGCCTGCCCGCCGCTTCCGCCACCGGGGGGATCTTCCTGTGTACGAGCGGGACCACCGGGGCGCCCAAGGGGATCTTGCTCGCCGAGGATCAGTTGTGCCACGTCGCGGCCGGGGTGGCCGGCCACCACCGGCTGACTCCGGCCGACCGCGGTTACTGCTCCCTCCCCCTGTTCCACGTCAACGCCGAGGTGGTCGGATTGCTCGCCACCCTCAGCGCGGGCGCCTGCCTGGTGCTGGACCGCCGCTTCAGCCGCCGCGGATTCTGGGAGCTGATCGGCAGTCAGCGGATCACGTGGATCAACGCGGTTCCGGCGATCCTCACGATCCTGGCCATGGACCCGGCCGGGGCGCGGCCCGCCCGGCGTCTCCGTTTCGTGCGGTCGGCCTCCGCTCCGCTGCCGCCGTCGGTGCTCGGGCGGTTCGAGCATGCTTTCGGCGTCCCGGTCGTCGAGACCTACGGCATGACCGAGGCGGCCAGCATGATCACGGCCAATCCGCTGGACGGCCCGCGCAAGGCCGGCTCGGCGGGATTGCCGGTCGGCACTGAGCTGCGGATATCGCGCCAAACTGGCTACCCGGCCGCGGAGTGCCAGGCCTTCGAGGTGGGCCGGGTGCAGATCCGGGGCCCGGGCGTGATCACTGGGTACGCGGAGGGCAGCCCGCCGGCGGCGTTCGACCGCGAGGGCTGGCTCGACACCGGCGACCTCGGGCATCTCGACCCCGACGGTTACCTGTTCCTGGCCGGCCGGTCCGACGACGTGATCAACCGGGGCGGGGAGAAGATCTACCCTCGGGAGATCGAGGATCTCCTGCTCGCCCAGCCGGGCGTCCGCAGCGCCGCGGTGGTGGCGGCCCGCGATCCGGTGCTGGGTGAGCGCCCGGTCGCCTATGTGGTCCCGGCCCGGGAGGGGCCGGAACGGGGGCTGGAGGACGACCTGCGCGAGGCGTGCCATGCGGCGCTGCCCCGTCACAAGCGGCCGAGCGCGTTCTTCCTGGTCGAGGAGCTGCCGCTGGGCCCGACCGGGAAGGTTACCCGGCGGCGCCTGCGGGAGCTGGCGTTCGGCGTGTAGCGTGCGCCCGCCAGCGGTTAGGCGTGGGCGCGCTGGTGGCCGCCGAAGCGCTCGTCGATCTCCTCGCCGGTCAACCCGAAGTCCGCGAGGGTGTACCGGTGCGCGGACCTGGCGCCACCCGTCGCGCTCTGCCCGTGCAAGGCGCGCATGGCGTCCGCGGCCGTGCCGCTGAGCGGCAGCCCGAAGTAGGCGTACGTGGATTCGACGGTGCCGAGCGGGTCCGCGACGAAGTCGTCATAATCGACGTCGCAGAACTGGGCCGGGTCATGGCGGGCGCGCACCGCGGTGAAGCGCTCGAGGCCGAAGGCCCACAGCTCCAGCTGGTCACGGCCGATCACTTCACCCCGGAACGTCGTCGACCAGCCAGCGGAGGCCTGCTCGGCCAGGCTGCATACCGAGGCGATGGCAGTCCGCGGCGCACGGTGCGTCTGGATCACAAGTGCATCCGGGTAGACACGGAGCAGGGCGTCCAGCGCGAACAGATGGCTGGGATTCTTGAGCACCCAGCGCCGGTCACGGTCGGGCATGCCGATCAGCTGCAGGTTGCGCCGGTGCCTGCGGTAGGCGTCTGTCCAGTCCTGGCCCCGCAGCCAGGACGAGTAGCTGGGCAGGTGGGCCAGGCATTCGTACGCGATGGAGCGCATTGACTGCCGCAGCAGCTGCCAGCATTCCTCCACCTGGTCGGCGGCTATGTAGTGCACCCCGGTGAACTCGGGATGCTCGATGTGGTGCTGCTCGTAGCCGGCCTGGATCTGCCGGAAGACCGGGTCGGCCGCCCACGTGGCCCGGGGCGGGCGGGGCTGTGGCGCCTCAGTGAGCCACATTTCCAGGCCCTGGTGGGCGGGGTCGGCCGTGAGCAGCCGGTGCAGTGCGGTCGTGCCGGTGCGGGGCAGCCCGGTGACGAAGATCGGGCGCTCGATGCCGGTCTCCGCGTAACCGGGGTGCGCCCGCCACGCGGCCTCGCTGAGCAGCCTGGCCACCAGTGCGCCGCGCAGGAAGACCCGCTTCAGCTTCCGGCCCAGTGAGGTCAGGCCCGCGTCCCGGGCGTAGGAGTCCAGCAGCACGGCCAGGCCGTCGCGGTACTCGTCGGAGCCGAAGTTCTCCAGCCCGGTGAGCCTGGTCGCCGAGGCGTGCAGGTCTTCCACGGTGCCGACGCTGTCCCGCTCGGGCCTCACGGCACTCAATGGTGGTACTCGCCGCAGTTCACGTCGAGGCACTGGCCGGTGATGGCGCGCGCCATGCCGGAGGCCAGGAACACCACGGCGTCCGCGATCTCATCCGGTTCCGGCAGCCGGCCCAGGTCGATGTCCGCCGCGGTCTCGTCATAGATCTGCTGGGCAGCTACGTCACGCTTTTTGGCCAGGTAGCCGAAGTACCACTTCAGCGAGTCGCCCCAGATGTGACCGGGCGCCACCGAATTGACCCGGATCCCTTGCGGGCCGAGTTCGGTGGCCAGGCTCTGCGCCACCGCGAGCAGGGCCGCCTTGGCCATCTTGTAGGGGCCCATCGTCCGCTGCGAAAAGCGCACCACCATGGAATTGATCATCACCACCGATCCCTGAGTGGCGGCCAGCGCCGGGATGAACAGCCTGGTCAGCTGCAGGGCGGCCACGACGTTGGCGTCGAAGGCGCTGCGGATGGCGTCCAGGTCCACGACGGTGAGATCGCTGATCGGCGGCATCGCCAGCGCGTTGTAGGCCAGTGCGTCCACCCGGCCGAAGGCGTCGAGCGCGGCCTCGGCCAGGTGGGCGGTCGCGTCACCGTCGGTGAGATCGGTCGGGACGGCCAGGCCGCGGCGGCCGAGCGCGGCGATCTCCTTGGCCACGTCGTCCAGCCGGGAGGCCGTGCGCGCGGCGAGCACGACATCGGCGCCCGCGCGTGCGCTTTGCAGCGCGATGGAACGGCCCAGGCCGGGACCGACGCCGGCCACCACGACCACCTTGTCCTGGAGCAGCATCAGCCCAGCATCCTCACGGCGACGGCGGCCTGGCGGGCGGTGATCCGCTCCGCGTATTCCTGCGGGCTCAGCTGGGCCCGCTCGTAGTACGGCAGCCGCTGCGGAAGATCGTCAGCTGGCACGACCTCGACTGCGGGCCCGTCGTCCGGCTTCAGCTCCCGGGTCAGCCGCTGCCAGCGGATCTGCACGTAGCCGCGCTGATGGCCGGTGCGCTCCAGCCAGTTCGCGACACCGGGATCGCGCTCGTTGATCACGAACCGCATCCGGCCGTCC
>Ga0302325_10007502_pt1 | contig 24189 bp, 21 predicted proteins | sample Palsa_T0_2_FD_201948 | JGI IMG/M metagenome (GOLD analysis project Ga0302325, IMG submission 201948) | Peat permafrost microbial communities from Stordalen Mire near Abisko, Sweden - Palsa_T0_2 | ecosystem: Environmental > Terrestrial > Soil > Palsa > Peat permafrost | place: Sweden: Abisko... | reverse complement strand
TGGAATGCATGCCTACGCGCATTTCCGTCTCACTTATCGATTGAATGAGCCTGGCGGTATTGATGCTCGATGGCGCTACGGTTTCATTACTGTCCGAATGGATCGCGGCCTGTACTTCGCGGTCATGACTTGGGCGAGTTGTATCGGCGGAGATGTCTGCGGCGCGATGAGGTGTGGCGGTATCCGGGGACGCGGCATGCATGACCGCTGCTGTCGATTGAGGCGCGCCGCTATCCATGACCCTCGAAGTGACCGCTGTTCCCTGCGATGCATCCGTTGCGGCGTCGTGGGAAGACTGACTGCTGCTTTGAGCGGAGTGCGACGACGCATCGTGTGTTCCGGCGGCCGCCGTTGTGATCTTGGTTGTTGCGACGCTGGTTGCATCGGCGGGATCTTGATTCTTGACGCTGGCCGTGGTGGGAGCTTCCTTCTGTCCTGCCTTGATTGTTGTCTGACTGGCGTCTGCGATGCCAGCTCCATTGTTCGAGACGGTAGCAACCGTGGCCAGATTCAGTGGTAGCGGAAATGAGTCTCCAACGGGCGGCGCGGCGGCGGATTCGACGTTCGACGTTCCAGCCTGCATGAGCGATGTGGCCGTGTCGGCATCCGTTGGTCCGGCATGAAACGCAGCAAGATCGGATTGCTCATGTTGAGCGGCGCTGCGTAGCGAAGGCGAGGCATCTGGAGATAGCTGCGCTACGGACAATTGCTGCGTTCCAACATGTGCGGCATTGGAAGCCTGAAGGTCGCTGGGCTGCGCGGATTGCTGGGATGAGTCACTCGATACGTTTGGCCGGACCGATCCGTCCGATTCGTAAATGGACTGCAGGCCGTTCTGGTTTTCGGTTGATGCAGGATTCGTCGAAGCATACTGTTGACCGATGAATGCAGCCTCATTGCCCGCACTGCCGCTATCCAGGGATGGCTGGACTACTTGCTTCAGACTCGCAATGCGATTCGATTCGTTTACTCCGCCTGATGTCACGGTCCCATCGTTGATTGCACTGCTTGCTGGAACTGATTTGTCCGGTCTACTCTTTGCAGATGCCGGCAATGTTGCAGACGAGACGTCTTCCATTCGTCCGTTGCCATCCCTGGGTACGGATACAGGCTGCTGCTCGTTGAACTTACTAGTCGTCCGGTTCTCTGTAGGAGCGCTGACCAGTGGCTTTGTGCCAAAATTGACGGAGTTGTTTGGTGCAATTGTGTTGTCGAGTGCGTTCGCCAAAGCCGCTGGATGCGTGCTGTACGGCCGACTCGTATCTGCCGGAATCTCAGAAACCGAATTAGCGATCTTCGCCGGTGATGAGATGCGCTCGGGTGCTTCATTCGCCGCCGCACATCCGTGTTTTTCTTTCGCAACCGTCGACGATCCTGAGTGGGCATCGCTGGGAGTGCGACCAGTCTCTGCTTTGTTCGGCATATCGTTGGGTGAAGCTTTCTGTTGTTCGCCCTGGGAAGCACGGGCAGTTGGGCGAGAACTCGTCTCATCTTTGGGTAAGGCCAATCGCGCTTGTTGATCTCCAGTTGTTTTCGTATCTATCGCCCCGTCGGAGCTCGTCGTTTTTGAATCGACTGTAGTACGACCCGCTGGGATGTTGCCGGCACTTGTTTGTTCCGATGCGCTCGCAAGTGCAGCCAGGAACGGGACGCTTGAGGGACTGCTCTGCGCAGCCGGCGTCCCGGCTGAAATCAGGCTCGACATTGGAGATGAAATACGCACGCCAATGTCAATGCACGTCGTCCGCCAGCTTCTTCCATTCGGCGAGCCAAGAAGTAGAAGCGTAAGTTGTTGATTGTAATTACCCTATCAATCAGGAGACTGTCGGCGTTCAGGCTTGAGGTGCGAAGACCGGCAAAGGTTGCCGCATCGACTGGGCAATGTATGCCTACTACATGTGCTGGAAGTGCTTAACGGCTTAAGACCATATGGACGCAATGCGGCGCAGCGAGAGTTTAGTTCGCATTCTTTCAGCTGAGTTGTGTTTTTTAGCTTCGGTGGCGGCGCGCCATGAAGATGTCGTCCAGGCTCTTTTGCTCAGCCCGACCTTGATCTAACTCATATAGGTCGCGTTGCTGATTCGACATATCCGTCAGCGTTTCGCGATCGCGATGGGCCTGCTGGTAGACCTTGATTTGCTGATCGCGCTGCTGCTCAAGCACGAGAAGATTCTGGAAAAGCACCACGCGTTTCTCTCCCGCAACCTGTGCTTGCCAGAGCAGCATGTGCAAATGGCTGGCCGGGATCGGTTGCTGCATCGCATGCTCTCGCGCCTCATGCGACTTTGCAATCTCGGCGTTCAACTCTTCTATCTGATGCAGTACACGAGCCACCTCAAGCTGAATCTTTTGGAGCGCACGCTCCTCGCGCTTCTCCAAGCTCTCCCTGATCCTGAGCACTGTCGCGAGTGAAAATCGGAACGGCATCTAGAACGCATTTCTCCTGTAAGGGCTTGCTTCGAGGGGATGACGTGCAGTCTTGGTGTGATGCTTTGTTCCATCACTGCAAGAGAAAACGCCTAAACTGGGAGAGCCATCAACTGCTGAACGACCTCGGCATGTTTGCAAAGGAACTCAGGTCTCTGTTGCAGGAAGGCATTCAATGCTGGGAGATTTTGAACAGCTTTGTCGAGAACCGGATCGGCATTTTTCTGATAGGCTCCGATGCGGATCAGATCCTCGGAGCGCGCATAGGCCGCCATCGACCGCCTGAGTGCATTCGCTTTGGCAAGGTGTTGCTCTGAGACCACACTCGACATCAACCTGCTTAGGCTATCGAGGATGGAGATAGGAGGATAGTGACTGCGCATGGCCATATTTCTATCCAGGACGACATGCCCATCGAGAAGCGAACGAACTGTATCCACGACAGGATCCTGTTGATCGTCCCCTTCCATGAGCACCGTATAAAACGCGGTGATGCTGCCCTGGGAGAAGTTCCCTGCGCGCTCCACCAGACGCGCGAGCATGTTGAGCACCGACGGCGTGTAGCCCTTGGCAGTTGGAGGTTCGCCTGCGGCCAAACCGATTTCGCGCTGCGCCATGGCAAAGCGTGTGAGTGAATCGACGATGAGAAGAACGTTCTTGCCTAGGCTTGCGAAGTATTCCGCAACGGCCGTTGCCGCAAGGGCCGCTCGAATGCGCAGCAGGGGTGATTGATCCGACGTGGATACTAGGACAACAGCGCCCTTGAGACCTTCTTCGCCAAGAACCTCGAGGAATTCGCCGACCTCGCGGCCCCGCTCTCCGACAAGTGCGAGAACAGTCATATCCGCTGCGGTTCCGCGCGCCATCATGCCAATGAGCGTGCTCTTTCCGACGCCGCTCCCGCCAAAGATTCCTACACGCTGTCCTCTTCCGCAGGTGATAAAACCGTCGATGGCTCGAATGCCACAACCGAGCGGCTCACGGATTGGAACTCGTTCCAGAGGCAATGGAGCCGAGCCATCAATGCTCACCGAATGGGTCGCGCGATAGTCACCCTTTCCATCGAGTGGCGTGCCGGTCGTATCGATCACGCGCCCCAGCAACTCCGGTCCAACTCGAACGGATGGACGCGCTCCCCATGTTGTGATTTGATCTCCGAATCGAATCCCTTGCGGATGATCGGCTGCCATGGACAACATCGTCGATCCGCGAAAACCGATGATCTCGCCGGCATAATTCCGGCCGCCCTTGCCGATGATCTCGCACGACTCACCAACCGAGCAGAAGGGTCCTTCCGACTCAATCAGATTCCCTACGACCTGACTGATGCGGCCGCGCCACCGCAGCGTCGAGCCAGATTGAAGATAACGTCTGTACGGGGCTAGAAGCGAGCGAGTCATCCGGCCACCGGTCTCAACGCGAGGAGATCGAAGAATCCCTGCTCGACTTCTTTCAATTGCGTGTCCAACCCGAAGTTAGTGGTTCCAAGCTCAGTCTCCAATACACAGTCGAGATCGCTGAGTCCCGCATCTTCCGCTACTTCCACTCGTGCGACGTTGGATTGTCCGGCAAAATACTCTCTCCATCGATTAACGCGAGTTGGGCTGACGCGGATGGTTACACTGGAGCCTTCGCGCATCCGCTCGACGGCCATCCTTACCAGCGCGGCAACCAGCATGGGATCGACCTGCGCCTCGCGGTGCAGAATCTTCGCGGCAATTGCCAAAGCGAGTTGAACAATCTCCGCTTCTACACGCGCGAAGTACTCGACCCGCTGTACCTCGAATGCGCCGACGGCTGCTGCGATCGGGGCACGCTCGACTTGCAGCTTCTGTTCGTACTCCTGACGCAGCCTTTGCTCGGCTTGAAGTGTTGCCTCAGCCCGCTCTCGCTTGATCCTCTCGGTAAATTCTTCCTTCGAAAGCTCGACTTCGGCGCGAGGCTTGGCAGCTGCATCTGCTGAGTGTCCTCCATGCCCGTTCTTGACCGCTGCGTCGAAGAGCGAGGATCCCGCCAAATCCCGGTACTCCAGAGTTATGACCGGGACTGTAAAAACAGTATCGAATTCCGCGTTAGAGGACATATTCATCTTCTCCCTCACTCTTCAGTACGATCTTGCCTTCCGATTCGAGTTTGCGTGCGATAGCTACGATCTCCGCGTGGGCCTTTGCCACATCCTTGCTGCGGACCGGGCCCATCGCTTCGGAATCTTCCTTCATCATTTCGATCGCGCGCGAAGACATGGTGCGATAGAAGTGACTGCGCAGATCTTCGCTTACGCCCTTGAGCGCGATCATCAATGTCTTCTTGTCAACCGAACTCAACAATTCACGCAGCGCCTGCTCGGGAACTCCAAGAAAGTCGTCGAAAGTAAACATCAAGTCCTTGATGTTGATGGCAAGCTTCGGCTCGTCTCTCTCGATGCTCTCGAGGATCTCGCGCGCGGCGAGTGGATCGAGGCGATTCATGAGCTCAGCGACGTTTCTGAAGCCGTTGTCGGAGCGCTTGCTTTGATCGCCCACCGAACGTAATCGGCGATTGAGCACGGATGAAACCTTGGAGGCTACTTCAGGAGAAAACCGCCCGAGATTTGCCATGCGCCTCACGCAATCGGCGCGCATCTCCGGCTCCAGTTTCATCAACAATGCAGAGGCCTGCTTTGCATCGAGATGACCAAGGATCAAGGCTTTGGTCTGGGAATGCTCGCCAACGAGAAATCTGGCCAACTGTTGCGGATCAGCCTTTTTCAGCGAGTCGACGCGGTGTGAATTCATTTCATCGGAACGCCCCAGCCTCTGAACCATGCTCTTGGCCCCGTTTTCTCCGAAGGCCTTGACCAAGAGCCGGGCTGTCACATCCTGGCCGCCTACCGCGACGAAGTCCTGAGCGCTCATCAGCTCCTGGAATTCTTCGAGAACTGCAAGCGAAACTTCGAAGGGAACGTAACTTAAATTTGCGACCTCATCGGTGACGCGTTGCAGATCGTCCTCGGGGAGGTTTCGGAGAATCGGCGCGGCCGCGTCTTCTCCAAGGAGAGACAAGAGGATCGCTGCTTTGCGTGTGCCTGTCAGAGGCGCTTGGTCGACGGCGTTCATGAAGGCTCCTCGCGCAGCCAAGCCTGCACTGCTCGCGCAGTGTTTACGGGCTTTTGCCGGACAAGTTCCACTGTTTTCTCTTTCAATTGAGTGGCTCTGCGGGTGCTATCGAGGATCTCAGTTGAACCTGCTGTAAGGCGCTCGGATTCTTGACCGGCTGTCAAAGCAGGTTGTCCGCCGGCACGCGCCTGGCCAGGCCCCAGTGCTTGCTTCTGAATGGGCCGCAGCACGAATGTGTAAGCGAGCAGAAAGAGCACAAGAAGACTGACTGGGCGAAGCAGAGACGAATAATCTGTTACGGCCTTATGGATTTTGTCCGTCCAAACGGGAGCTGGAATTTCCGACTCAGAGAGATTGACGTCGAAAGACATATTTTCTACGCTGACGGCATCGCCCCGCTTGGCATCGAAGCCAATGACCGCTTCTGCAATCTCCCGAATCTTATTCATTTCTTCGGGGGTTCTCTTGCGACGCGTGAATGTCGTCTTACCGCCTTGCACGTTTTTTACTACTGCGTCATCCACGAGAATAGCCGCGGTGACACGTTGAATGGCGCCCGCAGGCGTCATGGTGCGGACGATCACTTTGTTCACGCCGTATTGCGCGCTTTCAGATTTCGACGATTGAAGCGCGCCTTGCGGCGGCGTGGCCTTCGCGTCTTTCGCGACGGGGACGTTGCTGCTGGTTCCAGGAACGCCCGCGGAGATTGCCGATCCGCCAGCGGTGTCTTCCGTTTTCTGATCGCTCAGCAATGCACTTACGCTTGGGTCGTACTTCTCCTGGCTTTCTTCACTTGATCCGCGATTGCGATCTACGTTGACGCTGGCCCGAATCTTGTCCGTGCCTACGACCGGCTCCAGGGTCGCAACGAGACGCTGCATCAAGCTTGCATCGAAGCCTTCGCTGTCATCGTCCGCGTCATGGTGCAATCCGAGAGACCTTGCCGAATCGGCGTCTATGATCGAGACGTCTTCGGGCTTCAATTCATCGACCGCACCTGCGAGCAGCCGCGATATGGCGAGAACCGCATCCTTCGAAAGACCACGGCCGCGCAGCTTTAGAATCACTGACGCCTTCGCGGCGCGCTGTTTGTCGAGAAAGACAGAGTCTGTCGGCATCACGAGATGAACACGCGCGCTTTCAACATCGCCGAGCGTCTCGATCGTACGCTCCAACTCGCCTTCCAGTGAGCGCTGATAGGTCACCTTTTGATCAAATTCCGTCTGTCCCCACGACATCTTGTCGAAGAGCTCGAATCCCATCCGTCCGCTGTGTGGCGAGCCTTGCGAAGCAGTCTTGAGCCTGGCCGCATCCAGCTTGTTGGCGGGCACGCTGAGCGTCTTTCCATCGGCACTGAGCTGGTGAGGGATTCCCTCCGCATCGAGTTGCGTGGAGAGAGTCTGCGCGTCTTCAGTTTCAAGGCCGGTGAACAGCGGCTTGTAGTCGGGCGTACCGATGAGCCGCACAAAGATTCCGAGCACCAACACTGTGGCGACCGCGCCTGCCAGCAGAAACCCTCTCTGCCGTGCGCTGCGAGTTGCCCAAAACTGTTGAGCCTGATGGATTGCGTCGTTGAAGCCTGGCATAGTGGTTCAGTCCTAGAACTGCATTTTCTCGATATCCTGGTAGGCGCTCACGATCTTGTTGCGGACCTGCATCATGAGCTGGAAGGAGACATCTGCCTTTTCCACGGCAATCATCACGCTATTCATGTCGCCGCTTCCGCCCTGCAGCAGGTTGTTGACTTGCGCCGCGGCAGAGTCATTCATCTTATCCACGCTGTGGACGGCGTTCTTCAACACATCTCCGAAGTTCAGCCCTCCGCCGTCGGCCCCACTGTCGATGCCCGATGAACTCGGTAGATACGCATTCGGAATTCCGCCCAGACTGACATTGCTCATCGTTCCGCTCCTTGCTATGAAGATTTCAAGATGTCGATGGATTCCTGAATCATTTGCTTTGCTGCGCTTACTGCCGATGCATTCAACTGATAGGCGCGGACGGCTCCCATCAAGTCCACCATCTCGGTGGCCGGATTGATGGCTGGGTATTCGACATAACCACTTGCATTGGCATCCGGATTGCCAGGTTCATAACGCTGGATGGGCGGGGTTGGGTCATCGACAACTTGGGTGAGTTGTACCGATCCAGCCGGGGCCTGGGAACTTCCCAGACGGTTAAACACGGTGTGAAATGGCGAGCCGTTGGTGGCGCTGAAGATAACTTGCTTGCGCATGTACGGGCCGCCCGCATCGGTGTGCGTCGTCTCAGCGTTGGCCAGGTTCGCCGCTGTGACTTCGGCTCGCTGCCGCTCTGCCGACAGTGCCGATGCGCTGATGTTCAACATGTCAAAGACACCCATGGCTAGTTTCCTTCCTTGATGGCCGTGAGCAACTGGCTAAATGCTCCCTTCACCAACTGCACGCCGATTTGATTCTGGAGTTGCGTCTGCGAAAGCAGCAGGCTTTCGCGGTCGATGTTTACGTTGTTGCCATCCGGACGCTCCGGAAGCCCCTGCAACTCACGCGAAACCGGTTCCATTTGCATACCGTTTTCATTCATTGCCTGGCGTATCGAGGCCTGGAAGTCCAGATCTTTGGTGTGATATCCAGGCGTATCGATGTTGGCCATGTTCGAGACGATGAGTTGCTGGCGATCCGAAACGACCTTGAGATAGCCCTGCAAAGCTTGTATGGACGAGAATTCGGACATGTTATGCGTAGCTCCTTGGAGGCAGGCCATATTCCCGGATCTTGTTGCGCAATGTCCTGAGACTGATGCCCAGCATTTCGGCGGCGTGGGTTCGGTTTCCATCGGTGAGCGCCAGAGTGCTTTCCAGATGCAACCGTTCGACTTGACGGAATGGCGTGCCTGCGGCCATTCCTGCAACTGGAGTCTGCGACGAAGCAACCGGTGCGACTACACCTTGAAATTCGCGGTCAAAACAACCGGCATCGATATCGAGCGTTCCGCTTAGAGTGAGAATCCGCCGCATAAAATTCGCCAACTCGCGGACGTTTCCGGGCCAGGTGTGCGACTGAAGACGATCGATAAACTCCGGGTGAAGCCGGGGAGGATTCGATTGCATCTGTGTCGCGATTTTTTTTGCGAAGTGTTGAGCAAGAACCGGTATGTCTTCGCGGCGATCGCGCAAGGGCGGCAACGAAAGCGGAATGACATTGAGCCGGTAGTACAAATCGCCGCGAAACTGGCCACGTTCGACCATGGCGGCAAGCGACACGTTGGTGGTGGCGATGACCCGGATGTCTACATGGATCGAGCGCGCTTCGCCGAGCCGTTCAAACTCCCGCTCCTGCAAGGCCCGGAGCAGCTTGGGTTGAAGGTGGAGCGGCATTTCGCCGATTTCGTCCAGCAAAATCGTGCCGCCGTCGGCTAACTCAAATTTGCCGGCCTTGGCTGCGACTGCACCTGTAAATGCACCGCGCCCATGACCGAAGAGCTCGCTCTCAAGCAGAGATTCAGGAACTGCCGCGCAGTTGAGCGCTACAAAGGGCTTTCGGCTGCGATCGCTGGAATCGTGAATAAAACGGGCCAGCAACTCCTTCCCTGTTCCGCTCTCCGCTTCGATCAGAACGTCCGCGCCCGTGCTGGCTGCCGCGCGGGCGCGCTGGATCGAACGAAGCAGCGATGGAGCCCCACCTACGATGTCGCCCGTCGAGACGACTTCTTCGACCGGCATTTGCTTTGCCCGATGCATGACCTGGGCAGCTTTAGCCTGCAATTGGTCAAACGAAATTGGCTTGGTGAGATAGTCGAGAGCTCCATCGCGCATGGCGCTGACCGCGTCCGGCACGGAGCCGTAGGCGGTCAACAGGATCACTGCCGTGGATGGAGACGACTGCCGCGCTGTACGCATGACCTCCATGCCAGTGCCGTCCGGCATGCGGATATCCGTAACGACCAGATCGAACTCTTTGCCTTCGAGGTGGCGCGTCGCTTCGCGAACACCGGACGCTACCTCGACCCGCCAGCCATGGCGAAGAAAATTCGCGCGCAGCGCTGTACGAATGCCGGGTTCGTCATCGACTACCATTACCGAAGATGCTGTGTCTCTTGTCATAAAGTTGGGAACTCCAATTGGAACGTAGTGCCGCGGTTCACAGTGCTGGAGACGCGTATCGCTCCGCCGTGCTGCATCATGAGGCGTTTGCAAACGGCCAGGCCGAGGCCAGGCGTGTCGCCGCTCACGCTGAATCCGACATCGAAGATGTTCGCAAGCAGATGAGCAGGGATTCCGCAGCCGGTGTCGATGATGTCAACCAGCGCGCGAATCACTCCCTCATGCGACGCGCTGCTCAACGTGACATCGATCTTTCCGCCGGCAGGAGTGTGGCGAATTGCATTGCAGATGAGATTCAGGATGATCTGGCGCAGCACATTCTCGTTGCCCAGAATCGTGAGGCTCTCATCTCCACCATCGAACGCAAGCGAGACGCCCGCCTGCTCCGCGATGGGCTGCACAAATTCCACTCCCCTTTGCAGGCAAGCCGTTAGATCGACCGGTCCGCGATGAGGATTGCCGCCTGACTGGATGCTCAGTACATTGTTGACCGTTCCAGAGAGCTGGCGGATGCCGGCGCGCAGGTGCGAGACCCACTGCGCAGTCTGCGCGGGATCCTCCGCGATGAGACCCGCAAACAATTCCATGCTCGCTAACGGATTTCTAATCTCATGAGCCAGGATCGTCGACATCTCAGCCAAAGCCATCGAGTTCCGCGCGGCTTCTCGTTCCTGCTCGGCCTGCTTGCTTGCAGTGATGTCGCGGAGAATCCAAACGCTCTGCAAAGGCGCTCTCTGGCCTTCCGAATCCCGGCTCGCTACAGAGGTAGAGAGCTTGCGATTGCCGATTGCCAGCCAACGCTTTCCCGCGGCAGAGGACAGGCAGAACTCGGAGTCAAGCCGATCTTCCTGCCCTGCCGCAAGATACTCAAAATCTATCCGACTGAATGCGGAAAGTTCGTGCAGGTTACGCACATGCGCGCTTCCCAAATCAAGCAACCTGCGCCCTTCCGGGTTGATCATTACGATGGCCTCGGCCGTATCCAATACAAGTACGCCGCAAGGCATCGAATCGATGATTCGCTGCAGGGCTGCGCGCATCCGGTCATTTTCCGCCAGGCTCCTGGTGAGAGCTGCGTTGCGCTCGGCCAATTCAAAACCCAGCTGCGCCACTTCCTGCTGCAGATCGCGGTACGAGGCCTCCAGCAAGGCCGACGCGGAGATGAACTCCGAGAAGGCATCCGCTAGAAGCTCAGGGCTGTGCATAGACACGACCCCGGCGTTGTTTATTGGAACAGCATGAGAACTGGGCAGCATTTGCCTATTCCATTGCACGATGAGTGCCAAACTGAAACTAGGCTGCCAAAATGGGATTTTGCCTAAAGAAGAATGTGTTCCAGCTTGATTTCCCGGCCTGAGCCCACCAAAATAGTGGCCCGCTCGATCACATTGCGTAGCTCACGGACGTTTCCCGGCCAGCTATGCTGCGCCAGGATCTCCAAGGCCTCGCGGCTCAGCACAACGCCCGGATGAAATCGAGCTGCGAACGCGACTGCCAGGTCTTCCAAGTCGCTCATTCGTTCGCGCAAAGGCGAAATGTGAATCGGGAAGACGGCGAGGCGGTAATAAAGGTCCTCTCGAAACTGCTGCTGCGAGACCAGTTTTTTGAGATTGGCGTTGGTGGCTGCGACCACCCGGACGTCGACCTTGAGATTGTCGTTGCCACCAAGTCTCTGGACTTCGCCTTGCTCCAGAAACCTCAATATCTTGCCCTGCAAGGACAACGGCATATCGCCAATTTCATCGAGAAACAGGGTTCCGCCGTGCGCGGCATGGATACGTCCGATGCGCGATTGGACCGCGCCAGTGAAGGATCCCTTGGTATAGCCGAACAGTTCGGCTTCAAGCAATGATTCAGGAATGGCCGAGCAATTCACGATCACAAGAGGTTGCTTGCGGCGCGGACTTATTAGATGAATTTCCTGTGCGACCAGGTCTTTGCCGGTTCCGCTTTCACCTGTGATCAGCACGGTCGTGTCGCGTGCCGCGACCATTCGGGTCATGGCGTAGGTGCGCAGCATCGGTTCGGAATTTCCTATCATGCCGCGCAGATGGATTCTGCCCTCCGGCACATCGCGCAAAGTGCTGCTCTGGATGCTGGTCAAAGTGCCAGCGGCGACCGTACCTGAGCGGTTGATGAGTTCTGCAAGGCGCGTCGAAACAGCGGTCGGCGAGGCGCTCCCAATTAGAAGTTGGCCTGTTTGCGAGTTGACCGTCAGTATTTGAATGTTGGGAAAGCGGCCTCGGACGATTGCATGGAACTCGTTGGGTTCTAGATCCGGCAACACGGGGTCCAAGAGCAGGATTCCGTCGTCGGCCCCATGCTTGTGAAGAATTTCCAACGCTGCAGCGCCGCTGGCCGCCGGGATCGCATTCCATCGTGGAAGGCCGAGTTTGTCCTGAAGATCCTGACGGAGCTTGGCGTTGAAACTGACGATGAACACATCGATCGCAGCTCGATCTTCGAGGCGGGCAAATTGAGTGACAGGAGTTCCCATGGAATAGTTGTCCGCCTGGTTACTTTGGAAATACGTTAGCAACTGGACTCCGCCCATGACAAGCGATGGAGCTTAACGACATTGCACTGTTGACTGGCCGTGCAATGAGTCCTTGTCTGTCGCGGGATCCGCATCCTGGATTGGCAACGTCAAGGTTACTCGAAATGGATCTGGCGTCAGCTCATAGCTGCCGCCCTGGCTGAGGATATTGGTCTCGGCGACCGACAGGCTGAGACGCTCCGATGAACTCAGGTTCCTTCCGTGAGTGTGCTTGTTCTGAACAATCAATGCAATAGCGTCCATGCGAAAGGTAACCAGCAATGCAACCGTGCCGCCAGATTTCGAGAGAGATACCGCGATCCTGAGCACGGCCACAAGCGATTGCAGCGTTCTCTCTTTGTCTCCCAAGATAGGCCTCAGAGTTTCCGATGCGACAATCTCCATCCCCACGTCCGATTCTCCGCAGATTTCTTTTTGAGATTCGGCGAGGGAGGCAAGCAGTTCGGAAAGATCAATCGGCGCGCAAGCCGCAGGGTTCTGGATAGCAATCAGAAGTTCCTGCATGCTTTGGAACTGAGCGCAAGCACGTTCGACCTGTTCCGATGAGACATTCAAATAAAACTGACGCGCTTCCTCGGTCAGTCCGGGCATGGCGCAAGCGGCCACTGCCGAACGCAAAACGGTGAGCGGCTGGGCCATGGTATGCATGCCGTTGCTCAGGTTCGCATACAGCCTGCCCAGTTCGCTCATGTCCGCATCAGCCCTAGGCTTCGCGAAGCTCATAACCTACCCCGCGGATGGTGTGGGTCAGCTTGCGTTCGCCGGGAAGATCCACCTTGTCGCGCACGTACTTCATATACACGTCAACGATATTGGTGGAAGGATCGTGGGGAGTATTCCATACCTCTTCGGATAGCGTCGCTCGCGAGACTGGCCGCCCGGGGTTACGCATCATGAATTCAAGAATGCCGAACTCGCGGGGGGTTAAGTCGATGCGCCGGCCGTTCCGTTCGACCCGGCGCTCCTCCCGGTGCAGCGTCAAATCTCCCACCTGGGAACAGTTTGGAATCAATCCTGTGTTGCGGCGCATAAGAGCACGCACCCGAGCCAGCAGCTCGACGAAGGAGAATGGTTTCACCAGGCAATCGTCTGCTCCGTTCTGAAAAGCCTGGACCTTATCCTCGATGCGACTACGCGCGGTCAACACCAACATGGGCAAGCGCGGCCTGCTCGGTCTTATTCGCTGCAGCAAGCCGATACCGTCGAGTCCTGGGAGGTTGAGGTCGAGAATCAACAGGTCATGCGGGCGTCCTTCCTGGAGAATGGCTAAGGCGGCTTCCCCATCGTGAACCAACTCGACGGCAAAGGACTCAGCTTGGAGTTCATGACTGAGAAAACTGGCCAATGAAAGATCATCCTCAACAATCAGGATCCGGCGTGCTGATTGAAAGTCGAGTTCCCTGGCGTTTGGGCGAAGTTTTGCTCGGTGCAGCTCGAATGCAGTAATCGGAGTGTCCTCTGGCTTGAATGATGTTGGGCTAAATCGAAACTATAGTAACCCTCCCACTTTGGTAGGATCAATTACCGGTTGGTGCCATTACTTTGGTAACCAATTGAGATGCTTCCCCGGTGCTCTTGCAGGAACCTGCTTAATTGATCGTCAATAATGAGGACAATTTGGAGTTTTCGCTGTAAAAAAATAAGACTTCAATTGCAGACACATGGGCGTACAACGATCCAAGCCTGGTTTTTGGAGGGCGGCAATATTTGCCGATTGAATTGGATTCCGGGAGCGTTATATCGTTGTAATTTCAGAGAAATAGAGCGATTATGCAGAAATTTGAATACCGAGCTCCACGATTTCCCGTCGACTTCCTTGTCCAATTCACGGTCGAAGACCTAACCCTGACTGGACGTTGCAGGGAAATCAGCCAGGAAGGCATGACATTGGAGCTTCGGCAACCCCTCACACTTAATTCTTCAGGGATGATCTCACTCCATTATCGGGAGCAGACAATCCAAATTCGCGCGCGCGTGGCACATGTAGCCACGACGCACTGCGGGTTGGAGTTCCTCAGCGAATCGGAAACGGAACGGAGCGCGCTGGCTCATCTGATCGCATCCGTGACGCCTGCCCAGAGTCGACGGGGCCCTGTCTTGCTTACTTAGCGTGACTAAGGTTGAGGCCAAATCTATCTCGCGGCTTGGACTGATGCGAGATTGCGAGGCAATGGCAGTTCGGTATCGTCTTTCACGAGGTGCTGGACAATCACTGAAATTCTGCGATTCGAGGGGTCTTCCGGTTTTTTCGGCAAGCGTAATTGCTGATCGGCAAAACCACGCACCTGCGATAGTTGACCGGGCACGACCCCATTTTCCTGCATCATTCGCCTCGCCTCATTGGCCCTATCGGTCGATAGATCCCAATTGTCATAACTCTTCACGGAAGAGTAAGGCTTGGCATCGGTATGCCCCTCGATCGATATCTTGTTGGGGAGTTTCCCCAGTTCCTGCGCCAATACCTTCAGCAGTTCCCTCAACGCGGGAGTCGGTTGCGCGCTTCCCAATTCAAAGAATGTGCCCTTAGCCGACTCCATCAGCTCGATGCGCAGGCCCTCCTGGGTGATGGTGATCTCGATTTGGCCCTTCAGCTTATCCAGAGGATCGACGTGGTGAATGGACTTGAGAATGTCCTCTTTGAGCTTCCGCATGTCGTCCTTTTTGAGCGCCACGAAATCGGCAGCCCCGTTGGTATTGGTGCCAACCAGCTTGCCAGATCCCCGCGGATCTCTGAAATAGCCGCCTACTGCCACCTGGACCTCTTTGCTGGCGCTCAGCAGCCAAAGAACGATGAACAATGCCATCATCGCCGTCACAAAATCGGCGTAGGCCACTTTCCAGGCGCCGCCGTGAGGTCCTCCTCCATGACCCGACTTTTTCTTGATGATGATGATCTCTGGTGTCTCGGTCACGATATGGCCCCTTCTGCCGCGCGTTTTTAAACTGGTGAAATGTGAGGCCACAAGGGCTGAGCGGATGTTTCTCAGGGAAAATCCGCCGCGTTCACGTGAATCCGGAGTGGTTCGAAGTCTAGCTATGCCGCCTGCGCAACTGCATCATCCTTCTGGCGGCAACCCTTTTCCACTTCCTGAAAGCTGGGACGGACGTGCTCGGGAATTGCCCTGCGTCCCATTTCGACTGCCAGTATTGGCGACATGCCCTTGATAAATGCCAGCATGACTACACGCAGCACGTGGTAATACGCGTGTTCGTCCTCGACCATCTTGGACATGCTGGAGGCCAGCGGACCGACCACCCCGTAGCACAACAGGATGCCAAGAAACGTACCGACCAGTGCTGCCGCCACCCGATGGCCGATCTCTTCCGGAGGCCCTCCGAGCGCGCCCATCGTGATCACGACTCCCAGCACGGCGGCGACAATTCCCATACCCGGCAGCGACTCGGCCATTGTGGACATTGCCGCGGATGGACTGGATGCGCTGGCATGATGAACTTCCATATCCAACTCCATCATCTGGTCGACATCAAAAGGAGTTGCCCCGCCGGTGATCGCCATGCGCATCGTATCGCAGACGAAGTCGCGAATGTGGTGGTCTTTCAGGAACGCCGGATACTTGGAGAACACTGGACTCTTCTCCGGCTCCTCAATATCGCTCTCGATTGCTACCAGACCCTCTCTGCGCGCCTTGTTGAAGAGGTTGAACATCATCTTGAGGCCTTCGAGATAGCGGCCTTTGGAGAACTTCGATCCTTTGAGGATTCCGGTGAGGCCGCTCACCATTTTCTTCAACACATGCAGGGGATTTGCGGCAAGCATCGCACCCAATGCCGCGCCACCAATGATCACGAATTCGGAAGGCTGCATGAGAACAGCCACCGGCCCCTTTTCCATCAGGAAGCCGGCCAATACCGCGCCAAAGACAAGCACAATTCCGATAATCGAAAACATACGCCTCGTTTCCCTCGGCAGCCGCATGCCTGGAAGGTGGATTTGCCCTCACGCCCCGATCGGAAAAGCAGTTGGGTCTGAAGAGTGGATGGCCCGTTGTCTATCGGCATTTGAAGAAGTAATTTCTAGTGGCGGGGTCGACATTTGAACAGGCTACGACCTGGAATTCATTCCAGCAGAAACATCAATCCCCCGAACCTGCGAGATGTCCCAGGAGACGCGGCATGACATGCCAACCTCTGCGCTGGTCTTTGGGATCGTGAGAAACACCGACAAATACATATACATAAGGATGCGGGCAGAGCTGATTCCGCACTGCTCAATGCACAAGGGCGATCTTACGCTGGCAGAATGGAGGCAAATCCCAACTGTTCGGCAATTTTGCCGACCGCTACCGGCTGGCTGAAGTAGAAGCCTTGAATTTCATAGCAATGCTGGTCCTGCAAAAAGGACAATTGCGCTTCAGTTTCGACGCCTTCGGCCAGAACTTCGAGATTGAGTGCCTTGGCCATGTTGATGATTGCGGTCGTAATCGCAGCGTCATCGCGATTGACTGCGACATCGCGGACGAACGACCTGTCAATTTTGAGCCGATTTACCCGAAACTGGCGAAGATAGCTGAGGCTTGAAAAGCCGGTGCCAAAGTCGTCGATGGCCAGCTTCACTCCCATGTCCCTGAGTTCCTGCAGGATCGAGAACATCACGTCGGCGTTTGTAAGCAGAAGACTCTCGGTCAGCTCCAGCTCAAGGTATTTCGGGTGAAGGCCGGTCTCTTGAAGGACGCTGCGAATAAGCTCCGCAAAACCGTGCTGTCGAAATTGAATGGCCGAAACGTTTACAGCGACTGGCACGGCGGGCAAACCCGCATCCTGCCACTTTTTGGCCTGGGCACAGGCGGTTCTCAATACCCATTCTCCTATCGGCACAATCAGTCCGCTGCTTTCGGCAACTCCGATAAAGGTGGCTGGTGGGACCAGTCCCAACTGCGGATGCTGCCACCGGAGAAGCGCTTCCAAACCCGTGATGGTCCGAGTGCGTACGTTGACTTGCGGCTGATAGAGCAGGAAGAGTTCGTTCCTGTCCACAGCCAGCCGGAGACCATTCTCCAGCCGCAACTGCTCGGTAATTTTGAAGTTCATTTCTTCGACGAAAACCCGGGAACTGTTCGGACCTACTTCCTTGGCGGAAAACAAGGCCACGTCTGCGTTCTGCAGCAGCTCGCCGCCATCCTTTCCATTCTCGGGGAAGATGCTGATGCCAACGTTGAAGCAGATGCTGAGGGAATGCCCCGAAATGGAGAAGTCGGAGGACATTGCCGCCACAATTCTTTGGGCGATCGCTTCCGCGTCACTCGCATTGAGGACATTTTCCAGCACGATCGCGAATTCTCCGCCGCCCAATCGAGCAACGATTGCCTGTTTACCAGCGCTACTCGTGATCCGTTCCGCAATTTCCTGCAAAAGACGGTCGCCAAATAGCTGCCCAAAAGAATCGTTGATGATCTTGAATCGGCCCAGTTCGAGAATCAGAAGGGCGACTTTGCGATTTGTCCCGCGCGCTGCTGCCAGCGCGTCGCCAAGCTGCATGCTGAACATCGTCCGGTTGGGCAGTCCGGTCAGGGTGTCGTAGTAGGCCAGGAAGTGTATCCGCTCCTCGGCTTCTTTGCGGTCTGTAATGTCTTCCGCCGTGCCTTCAAAGTGGGTGACCTTGCCGCGGAGATTACGCACGGCTCGTATATTGAGTGAAATCCACTTTTTCGAGCCATCGCGGCAGCGGGCTTCCGCTTTGATACCCCAGGCGACGCCCCTTGCAACCACAAGTCTTTTCCACTCGCTTGGCAGGTTGCGATTGGCGAGCAACTGCCGTCCCACATTCGAAACCTCTGCCAGAAGCTGTTCTGGAGACTCAAAGCCATGGATCTGCGCCATCGCGCGATTGACGCTGATTGGCCGGCCTGCGACGTTTACCTGAAAAATTCCAACCAGTGCTTCTTCAAAGAGGAGCCGGTATTTTTCCTCGGCAGCGCTGACCTGCTCATTGATCTTCTCGTATCCGACGAGCAACCGATTGAGGACGTCCAGTGCTTCGTGCCAGGATTCTTCGACCGGACGGGTGCGCCTGCGCTCGTGAAACGGACGCGAACGGACGCCTTCAGCCGTGCGATTCGCCTCCTTCTTTTCCGAAGGCGTGGCATTGAAACCTGAGCCGGATTCCCGATCCGGCTGGTGCATATTCGCGAGGCTGTTTGGGCGCATCAATATCCATCGGCAACTTGCGCGTAAAGTTTTAACCTCCTCCGGAAATTTTTGAAATAAGTTCGGAGGCACCCTAGGGATGAGGCAGTCACCAGCGCTCGAACAAGGGGAAAACCTCAGACGCGATGCCCGAAATGCTGAAACGCGGGTGCCCGGTTCTAATCGATATCTAAGCAGTTTCCGGCCATCCTCCCGCCAGAGTGGGCAGTTGTTGCCTATTTCCAGGCCTCTTGCTCTTAGTTTTATTCGATTAAGTCTTTTATTATCTTTATTTTAATAAACGCGCGAGAATTTTTGAGTTTGGTATCCAACTTGCAGCTTTACTGGGCAGACCGGCCAGGTTCGCATTTAGGAATCAGGCCAGCATCTCGAATTCAGGAGACACGGTTATGTCTGTAGCAGGAATACTCGCCAGTAGCCTCTTCTCCAGTCCGCTCTCGCAGGTCGCGCAGCGATCGCCCGGGGCCAACGGGCCTGGATCGTCATCTCAATCCGGAAATACCTCTGGAGCACAGTCCCTTTTTGCGGACATGCAGCAGAAACTGTCAGCGCAGAGTACCAGTTCTGCCAGCTCCACTTCCCTTTCGGGACAAATGACCCAGCTCGGGAACGATCTTAAATCCGGCGATATCAGCTCGGCTCAAACCGACTTTTCGAATCTCAAATTCACTCTTTCGCAGGGGCCGGGATCGAAATTGAACCACTTGCTGACAACACCGAAACCCATCTTGGGGAACGGTTTGCTGGCTACCTCTTCCCCAACCTCGGGTTCTGGAAACCTTCCCTCCAATCCGTTGACGGCGGCTTGGCAGGCGTACAGCTCGTTACAGCAAAACCCCCTCAACAGTGCTCTCAGTAGCTCGGTACTCGATAACGGACTGAACATCAACGTTTAGCGGCGGATTGGCGGCATCGGGACGGGTGGCCCGCACGCCAACCAAGACGGCTCTTGTCGAGAAGTCGCATTCGAAGAAACAACGTGGATGCACTGGAAATTTGCGGCTAAAGTGCCGATAACAACGGCTTGCGAATAGACCTCCAGGGGCAGCTTGGGCCGAAATCTGCGGATCGCAAACGGCACAATACGCAGATCGAGAGGAAAAAAATAGGGCCGGTTCTCTGCTCGAACCTCGATGAATGGACTTTGCGAAGATGAAGCTGGACAAAAGCACCGTTGTTGGGATTGCCATAGCGCTCTTGGGACTGGGAACCGGCTTGTTGCTCGATGGGGGCAAGCTGGTGCAGGTGTTGCAGCCATCTGCCGCGTTGATTGTCCTGGGCGGCACAATAGGCGCGGTGATGGTTCAGTTTCCGCTACGGATCGTACTCCAGGCGCTGGCCCAGCTCAAAGATGTCTTGTTCAACGCGGAGCCTGAGTCGGACTTCCTGGTGCAGAACCTGCTGCGCTATGCCTACAAGGCCAGGAAAGAAGGGCTCCTGTCGCTCGATGCTGAGTTGGCCAAGATTCGAGATCCATTTCTGAAAGAAAGCCTGATGCTGGCCATCGACGGCGTCAACTCCGCCGACTTGCGCAAGATGATGGAACTGCAACTCGACTACCAGGGTGAAAAAGACGAGCGCATTCCCAAGGTCTTCGATGCCGCCGGCGGCTTCGCGCCAACCATCGGTATCATCGGCGCGGTCCTGGGGTTGATTCAGGTCATGCAACGGCTTCAGGACATCAATGAAGTAGGTAAAGGCATCGCAGTCGCCTTTGTTGCAACGATTTATGGGGTCGGGTCGGCTAATCTTCTCTTCCTGCCGTGGGCAGGAAAGCTGAGAATCCGGCTGCGGGAGCGGCAGGTGATTCAGGAAATGACTCTTGAGGCCGTGCTTTCGATTGTGGATGGCGTGAATCCTCGTGCTCTCGAACTGCAACTAAACAGCTACCGGGCAGTGCCACGCGGGGGCGGCCTGCAGAAGGTGGTCAACAAATGAGGAGAAGGAGAAGGCACATCGAAGAGCCGTCGGGACACGACCGTTGGCTGGTTTCCTACGCGGACTTCATGACCTTGCTCTTCGCCTTGTTCGTAGTCCTGTTTGCGACCTCATATCGGGACAATCAGGCCATCCGGAAGCTTTCGCGAGCTATCCATGTCGGTTTTCAACAGCTGGGAGCATTCTCAGGCGATCCGAACATCCGCGGAGTCACCGATCCTGTTCTCGCGCCGGACACATTCCTGGACAAGCTTCCTGCTCATGAATCGAATACGGCGACCGACCCCGCATCTGTAGCATCGGGAGTCGACATCGCGGAGCTGCGGCGGCAGCTTGAGGCCGCCATCGGCCAGGAGATCCGGGATCATGAGGTGGACATGCGGGTCACGCCGGAAGGATTCGTGATCAGCCTCAAAGATCTTGGCTTCTTTAACAGCGGAGAAGCCGTCTTGCGGGACGGCGCTGCGGGGAAGATCGAACGCATCGCAAAGGTTCTGGCGCAGCACGAATTGGATCTTCGCATCGAGGGGCATTCCGACGACCAGCCGATCCATACGGCTGAGTTTCGCTCGAATTGGGAGCTGTCAACAGCCAGGGCGATGGCAGTACTGCTGCTCCTGGTGAACGATTCTGGAATCGACCCCAGAAAAATGTCGGTGGCAGGCTACGGCCAGTACCGGCCACTCGCCGACAATGCTACACCGGAAGGCCGCAGAATGAATCGGCGGGTCGACCTTGTTGTAGTGGAGACTATGCTCCCACGGCCTCCTTCGAAGTAGCTTGCGGATCAGGTCTAATCACACCCGGCGACAGACCGATGAGCGCCAGATGAGCTTTGGATGAGACCAAACGCGCCTCGGCCGCGTTTGCCGAGACGCCAGCGATTTCCGCGATGCCTTAGCCAGCCAGGTTTTCCCTTTCCACTGAAGCTTTTGCGCTTGCTGTAGTACGGCAATGGCGATCGGTTCGCGGATTGTCCGCTCTGCGGAATGTGGCGACCGAATTGCATTCGTAAAGTTGGCGAGCGGGCGCTCTCTGCGCTTCTCCAGATGGAAAGCTAAGCCAGGAAGACGAGACATTCATAAGATGAGCCCTAACAGCACGGCGGACGCGTGCGTCTACGCAGAAAAGACGACCCCGATCCCTTTCGTGGACGTAGATCGGGACTTGCCATCGCGTGGCCACAGCTCGCCTACGCTCGAACGCAATTGGCAGCCATGGCTTGAGCGAGAGACGCGGTTGGAGCAACTCAACGCGCAACTCGAAACAATTGACGAGATGGCAAAGGGTCAAGAGGTTGCGTTACGTTTTGAGCGCGCGACGTTGCTGGCCCAATCGGGGCGCAATCTTGAAGCCAGAGGCGACTATCTGAAGGTCCTGGCCCTCGATCCCACGCACAAGAAAAACCTTATCGATCTTGGCCGCGTGTTGGTTGCAACCAAGCGGCTTAAAGCCGCACAAATGGTGTATGAAGAAGCCGTGAAGCAGTATCCAGAAGACATCGTCTGCCGGGTGAATCTGGGCAGCGTGCTGCTCGAAAGGGAAGATCCGGCAGGTGCCCGCTCTCAATATGAGGCTGCGCTGCGAATCGATCCGGAATTTCCGCAGGCCCACGGAGGGATATATTACGCATTGACCCGGCTGGGCGAACCAGAAGCCGCGAAGGTGCATCAGCGCATAGCTTTTGCACGGCAGAATCTTATCGCCAATCCGTATCGCGGCAAATCGCAGCCCGTTCCGGCTCTGCTGCTGGTCTCTTCGACCGGGGGCAATACTCCCATCGAAGAGCTCTTGGATGATCGTGTTTTCCAGACCCACGTTGTCGTCGCCGACTTCTACGACACGAGCAGTCCGCTGCCAGAACACCAACTCGTCGTCAACGGTATCGGAGACGTGGACGTGGCCGAGGAAGCGCTGACTGCGGCCGAGGCCCTGCTGAGGCTTACATCAGCGCCGGTTGTCAATCCGCCTGCGGCGGTGCTGATGACGAGCCGTTGCCAAAATGCCCAACGCCTGAAAAATCTGCCTGGGGCCGTCACCGCTGGGACAGCAGCGTTTCAACGCTCTGTACTTGCAGGATCGGATGGACCGGCGGCACTCCTGCAACAAGGTTTTGCTTTTCCCTTGCTTCTGCGAGCGCCCGGCTTCCACATGGGTAAACATTTTGTGCGGGTCGAGTCAGCCGAGATGCTTGCGGCCGCAGTCGCCGAGTTGCCTGGAGCCGAGCTCTTAGCCATTGAGTATCTCGATGCTTGCGGCGCGGACGGCTACTCGCGCAAGTACCGCGTGATGATGATCGACGGCCAGCTCTATCCCCTGCACCTGGCGATCTCGCCACACTGGAAGATTCACTACTTCAGCGCCGATATGGCGGACCGCGCAGACCACCGCGAAGAAGATGCGAAATTCCTGGCCGACATGCCGAGCGTTCTGGGGTCTAAAGCCGTTGCCGCCCTCGAACTGATCCAGGCGGCGCTTGGCCTGGACTATGGAGGCATAGACTTTGGACTAAGCAAGCAGGGCGAGGTTTTGCTCTTTGAAGCCAACGCCACCATGATCGTCCTGCAACCGGACGAAGATGCGCGTTGGGATTACCGCCGTCCTGCGGTCGAGCGTATCCATGCGGCCGTACATCGGATGTTGACGATGCGTTCGAAGGCCGAAAGCCATGTATCTAAATCTGAAACCAATCGCAGCCTGAGACCGAACGTATTCTAAGACGGCCTTCTTGGTGGTGATAGACGGAGCGATGTTGCCGCTCTGCCATTGGATATGTCAGAGCATGAAGGCCAAGGCAAGCGTGAAAAGCAACGCGGTGACCGAGATAATGGTTTCGCAGACAGACCATGTCTTGATGGTTTGCGCGACACTCATGTTGAAGTATTCTTTGACCAGCCAGAAGCCTCCATCATTGACGTGAGAAAAGATAAGTGAGCCGGCGCCTGTAGCAATCGCCAGCAACTCGGGCCGCACGCCTGTACTGTGCAAAGCAATGGGCGCGACGATACCCGCAGCCGTAGTCATAGCCACCGTCGATGAACCTGTGGCCAGCCGCATCATCGCGGCCAGCATCCAAGCCAGCAGCAACAGCGGAACATGGCTCTGCATGGCAACGCCGATGATGGCTTGAGAGACACCGCTATCCTGCAGGATTCGACCGAAACCTCCGCCAGCGCCCACCAGGAGCGTGATCGTCGCCGTGGGCGCAAGACATTCGTTGCTGAAACGCAAAATCGTCTCTCGCGTAAAGCCTCGCATCCGGCCTAAAGTAATGAAGCTGACCAGCACGCCGATCAGCAACGCCATATCGTCGTTGCCGATAAAATGCAGCCCTTCATTCCATCCGCTCTTGGGCGTGGTTAGGGCGTCTGCCCAACTGCCGATCAGCATCAGCAGAACGGGCAGAAGGATAGAAAACAAGGTAAGCCCAAATCCGGGCAGGCTGCGTTCCGATGAGTGATCGACAAACTGCACGGAGATGGGATTCTCCGTAGGAAGCTCGATGTGCGGAGCAATCAGCTTGGCATAAAGCGGCCCGGCAATGACTGCCGTGGGAATACCTACGAGCAGCGCGTAGAAGATTGTACGGCCGACATCGGCCTTATAGATGGTGACCGCCAGCAAAGCCGCGGGATGTGGCGGGACCAGACCATGGACGACCGAGAGCCCAGCGACCATGGGTAGGCCCACCATGATCAGAGAGGTGCGCGTGCGCCGCGCCACGGTATACGCAATGGGAATGAGGAGGACAAATCCAACTTCAAAGAAGGCCGGCAGACCCACTACGAGGCCGATCACGACCATGGCCCAGTGCACACGCTTTTCGCCGAAGAGATCGATCAATGTGTACGCGATCCGGTCCGCGCCGCCGGACTCCGCCATCATCTTTCCCAGCATGGTGCCCAGTCCGAGCACAATGGCGATGT
>Ga0302325_10007501_pt1 | contig 24189 bp, 14 predicted proteins | sample Palsa_T0_2_FD_201948 | JGI IMG/M metagenome (GOLD analysis project Ga0302325, IMG submission 201948) | Peat permafrost microbial communities from Stordalen Mire near Abisko, Sweden - Palsa_T0_2 | ecosystem: Environmental > Terrestrial > Soil > Palsa > Peat permafrost | place: Sweden: Abisko... | reverse complement strand
CAAACCAGCAACCGCGCTCCCCGCCACCGCGCCAGCGGGAGCCTGCTCCAAGACCACATGCGCGTTCGTCCCGCTGACCCCGAAGGACGACACGCCGGCCCGGCGCGGCCGACCCGTCTGCGGCCAGGCGACCCGCTCCTGAAGCAGGCGCACGTTCCCGGCGGTCCAGTCCACGTGGGAGGTCGGCTCGTCGGCGTGCAGGGTGCGCGGCAGCTGCGCGTGCTGCAGCGCCAGAACCATCTTGATGACGCCCACGACGCCCGCGGCCCAGTTCGTGTGCCCCAGGTTCGACTTCACCGAGCCGAGCCACAGCGGCCTGTCCTCCGGCCGGTCCTGCCCGTAGGTCTCGATCAGCGCCCGCGCCTCGATCGGGTCGCCGAGCGGAGTGCCGGTGCCGTGCGCCTCGACCGCGTCCACGTCGCGCGAGGCCAGGCCGGCCGTGGCTAGCGCCGTGCGGATCACCTGCTGCTGCGCCAGGCCGTTCGGCGCGGTCATGCCGTTGCTCGCACCGTCCTGGTTCACCGCGCTGCCGCGCACCAGGGCCAGCACCGGGTGCCCGTTGCGCCGGGCGTCCGAGAGCCGCTCCACCAGCAGCATTCCGGCGCCCTCGGACATGGCGAACCCGTTCGCCCGGGCCGAGAAGGCCCTCGAGCGGCCGTCGGGGCTGGCGCCGCGCTGCCGGCTGAAGTAGACCGGCCAGGCCAGGTCACCGAAGATCCACACGCCGCCGGCCAGCGCGAGCGAGCACTCGCCACTGCGCAGCGCCTGCACCGCCAGATGCAGCGCCACCAGCGACGAGGAACACGCCGTGTCGATCGACACGGCCGGGCCCTGCAGCCCGAGCGTGTAGGCCACCCGGCCCGAGGCGACGCTGCAGGCGATGCCGGTCTGCAGGTGTCCCTCGTAGGCGTTGGGCAGTCCGGCGCCGTAGCCGGAATGGGTGGCGCCGACGAACACGCCAGTGTCGGAGCCGCGCAGTCCGGACGGGTCGATGCCCGCGCGCTCCAGCGTCTCCCACGCGAGCTCGAGCAGGACCTGCTGCTGCGGGTCCATCGCGGTGGCCTCGCGCGGCGAGATGCCGAAGAACGCGGCGTCGAAGTCGCCCGCGTCGTGAACGAAGCCGCCGCGCGCGCAGTAGTGGGTGCCGGGGTGCTCGGGGTCGGGGTGGTAGAGCCGGGCCAAGTCCCAGCCGCGGTTCGTGGGCAGTTCCGAGGTGGCGTCGCCGCCGGCTCGCAGCAGGTCCCAGAAGTCTTCGGGTCCTGCGATCCCGCCGGGCAGCCGACAGCCCATGGCGACGATCGCGATCGGGTCGTTCTCCGCGTCCGCGGACCGGATCCGGCGCGGCGCCGCGACGCCGGCGTCCTCGCCGAGCAGCTGGGCCTTGATCCACCGGATCAGCGCCTCGGGCGTCGGGTAGTCGTAGACCAGGCTGACCGGGAGGGTGAGGCCGGTGGCCGCGGCGAGCCTGTTGCGCAGGTCCACGGCGGTCAGCGACTCGAAGCCGATTTCCTTGAACGTGTGCTGGGGGTCGATCTCGTCGCCGGAGACGTGGCCGAGCGCGGCGGCCGCATGCGCCTGGACGAGGCCGGTCAGCAGCCCGGTGGATTCGGCCCCTGACAGGTCGGCCAGCTGCGCGCGCAGCGCCTCGGCGCCGACCGGCTGTCGGGTCGTCCGGGTCGCAGTGGTCGAGGGCACCGCGACGACCTGCCCGGCGGCGCTAGGCAGCGTGCCGGGGGCGTTCAGCCAGTAGCGGGTGGGCTGGAACGCGTAGGTGGGCAGGTCGACCGGTGCGGCGGTGCGCAGCACCGTCGGCCAGGAGATCTCGACGCCCTGGCAGTGGACCTCGGCGAAGGACTGCAGGAGCCGGAGCCGGCCGCCCTCGCCGCGCCGCAGTGTGCCGGCCACGACCGGGGCCGTAGAGCCGGGCTCCTCGCCGCGGGTCCGGGCCAGGTCCTCGAAGATCTCGCCGATCGTGCCGAGGAGCAGAGGGTGGGGCGAGGCCTCGACGAAGGTCCGGCAGCCGGCGCCGGCGAGCACCCGGACCGCGTCGTCGAACTTGACCGTCGTACGCTCGGCCTCGTACCAGTACCCCGCGTCGAGCTCGGGGCCGGAGAGGATCTCCCCGCTCATCGTCGAGACCATCGGGATCCGGCCGGCGCGCGGGGAGATCCCGGCCAGCAGCTCCGTCAGCTCGCCCTGGATCCGCTCGACCTGCGGGCCATGCGAGGCGTAGTCGACGGGGAGGGGCTGGGCCCGCAGCCCCTCGTCCTCGCAGGCCGCGGTGAAGGCCTCGAACGCGGCGACCTCTCCGGACACGACGGTGGCGTTCGGACCGTTGACGGCGGCGACGGTGAGCCGATCACCGTGCCGGGCCAGCAGATCCCGCACCGCCGCGACGGGGGCGGCGACCCACAGCATCCCGCCGACGCCGGCCATCGCCCCGAGAGCGCGGCTGCGCAGCGCGACCACCCGGGCGCCGTCGGCCAGCGAGAGCATCCCGGCCACGACGGCGGCGGCGATCTCGCCGGTGCTCTGTCCGAGCACGAAGTCGGGCGCCACGCCCGCGCTCTCCCAGACCGCGGCCAGGCTGACCATCACGGCCCACAGCGCGGGCTGGACCACGGCGGTGGACTCCAGCGTCGGCGCGCCCGGGGCTCCGGCCAGCACGTCATCGAGCGACCAGTCGACGTACGGCGCCAGTGCGGCGGCGCACTCGGCCAGTCGCGCCGCGAAGACCGGGGACGCGGCAACCAGTTCGGTTCCCATGCCGATCCACTGGCCGCCCTGGCCGGGGAAGACGAAGGCGGTGTGGCCGTGGCCGGCCGTTTCGGCCGACCCGCTGGTCAGTCCGGCCGCCGGTCCGCCCGCGGCCAACATGTCCAGACCGGCCCGCAACTCCTCCCGGTCGGCGCCGGTGATCACGGCGCGGTGCTCGAACGTCGAGCGGGTGGTCGCCAGCGACCAGGCGACGGCGGCCGGGTCGAGGCCGGGGCGCCCGTCCAGGTGCTCGGCGAGCCGGGCGGCCTGCTCGGCCAGACCGGCGGCGGTGCGGCTGGAGACCAGCCACGCGGTCGGCTCGTCCGTCGCGGCGGAGGACGGCGCAGGGTCCGGCGACGTGGCGCCCACCTCGGCGACTGAATCAGGGGCCCGCTCGAGGATGGCGTGTGCGTTGGTGCCGCTGAGGCCGAAGGCGGAGACGCCGGCGCGCCGCGGCCGGTCCAGGTCCGGCCAGGGCCGAGCCTCCGCCAGCAGGTGCACCCCGGCGCCGTCCCAGTCGACCCCGTCCATCGGCCGGTCGAGGTGCAGCGACCTGGGCAGTACGCCGTGGCGCAGGGCCATGACCGTCTTGATGACGCCGGCCATGCCGGCCGCGGCCTGGGTGTGTCCGATGTTCGACTTGACCGAGCCGACGTACAGCGGCCGCTCGGCCGAGTGGGTGCCGCTGTAGGCGGCGATCAGCGCGCGCGCCTCGGTGCGGTCGCCGAGCGCGGTGCCCGTGCCGTGCGCCTCCACCGCGTCGATCCCGCCGGGTTCGAGCCCGGCGTCGGCCAGGGCCGCGCGGATCACCTCGCGCTGGGCCGTCTCGTCGGGGACCGTCAGACCGCGGCCGCGGCCGGTGCCGGCGCCATCGGCGTTGACCGCCGTGCCGCGGATCAAGGCTAGGATCCGGTGGCCGTTGCGCTCGGCGTCGGACTGGCGCTCGACCACCAGCACGGCGACGCCCTCGGCCCACACGGTGCCGTCGGCGGCCGCCGAGAAGGCCTTGCAGCGGCCGTCCGGGGCCAGGCCCCGCAGCCGGCTGAAGGCGAGAAAGCTGCCGGGGGTCGGCATCACCGAGGCACCCGCGACCAGGGCCATCGAGCACTCGTCCCGGCGCAGCGCCTGCGCCGCCAGGTGCAGGGCGACCAGGGAGCTCGACGCCGAGGTGTCGACGGTGACCGCCGGACCGCGCAGCCCGAGCGTGTGGGAGATGCGTCCGGAGGCCACACTGGCCGAGGTCCCGGTCAGCAGGTAGCCCTCCATGCCGTCGGGCGCGTCGGACAGCCGCGGGCCGTACTCGTGCGCCTCCGCGCCGACGAACACTCCGGTGCGGCTGCCCTGCGCCGAGGACGGGGTGATTCCCGCGCGTTCCAGCGCCTCCCAGGACACCTCAAGCAGCAGGCGCTGCTGCGGGTCCATGGCGACGGCTTCGCGCGGGGAGACGCTGAAGAAGGCCGCGTCGAAGTCCGCGACCCCGTCGAGGAAGCCACCGCGGTCCACATAGCTGCGCCCGGGCGCGTCCGGGTCCGGGTCGTAGAGCGCTGCGACGTCCCAGCCGCGGTCGGCCGGGAAGGAGGCGATCGCGTCGCGTTCCTCGGTGACGATCCGCCACAGGTCCTCGGGCGACCGGACCCCGCCGGGGTAGCGGCAGGCCATACCGACGACGGCCAGGAGCTCCCCGGCAGCGTCGGTCAGCGGCCGCAACGAAGCCGCGTTCTCGAACTCGCTCATTCGGCGCTCCCTGGGTATCCCTTGCGAATCTGCATCAGCGCGACAAATTTTCGATCAGTACACAGCGGTGCCCGGTGCACAGTGCCGGGGCACACGGCGTACACACCGCGCAGGCATGGGGAAGCATGCTGATGCTAAGGCGGTCCGCCACCGGACGGGAAGCCGAAGGGTTGATCACCCCACCCGGTCCCGCCGAGGCCGATCAGGCCCGCCAGGCAGACGCACCGGCCGGCAGGAGTCGACGAGAAGCCGGTACGAAATGCGGAAAACCCGCGGACGCGAGCGTGAATCAGCACCCTGAAACGTGGAACGCCCGGGACCTCGAACGGTGGTCCCATTCCGTGGCGCGCCGGTCGGTCCGACGACGGCGGCGTCGGGACGGCACGGCCAGCTCGGGCACCTTCTTGCCCGCTTCCGCGCAACCGATCGCGGACATCGCGCATCGCGGCCAGCGGATGTACCACAGACTTCGGCGTCGAGAACGCCTCCCCAGTGGACTTCAGCGTAGCCAAGACCGCTCGACGGGAGGCAAGCGAGGTTCAAGTGCGCGGCGTCAAGGCGATCGCACCGCCTTCGGGCCGCAGAGCCCGGCCGTGGTCACGCGACTTTTCGGTAGTGCTCAACCGCGGTGACGAAGCAGTTGGACACTACCAGCCGACACTCCGCGATGCGGCAGTGCGGTACCACACCGAACCACGCCGATAACGAGTGAGCCTCCCCCTCTTATGCCGACTCCGCCGTTACGCCGACTTGCCGGTGAGCCTGCTGCGCCGCTGGCCCAGGGGTTGGCATATTATCGTCCTCGTCCGGCGGCATGCCGTTGGGCTGCGCGGGCGCGCAGAACGTCGCCACGCTCAGGCCCGGCACCGTCTGCACCGCCTCGAGTGCCAGCTCGATAGCGGCCTCTAGCGTCGGCGACGCCCCCAGTCCCAAGCGTCCCCTCGTTGACACCAAGGTCTTCGGCCAGCTGTGCGATCGACCCGTCAGTCTCCAAGCAGATCTGCAGCGCCGGGGTCTTGAAGTCAGGGTCGTACGACTTCTTGATCTAGGGCATCAGACTTCTTCCTTAAGTCTCCTCTCCAGCGTGCGGGTGAAGCCCGCAAAATGCTGCCGCGGTATTCGTCTCACTGACAAACTATTGGGTGTCATCGTTGACGCCACGGCGAGTTCGGGCCGATCCGTCTTGCGCATCGCGCAGCAAACCGGCCAGAGTGCCCTCATGGACAACGAACACGGCCAGAGTGGCCTCATGGACAACGAACAGTCGTCAGACGATGCCAACGGGCGCGTGTCCGCAGGGGACGTGAGGGCGTCGCACACCGATCGAGACCAGGTCGTGGACATCATCCGCGACGCGGCGGCCGAGGGTCGGCTGACCATCGAGGAGCTCGATCAGCGGGTGGAGTCGGCGCTGGGTGCGCGAACCCTGCGAGAGTTGGCCGCGCTGACCAGGGATCTGCCGGAGCAGCCGCGGCGCGGGGAACCGACAGTGCAGGTCAAGGACCTGGTGAAGATCGAGAAGCGCATCGGCAAGGTCGAGTGGGTCGGGACCTGGGTGGTCCCGCGCCGGATGGAGATCAAGCTGACGGTCGGCAACGCCAAGCTCGACTTCAGCAACGCGGTGGTCACCCACGACCGGCTGTCGATCGACGTCGACCTCGGCATCGGCGGCGATCTGACGCTGATCACCAGGCCGGGCATCGTGGTCGTGGCCAACGAGGTGCTCGTGCGCATGGGCGAGTTGAAGGTCCGCCCGGCCCAGCAGGACCCGAGCGTCCCCGTGGACCTGCTGATCGAGGTCACCGGCCAGTTGCGTGGCGGCGACCTCATCGTGGGCTATCCGCGCAACCTGCGCTGACGGCGGGTTCGCCGCAAGAGCCGGCCGGCGCGCACCGCGTCGGCCGGACTGTTAGCGCGGGTTTCCACGCAGCGAATCGGGCCCTTGGCTAGTCAAACCGGAAGCGCGTCGAGCGGGTGTGGCCTGGACCGACCCGCCCGCCGTGGCGGACGAGCAGACCGGCGAGGTGAGGGGCCGCCGCCCGCGTGCCCTGGTGCGCGAGATGGGAAGAAGGTGCCCGGGTTCGCACGTCCGGCCGGGACTTGCCTTACCGACAAAGAGCTGAACTTCTAGGGGAGCCCGTGGTCAGCAATGTGGTGCAGGACACCGAGGCTGGGGTCGGTGGCGGCGCAGGCGTTCGGCACGACGCGCTGTGGCTGCTGGAGACGCTCGTCCCGGGTACGGCGGTCAACAACCTGTCCGTCGCGTTCCGGGTCGGCGCGGCCGTGGAAGCGAAGGCGCTGCGGGCCGCGCTGGCCGCCGTCGTGCGGCGGCATGAGGCGCTGCGCACCGTCTATCACGCCGACGGCGCGCACCTGTCGGCCCGGGTGACCGCGCCCGGTGAACTGCGGCCGGAGCTGACTGAGGTCGCGACGGCCGCAGCCCCGACCGCGGCCCATCTTGAGCCCTTCATCACCGCGCCGTTCCGGATCAGCGGCGAACCGCTGATCCGGGCGACGCTGCTGCATCACCCGGACGCGGACGTGTGCGCGGTGACGGCGCATCAGCTCGTCCTGGACCGCCCGTCCTGCCGCATCCTGCTGGAAGAGCTCGTCGCAGAGTACGAACGCGCCGTGGCGGAACCGGCGTCGGCCAAGCCGAGCCCGGTCCAGCCCGGGTACGCCGACCCCCCGCCGAGCCCGGACAGCCTGGAGTACTGGCGCGCACGCCTGGCCGGCGCCGCCACCGACGCCCTCGATCTCGGCTGTGCGCTCCCCGATCCGAAGCGGCCGACCCTCTCAGGCGCCGTCGAGCACGCTGAGCTCTCGCCTCGGGCCGCCGGCGCGGTCCGGCGGCTGAGCGAGGACCTGGCCGTCCCCGAGCGCTCGGTCCTGCTAGCCGGGTACTGCGCACTGCTCGAGGCGCACGGCGCCGGGCCCGACCTGGTCGTCGGCCTGCCCCACGACCTGCGGCCGCCTGCGTTCGCGCGCACGATCGGCTATCACGTCAACGTGCTGCCGCTGCGCATCCCCGTCGACCCTGACGAGCCCGTCAGTGACCTGATACGCCGCAGCCATGGCGCGTCTGGAGAAGCCGCGGCGCACGCCGACGTCGCCGTAGACGCGCACGCGCCGGAGCTGCTGCGCTCCCGGTCCGGAAGGCTGAGCGCGATGTTCCGCCTGCTGTTTGACTACTCTTCGGCCGAGGACGGACCCGCAGCGCAGTTCACGCTCGCGGGCATGCCGGCCGACCTCATCGGGGTGGAGAACGGCTGCGCGAAGCCGGACCTTGAGCTGCGGGTGGAGTCCTCGGCCGACGGCGGACTGCGTGTGCGAGCCGTCTACCGGACCGAAGTCCTGACGCAGGCTGACGTCCAGTTCCTGCTGGAGCGCTACGACGCGCTTCTGTGTTCTTTCGGCGCGCAGCCCGGCGGGACAGTGAGCGCCCTGCTCGCCTGGAGTGCTCGCGACCACGCGGTCATCGACGCCGCGAACGACAGCGCCGGGCCTGTCGAGCCGGACACCGTCCTGCAGGCGATCTGGCAGCGCGTCGCCGCCGCGCCCGACGCCGTCGCCGTCGTGGACGGCGAGCGCGAGGTGACCTACCGCGCGCTCTGGCTTGCCGCACAGCGCATCCGTTCCCTGATCGAGGCGACCGGCGTGGAACCCGGCAGCGTCGTGGCCGTGGCATTGCCGCGCGGTGCCGGGCTGGCCGCCTCGGTGCTCGGGACGTGGCTGGCCGGGGCGGCCTACCTCCCCGTCGACATGGCCCATCCCGAGGAGCGAATCAGATATCAGCTCTCAGACTCGGGTGCGCGCATCGTGCTCGCCGACGCGGACCTGGCGGGGTTGGTGGAGCCCGGCGCCAAGGTGACCGTGCTGCAGCCCCCGCCGGTGGACGAGGTGCCCCGCGGCGACTCGACGGATCCGCTGGACTTGCCGGACCAGCCATCGTGGACCGAGGCGCCGCCCGATCCGGAGTCCTGCGCCTACCTCATGTACACGTCCGGCTCGACAGGCCGGTCGAAGGGCACGCTCATCCCGCATCTCGCCCTGGCCAACCTCATCCTGCACTTCGTCGAGGAGCTGCGGGCCACGCCGCAGGACGCGACGTTGTGGACGACCACGTTCGCCTTCGACATCTCCGGCCTGGAGCTGTTCGTGCCGCTGGTCTCCGGCGGGCGCGTGGTCGCCGGCCCCGATGCAGCGCGCTCCAGCGGCCGGGTGCTCGGCGAGCTGCTGGACCGGCACGCGATCCGGATCGTGCAGGCCACCCCCACCTCCTGGCGGCTGGTGCTCGACCGGGTCGCCGACCGGCTGTCCGGCCGCGTCGTGCTGTGCGGCGGCGAGCCGGTCCCGGCCTGGCTGGCCCGGCGCCTGGTCGCGGCCGGCGCCGAGCTGCACCACGTCTACGGTCCGACCGAGACGACCATCTGGTCGACCTCGGCCGTGGTGGCGCAGGAGCCGACCGGCCGGCTGGATGTCGGCCGCCCGATCCGCAACACCCGCCTGCTCGTCCTCGACGACCGGGGTCGGCTGCTCCCGGTCGGCCTGCGCGGCGAGCTGTGCATCGCGGGGACGGGCGTGGCGATCGGCTACCACGGCCGCCCGGACCTGAACGCCGAGCGCTTCGGCGTGCACCCCGAATACGGGCGCTACTATCGGACCGGCGACGTGGCCGCCTGGCGTCCGACCGGCGTCCTCGACCTGATGGGCCGCAGCGACCGGCAGGTCAAGCTGCGCGGCAACCGCATCGAGCTCGGTGAGATCGAGTCGATGCTGATGGCGCATCCCCACGTCGGCGGTGTCGCGGTGGTCCTGGTCGGCGACCCGAGTGGGGACGGCGTCCTCGTCGCCTGGCTAGAGTCCGCCGCCGCGCAGGAGGATCCCGCCGCCGCGCTCGATCTGGACGGCATCGCAGCCCACGCACGTGAGCGGCTGTCCAAGGCGATGGTCCCCGGCGAGTTCCTGCGCATCGACGCTCTGCCGGTCAACGGCAGCGGCAAGATCGACTATCCGCTGCTGGAGCGCCGTGCCGCCCAGCGCCGCAGTGCTGCTGGTGTATCTGCGGACGGCGCAGGCTCCATCGCGGCCGGGAACACGTCCACCGAGGGCTCGGGCGACCAGCTGCTCGACGAACTCGTGGCGCTCTGGTCCGCCCTCCTGCGCCGCGCCGACGTGGACGCCGACACCGACTTCTTCCAGCACGGCGGCCACTCGATGCTGGCCGCGGTCGTGCTCCAGGAACTGGAACGGATCAGCGGCGTCTCGCTTGAGCTCGCCCAGATGTTCGAGCAGTCCGCTACCCCTCGCGCCCTCGCGGCCCTCGCCCGCAGCGTCGCCGAGGAAGTTGGCTGACGCGTCCGACTGCCGTCGAGGAGTCAGTTGAACACCAGCTCGAAGACGTCCGCGTCGGGCCGGGGTGTCGGCCGAGGCCTCCTTCCCCCGCCAAGCTACCGAGCTACCGAGCCGCCAGGCCGCCCGTCCTCGTGCTCGCGCCGACGCCACAGCCGGCCGGGAGGTAAGACCTCGACGACCGCAGTTCAATTGCGCGCGACCATCATCCGGCGGATCCGGGTTAGTCTGCTAGACGGCTTTGTCCACCACTACTACTCGCCGGCGGCGCTGGCCGACTTCCTGTTTCGGGCAGCTCCCGGCGTCCGTCGAGGACGCGATCAGGTGGATCTCTGGGCTGTTCCGGTCGGAACCAGCAGGTGCCGAGTTCGCGGGGGGTGAAGCCCTCCGCCTTAGCATGATGGGGTGTAACACATGCCAAACGCACAGTCCTGGAGCGTCATATCCGCGCCGACGTCGAACCGGATCATCCTCGGCGTCGATTTCCCGGCCGCCGGGCGGCGCGAGGCCGGGTTCCCCGAGCTCGTGGCCGGAATGGGCGCCGCCTGGTCCGAATACGGGTTCCTGCAGACCGTGCCGCCGACCGTGGGTCTGTCCGAGCGGCCCACCGGCGACTCGTACACCGAGCACTGGATGCAGGACGGCGACTGGGAGCAGTACGAGGTCGTCGCCGTGTTCGGGTACTGCGTCGGTAGCGTTTACGCCGCCGAGATAGCCCGGCATCTCGCCCTGACGCAGAGCACTGAGCCTAAGGTCGTCCTCTTCGACCCGCAGCTGACCGACGTCCGACTGCTCGCCAACGAGATGCACAAGATGATCGCCATAGCTGGCCCCGTCTTCTCCGAGGAAGAGGCCGAACAGGGCCGCCGGCGCGCCACCGCGATCGTCGAGGGCCCGTCCGCCGTCCTGGTGGAGGTCGCCGTGGAGATCGTCGACCTCTACCGTGAGCTGGCGACCATCGCCTTCCAGCGGATCGGCCTGTCCGGCAACCGCCGCGACGAGGTTGTCCGGCTCTTCGAGTCGTACATGACCTGGCTTTCCGCGGCCGCCCAGGTCGATCCCCTCGACGTCTGGCAGCGCTCCATCGGCATCACGTCCGACGACTTCGCGGCGCAGGAGGAGAGCGGGGACCCCATGGTCGTCGACGCCGCCAAGGTCCTCGGACAGCGGTTCCCGCTCAGACTCGGCCACGCCGACCTCATGCGCGACGAGGCCGCGGTTCGCGTGCTCGTCGAGCATGTCGGACTGTGAGCGCCATCGCGGCCAGCAGCAAGGAACGCGCGATGTGGCTGGTGGAGAAGCTGGTCCCGGGCAGCGCGGCGAACAACCTCGGGGTCGCGCTCCAGGTGGGGGGCCGGCTGCGGCCGGACGCGCTGCGGGCGGCCCTGGCCATCATGCTCGGCCGATACGGGGCTCTGCGCACCGTCTTCCACGCGTCGGGCGCGGACCTGTTCAAGGAAGTGATCCCCGCCGGTGAGTTCGGCATCGAGGTCGAACCGCTCGAGCTGTCGGGTGAGGGCCTGGAGCAGGACCTGACGGCGTTCGTCGACCGCCCCTTCCACTTCGACGGCCGGCTGCTGGTCAGGATGGCGACCGCCGAGCATCCCGACGGCGACGTCCTGTGCGTCGCCGTGCACCATCTGGTGTTCGACATGGTGTCCATGGCCCTTTTCATCAAGGCCTTCATCTCCGTCTACGAGGCGGTCGCGGCCAGCCGGCCCGTGCCGGCGCCGCCCGCCGCCGAGGGTGGCGCCGAGCCGGAGCCGAAGCCCGCGGACGTGGCCTACTGGCGCGAGATCCTCAGCGGCGTCACGCCGGGCGGGGGCGACCTGTGGTGCGGGCTGCCGCGCGGCCGTCGGCCCGCCATGACCGGCGAGAGCGTCGGCCACGCCCTCTCGCCCGAGGCACAGCAGGCCCTGCTCAGCCTCCAACGCTCGGCCCGCGCGCCCGTCGCCGCGATCCTGCTGGCTGCCTACGCCGCCCTGCTCGCCGCGCACGGCGCTGGACCCGACCTCGTCGTCAACGCGCCGTTCGACGTCCGAGGCCCACACACCGCCGCCATCGGCTACCACGTCAACGTGCTGCCACTGCGGGTCAAGGTGGACTTCGCCGAGGGCTTCCGCGCCTTGGTCCGCAAGGCCCGCGACACCTTCCTTGGCGCCATGGCGCACGCGCACACCTCAGTGGACGAACTGGCCGAGCAACTGCCCGGGTTCGAGCCGTCCTCGCAGCGCAGGCTGTCCCGGCACCTGTTCAACTTCCTGCCGGCGATGACCCTCAGCGAGCTCGCCGTGGACGGCATGCCCGCCCGGCTGCTGCCGATCGAGAACGCTTACAGCAAGTACGACCTCGAATTCGTCGGCACCCCGTCCCGGCGCGAGGTCCTGTTCCGGTACTCCCGCGAGATCCTTCCCCGTGCCAGCATCGAGGCGTTGCTGCAGCGGTTCGACGCGCTGCTGGTCGCCGCCGCTGAGGATCCGGACCGGCCGCTGGGCGAGACGGCCGGCTGGAGCGCCGCCGACCGCGAGGTCGTCGACCGGGCCAATGACACCGCCGACCGCCCGCCGTACCCGCTCGTCCCCGTGGCGTTCGCCACCCACGCGGCGAACGAGGCACAGGCGACGGCCGTGACCGAGGGCGAACACACCCTCAGCTATCAGGACGTGCACGAGCAGGCCGACGCGATCCGCTCGATGTTGGCCGACGCGGGAATCCGGGCCGGCGACGTGGTGGCGGCCGCCGTGCCGCGCGCGCAGGCGGCGGCTGCTGCGCTCGGCGTGTGGCGAGCCGGAGCCGTCCTGCTGCTGCTCGACCCCGGACACGATCCCTCCTGGCTCACCCGGCAGATCGCCCATGCCCGTCCTGCCGCCGTCCTGACCGGGACGGAAGAAGACCTGGCCGACGTCGACCTGCCGCTCGTGCTGCCGCTCGTGCTGCCGCTGGAAATCGCCCCGGCCTCCGGCACCACCGCGCCCGAGGCCGACGCTCCGGCCGATCCGGGCGCTGCCGCCTGCCTGATCCTCACCTGCGGGGACGACGGGCAGCCAGTCTCCACCCTGCTGAGCCACCTGGGCATCGCCGACACCGTCGGACACCTTGCCGGCGAACTCGGCGTGGAACCCGGAACCGGAGTCCTGTCGCTTGCAGAGCCCGCCACACTCGCCGCGATCCTCGACCTGAGCCTCGTCCTGAGCGCGGGCGGGCGGCTGGTGCTCGCCCCCGAGCAGGCCAGGACCGGCGGCGCCGCCCTGCGCGAGGCCGTCGACCGGCATGGGGTGTCCGTCGTCCCGATCCCGCCCGGTATCCCGGCCCGCATCCTGGAGGACCTTGCCGACAGGCTCACGGGCTTGACCGCCCTGGTTCCGGGCGAGGAGGTCGCGCGGGAGACCGCCGCACGGTTGCAGGCGGCCGGATGCCGGCTGCACAGCGCCTACGGCACCGAGGCGACCACGGGCTGGGTCCTGTCCGGACGCCCCGACGCGCCCGACGGCGTCGCCCGGGGCGGGCCCATCACCCGCACGCGCGCGTTCATTACTGCCCAGGACGGCCGCGAACTGCCGGTCGGCGTGCGCGGTGAACTCCGCGTGGCGGGCACCGGCCTGGCGCTGAGCGCGGCGGCCGACGACGCATTCCTCATCGACGAGCGGTACGGCCGCTGCCATCGCACCGGGATCCTCGCCTGTTGGCGCTCCGACGGCACCGTCGAACTGCTCGGCCGGATCAGCCGTCAGATCACCACCCTCGACGGCCCCGTCGACCTCGGCGAGGTCGAGGCGGTGCTGCTCGACCACTCCGGCGTGACCGCAGCCGCCGCAGTGGCCGTCGCGCGACCGGGAGAGCCCGCAGTGATCGTGGCGTTCACCGAGTACGCCGACGGCACCAGCGATGACGTCGAGGCCCGGCTTCTGGCGCACGCGGAGCTCGGCCTGGCCGCGCACGCCGCCTCCCGGCTGGTCGTCCGCCTCGGCGCGCTGCCCCGGACCCCCGATGGCCGCCCCGACCAGGACGCCCTGCAACGGTCGGCCGAGAAGGCTCTCGACGAGGGACCCGTCCTCGACCCGGCCGCCGACGACCCGCTGTCCGCCGGCCTGATCGGGCTGTGGCGGACGCTGCTCAACGCCTCCGAGGCGACGGCGCATACCCACTTCTTCGAGGCAGGAGGCCATTCACTGCTCGCGGCCGTCCTGGCCGACCGGATCGAGGAGCTGACCGGCCTGACCCTCCAACTCGGGGAGATCTTCGAGAATCCGACTCCCGCGGCCCTCGCCGCGAGGCTCCTGCACCTCGCCCCGTGGAGACAGGGCCCAAGGGAGGGTTCTGATGCCGGAGATCAGCAGGGACCGTGACGCCGGCTTCAAGGCTGTGAATAGCCCTCCAGACGATGTCTGCTGGACACTTTGAGCTGACCGAGGCCCAGTGGGCTGTGCTCCAATCGTAAGTATTCGGAAGTGCTGTGATCGGTGTCGTCGGCGGATGGGCGCGGCCGGCCGGCTGCGATGGCTTGGTCACGTTGCGACACCGGCGTAAGAGGAAGTTTGCCAAGCGGCGTGGAGAGATTTTTCTGGTTATTCGTGGTGATGGTCGTGGCCTGGGTTCTTGCTACGGGTGATGCCGGTGTGCGTGCGGTGGCGTGCTGTCGCCGTGCGGGCTGACCGCACACCGCGACTACCCGATGATCAGCCTCGACAATAACCCCGCTGAGCGGCAGATCCGCCCGGTCGCGACCAGGAAGAACGCGTACGGCTCCGCAACGACGACGCCGCCCGACTGGCCGCCACGATCTGGACCGTCACCGCCGCCGCCGAGATGGCCGGGCTGAACGTCCTCGCCTACCTCACCGCCTACCTCGACGCCGGTATGCGTCCGCTCACGGGATTTCCGACTACTTACCTCCAATCAGCTATATGCGCCCAGCAGTTGAACAATGGTCTGACACGTTTACGAAACCAGAGCGAGTGTGGCATGGTCGACCTGTGGAGCGAGGCAACTGAGTGGCTTTATGTGCGACGCATGTGCCGTCGTTACCGCCTGCGGTTCACCGAATTCACCTGTGACGAGCGCGGCTGCCATCCCGGATCGGACGAACCCCAACGGGGCCGATGTGCGACCCGCACCTGACCGCGGGTCGCCGAGATATGCCGACGGCGATGCCTTTGACCTCGCCTGAGAGGACGAAAAATGAGCGATGTAGACGATGTGCTGACTGCCATAGCCGGTGTTGACAATTTCCTCAAGGACCTCTTTGTCGGCGATGACGAGGATCTGCAGTCGGCCCTCGACCGGATCGATGAGAACGGCTTTTCGCCGGCCAGTGTCTCCGCCACGCAGGGCAAGCTCCTCTATCTGCTGGCGAAGCTCATGAATGCGCGAAACATCTTGGAAATCGGCACGCTCGGCGGATACAGCACAATCTGGATGGCCCGCGCGGTCGGCTCAAGCGGGCGTGTCGTCACGCTCGAATACGAGCCGAAGCATGCTGAAATCGCGAACTCAAGCATAGCTCGTGCCGGTCTCGCGGACATCGTGGACGTACGTACCGGCGCGGCGCTTGAGTCGCTTCCAAAGATCAAGGAAGAGGGCTTGGCTCCGTTCGACCTTGTTTTCATCGACGCGGACAAGGAAAACAATGTCGAATACATATCGTGGGCGGTGGAGCTCTCTCGACCCGGTACGGTCGTCATCGTGGACAACATCATCTGGAGTGGCGGCATCCTGGATGAGGGAAGCAGCGATGCAAATGCAATCGGCGCTCGCGCCGCATTGCTCGCGCTGAGTGCCGAAGACAGGTTGGAAACCACTGTGCTGCAGACCGTGTGCATCAAGGGCTGGGACGGATTCGCGCTGGCCGTCGTGAAGTAATGCGGACCGCTCTTGCTGAATCTGTTTTGACTGGCAGACGTCTTCGCTGAAGATAACATTCAGGATCCGGCACCAGGCCCCACAAGGACTGAAAGGTAGGCAACTCTTATGGAATCACCAATGGTCCTCGTGGTCGGATCCGGGCCGACGGGTCTTATATTGGCGTACGACTTGACGCGCCGCGGTGTGCCTGTGCGCATCATCGATCGACAAAAGGAGTTCACCACCGCGTCGCGTGGCAAGGCCGGGGTACAGCCTCGGACACTCGAGGTTTTCGACGACTTCGGAATCATCGACAGGATGTTGGAAGCCGGCACCCAGCGGCTGCCCTTCCGGCGGTATCTCCTCGACCAGATGATCAGCGAGGTGGTTCCGTACGAGGACAAAGAACCACGGCCCGATGCCCCCTATCGCCGCATGCTCTACATCCGCCAGAATGACGTCGAGCAGATACTTCGGGGCCTGCTGAGCGAGGTCGGCTGCGAAGTGCAACGGGCCACGACCCTCACCGACTTCACCCAGACCGATACCTCAATCATCGCAACGCTGGACGGGCCGACCGGAACCGAGAAGGTCGAGGTCGGCTACCTGGTGGGGTGTGACGGTGGCGGCAGTACCGTCCGCAAGCAGCTTGGACTGCAATTCCGGGGCGTCACCGACGACAGCCAGAAGCTGTATGTCGGGGACGTCGAGGTCGACGGGTTGCCTGGCGATGCCTGGTATCAGTGGTATGACTTGCAGCGCGGCCTCCTCTTGCTGTGCCCGCTGCCGGGGTCCCGTTCCTGGCAGATCCAGGCGTCGGCATCGCGCGCCGCCGATGGCACATTTCCGGCGCCGTCGCTGGAGGTGCTGCAGGACGCAGTCGACCGCATCAGCGGGATGTCCATCAAACTGAGCAATCCGACCTGGCTTTCTGTCACGAAGAAGAATGTACGGATAGTCGATTCACTGCGATCCGGCCGTGTTCTCATAGCCGGCGACGCGGCACACGTGCACCCCGTGGCGGGTGCGCTCGGAGCCAACACCGGCGTGCAGGACGCATACAACCTCGGTTGGAAACTCGCCAGGGTGATCAAGGACGGGGCCGACCAGAGTCTGCTGGACACCTACCAGGAAGAGCGCCTGCCGGTGGCGGAGTGGGCCCTGCGGACGTCCTGTTCCTCGGCCGACCGGATCGCTAAAGCCGTGATGGCAGGTGACGGTGGCGCCGAAACGGGGCTGACCGAGGAGACGAACCAGCTTGGGCTGAACTATCGCGACAGCTCCCTCAGCTGGAACCTCGATGCTCCCGGTGCTGGCGACAGCTCAGGGGTACGCGCGGGTGACCGCGCCCCAGACTCGCCGTGCCCAGATGGAACGAGACTGTTCGATGTTTTCCGCGGACCCCATGCAACGCTGTTGGGCATGGGCACCAACTGCCGTGAGGCGGTAGCGCAGGTGGATTCCGCTGGCATCGCGGGACTACGCACTCTGGATATCCAAGAACGTCCTCCGGCCTACGGATATACCGAGGACGCCTTGGTTCTGGTCCGGCCGGATGGCTATGTCGGGCTGGTGACGACAGCTTACGACAGCGCCGGAGTCCTTAAATATTTGGATTTCCTGCAGGCCCCTCATAGTAAACATTCAGGTCCCCGACTTACGGGTGGTTAGCGTTGCGTGACGGTTTCAGAGTGCAGTTCAGGCGGCGGCCGGGATGGGTGGTTTCCACGGGTTTCCGGGGCGGCATAATCGGTCCGCCGGCCTCGCCAAGACGTATAAGACGTACAAGACGTATAAGACCAAGCGCAGCACGGTCGACGCGGTACGCAGTGTCGACCTGACCGTGCAAGCCGGAGAGATCGTCGGGTTCCTCAGGCCGAACGGCGCCGGCAAGCCCGTTACGGGATTGTGACATTCATTGCGCTGCGGCGCGTTCGCCGAACCCAGGAGGAGATTGGCCTCGGCCAGCGCTGCTGTTTACCGCTGCCCTGGAGATTGCCTGGAATGCATGTCCGCAGGACCAGTCGTCATCGATGGTCGCTGGGTGCGCCGCCAAGACCCTCTGCCCTGCGGCCATCGACGAGCATTCCCGCACACCGGCCGACTGCAATCAGCGCATACCCCCAGGCTCGCGGTAATCTTACAGATACCAGGCATATCCCCGGGATGTCGTCGCTATCTGGTTATCATATTGATGCTGCACCAATAGAGGTGACACCCTAAAATGTGCTGCAATTGCCTCTAGTGCAGCATCATCGTGTTTTCCTAGAACCTCCAAGGCGGCCTGGATTCCATCAGAGGGTGCAAGCAACTCTGCAGCGAACGCCCGTGCAACTTGTTCGTCTTGACCGCGAGCCGCCGACAGGACGAAACGCTGATGCTCAGGATGGGCCAAGGCCCGCCCCAGTGCTCTGGCTTGGCCGAAGCGGCTAGCTGTTGCTCCGAGGCGACGGTTGTCTAGCACTAGCCCACAGCGTTCTGCTGTTACCGTTACGACTCCGTGCAAACCATTTGAGGGTGCGCTAACATCACCAAGCCTTACCCATGGAGATATATCGAATTGTTTCGTATGATCTAGATCAAGTTCACGTCTGACTTGACGGGCCATAGCATATCCGATTGTCCACGGCCTCTCGTCATTGACGGTATTAGAAAGGCTGTCCACAGGTGATGACAGTGCTGCGTACAGAGGCCGAAGCGTCTTGGCGGCCTTAGCCGATGCACGCTCCGAAACAGACATTGCTCGGCGAGCCCACTCTGCTGCACCCGCAAGGCCTGTAACATCGGCGCTATCGAAGAAATCAACAGAAACTTCAGAAGGCAGATCAGCCGCTATGCGAACGACCTCGTCTGCGGTGTGCTCGCTTACGGAATAAGGATCTAGGCCCAGTCGAGCTACCGTGAGGCAAAAGTCTCGTTCTTCCTCGTCCGCTGTCGCGACCGCCTCCCACTCCTCGGCCAACGGTGTTTTAGGGAGCTTCGACTCCGCGAGACGCTCGAGGACGCGATTAACAACTCCGGCCAAGCAGACGCGCGCCTCGGCGGCACGGATTATTGCGTAGCCCTCCGATGCAAAGCGCACGGGAGAAAAGCTACGGTTGCGATCTTGTGACCACGCCACGCAGGTAACAGGTCCCTCAGGGACCACCGTTAGGTCAGGCCAAGGCATTCCATCGCCAGCGCCGCGGAAGTTGTGTTCAGGCAACCAGGGGTATGCGCGTACGTTCTGCCATGTCCAGTAGCGTGCCTCAACCGCTGACGGTCGTATGTGAGAAGTGAGCAGCCACCAGTTCGAAGCAACCCACTGGGCGAGCGGGTACATTGAGCCATAGACTGAGCGACGGAATGTTCCGTCCGCAGCCTCTACTTGCGTTATGCATCTATCGCCAACCCAGATCTCGTACCGCGCCCATGTCGCTGCTAGCTCAGGCGTTGTGACCCCAGGCGCTTCCAGCCATTCAATATTTACATCGAAGCCGATAGTCATCATAGCCAGCCCGGAGCTTCATAGTCTTTGATTGGGTACCCTTTGTATTGCCCGAGTCCTGAGTTACTGAGGCGAGCCTCGTAGACTTGATCGCCAACTCGTTTCACGCATACCTGAGAAAATCGCCTTCAAGCGCAGCGCTTACACAGCCTTCGCTGACTGCCTCCCGCAGCCAACTGGCAACCTCGTCGAAATTCAGCCCTCTCGGACAGGCGGACGCATCGCTTCTTAGATTTCCAGGACCAGCGCTAGTCAAGTAATCCTTATGCTCAGCACTTATCACGTATGTCACTTTCCCTGCCATGGCGCCAAGGTCTATCTCCGGCCCGGGTACGAGGCGCTCATCCTTCCGCGGCCGATGACGACGGGGCGCTCGCATCAGGCCGTCCTGCTGAGCAGCGTTTCCGGGCTCTGGAGAGTCATGCCTCTAGGGTAAACGCCGATTCCCTTGCCAGATCCAGACGGTTCATAGAGGGTAGCTTCCCCGTCATCACGACGCCCATGCGTCTTGTGATCTCTGCCTGCTCGGCAGCAAGCATCCATCGCAGCCTGCGGCGCTCTGCCGGGCTCGCCAGGCACGATCCTCCCCGGCTTCGGCGTCGGCGAGGGGTTTCCCCGGAGCACCTGGACCGCCGCTTCGTGATTTGACAGAAAGCGTCGCAGCGCTTGGGATCGTCCGAACAGCAGGAGCGCTCCGGCCGTGACCTCGGCCTGGGTCCCGACCCAGTCCACGGCACCGCCGCGGCCCACCTCGTGAGCGGGCATCTCATGGGCGTGGTACGGCACACAGGGCGGCCGACCGTCGCCAGCAATGGCCCGCCGGACGTAGGTGCCTCTCGCTGTTCCCACCCCGCGCGGGCTATCGAGCACCTCGACGACCAGGATTTCCGCACCTCCGGCCTGAACGATTCCGACGACCGCGGAAAGCGCTGGCTGAGTCATGTACGCGATCGGCACCTGGATTCGTATACCTGGTCAGCGGGCGTCTTTCCGGATGCGCCCACCGTCCCAGTATTTCTGACTGGCAAGTCTTCTGCTGACCCGGGGAGCAGCCGGCTACCGTCCGGCAGAAAACAGCCTGCGTGAGTTGATGAAGACCACCTGCCTGCGATCTTCCGGCTCGCTGGCCCTATCGTCATCGCCGGGTTCTGATCCGGCGATGTTGTCGGCGTAGCCTGGCGCGACCCGGAAGTTGCCGTTGCCATCGGGCTCGAGCGTCTCAAGTTCCAGTGCGCGGCCCTGCAGCTCGGCGAGCAACTGCTCCGACTGCAGGAATATCTCGACGAGCTCCTGGCGAGGGTATAGCTCCTCTTCCTCGTCCCGGTGCCGGGATTTCCGCCAGCGGCCGAGGACCAGGCGGGGAACACGGATCAGCTGCGGCCACTCGTCCCGCCCGCATTCATCGAGTTCGGACCAGAATTGGGACCAGTCGAGTACCTCCGAAGGAGCTGCCGAGGAAGCGGGATCCCCCCACTCGGGCTTGCCAGGATCACCGATGTCGAACTGGACCAGGCATCTCGTGACGCCCCGGTCTTGCCGGCGGTGGGCGTTCAGGTCGTGGCGCAGCACGCCGGCTACCTGCTGAGTGGTCATGACGACCATCCAGTCCCCGAACCACCAGCCGGTCTTGCTGCGCTGGACTGCCAGTTCGGTCGCGTCTTGCCCGTCAGCCCTGGCCGCCGCGGCCAGCTCTCCGTCCCAGTGCGGCCGGGGGAAGGCATAGAACGGCTGCCGGGCGAGCGGCTTGTGGCTGTACTCCCACAGCTGACCAAGATCGACGTTCACCTTGTGACGTCCAGGGCCGGCGGGCGTGATCGTCTTCAGCTCTAGCTGTATGGCCTTGCCGGGCTGGGCCGGCAGCGCCTGGAGGTCGATATCCACCCCGTTGACAGGCCACCACTGCGCGGCCAGCGACCGGTACCGGTACGCGACGCACAGGCTGGCCCAGTGCTCCAGGGTCTTCTCCGGAACCGACACGTTTTGCGTCATGGTGAAAACAATAGGAAAAGGGGGCGTTTCTATGGAAATCCGGTGACTGGGTGACAGCGGCCGTTCCGATCAGGGAGCGAGCGATGGCGACCGCCGTTGAGCTGGATGACTCGCAGACGGGGAACCACGACCGGACGTGTCACGAACTATCACGACCACTGATAGTTTCCGGCGTCGCGGGAGACGCCGGCGGCCTGCCGGGGTAGTACGGCTGCTGGTTTCCCCTGATCAGATGGCATAGGACGCGCAACAGCACCGGCAAGCCCGTTACGGGATTGAGACAATCCTTTCAAGCTCTACCTAACCGTCGGTTTTGGCTTGTCCCCTGGGTCATTGCCAGCCAGCTCGGACTTTCCGTCATAGTTCGGTCTTGTTTCGATATATTCGCGCCAGCTTCTTGCTCTCGCCGGTGTCTCATCTTGGACGTAGAACGCTTGATCCCGGCCGAGAGAGCAGGGATCGTCCGGATCGACCAGCCGGAACCCGCCGCCCAGGACAAGGTGCTCGCCGACGCGTGCGAATGGCTGGCCGCTGGCGTTGAGGACTTCAAGCGGATCGAGGCGGGCGTGATAGCCCGCAGGCCACAGGACCGGTGTGCGGTTTCCTGTGCCTGACCGGATCCACAGGCACCAGCGGTCTGGTCCGGCTTCTTCGCCTTCCAGCACTCCGAGCAGCGCGGCTCGCTGCCGCCATTCGCCCAGCGGCCGACCGCTGGTCGGAATCTGCACGATCTTGCGAGACCCGGTCCTCTCGCTTGCGGGGTGGTTCACGCAGCTGCGCCAATCCTCTTCGTGGGCTCAGCCACTTGGGTTCATGCCGAGCCGGGTGTATTACTCCAGCTTCCACGACCCTTCCCTCCTTGGAGGACTGCGTAACGCGCCTCCCGTAACAGGGCAAGGGCCGCGCCGGATTCGTCACCGACGACGTCGAGAACATCACCGGAATAGCCCCCCGGACCTTCCGCGACTGGTGCGAGCGCAACGCCTCAGCCTTCAACTGACAATGCAGGCAGCGGGTCGGGGGTACACGGGCAGCAGCCGGTGGCCCCTCGTCCCACCGTCGTAAGGCTGGGAGACCGCCCATCCAAAGGACCCGATTTCCGCGCTGGTGTGTGCAAAGGCAGTAACATCGGGTGATGAACGAGGCGGTGAAGGCGAGTCGTCGTCGATCAGGGAGCTCGCGGACACGACCTTCCCGGCCCGCAGCGCCAGCCGCATGAGAGCGCGCAGCCGTGTTCGCTCACACGGGTGCAGGTCGCGATGCTCGGGCCGCTGGAGGTCGTGACGGTGCACTTGCCGCCGCGGCGCGGTCGCTGCACGCAGAGCTTCGCGTACTGGCTGGGTGTCATGCCGGGTGCCGCTTTGAACGTCCGGGTGAAGTGGGCCTAATCGGCGAAGCGGGCGTCGTGCGCCGCTTCCTTTCCCGTCAGTTCCCTTCCCGGCCAGGCGGGCAGTAGCCACCCGCCTGCCGGGTGGCACAGTTGCCGGTTTCCGCTGGTCAGGCCGCATAGGGTGCGTAACGTCGCCGGCAAGACCACGACGCTACGCATGCTGACGACGCTGCTCGAACCGACCGCGGGCACGGCTGTTGTGGCCGGCGCGGAGCTGTACCGGCTCGACCGGGCCGAGGCCCGTCGGCGCTGTGCCGTGCTGCTCGCGCAGCTCGACCTGGCCGGTCTACAGGGCCGCTAGATCAAGACCCTGTCAGGCGGGCAGCGGCGACGGCTCGACATCGTGCTGGGCAGCGGCACGCTGGCCGTGCTGTGCACGGTTCCTCCGGTTGGCCGACGGCACCCGCGTCTACCGGACCGGAGACCTCGCCCGATCAGATTCCTTACAGCGTCGCCGGCAAGGTGGACGTGCGCGCCCTTCCCGACCCCTTCGCGGGCCGCACGGACACCGCGCCGGGCGCCGGGGCCGCCGATCCGGACCGGGACGAGATCGAGGATCGGGTCGCGCGGATCTGGTCCCGTGTCCTGGGGGTCAACGAGGCCGAGATCGACATCCACACCGACTTCCACCTGCTCGGCGGCGACTCACTGTCCCTGCTGACCATGCTGGCCGACGTGTGCCGGGACGTACTGCCCCCGCCCATGGAGGCCGGATTCATGTCCCAGCTGGGACATGGGACATGAATCCGGCGTGTCGCCTGTTGTTCAACTGCTACGCCAGGGCAGTCGAACATCCAGCGGGCCGTGCATGACCACAAGCGGCTCGGCCGCGGCATCGAGCTCGCGGCGCTCGCCGCGCTGTCGGGAATGGAGCGCGAGTACATCCGCGACCGCACCCTGGAAGGCCACGAGTCGGCCCGTGCCCGGGGCAAGTCGATCGGCGGCGCGCCGTCACCGATGAGGCGATGCTCGCCGCCGCGGTCCACCTGCGAGGCAGGAGATGAGCCTGCGCCACATCGCCGGCCGCCTCGTGATCGCCACAGGAAAGACGAATGGCCAGCATCCCTCGCCGGCCACCGTAATGCGCATGCTGCACGAGCACGATCAGAAGGCAGCAGCGGCGGGTGTCAATCTCATCGTGGGATAGCACGGTGAGATAGCGGGACCCCTGGTGGCTGGGCCGCCGGACCAGGGCCCAGGTCGCGGTCACGGACGGCGTGACCGATTTCGGCCCAGAGCAGCCTGGCCAGGCAGCCCAGCTAGAGCCAGCCGCGTTCGTCGGCCAGGCGGACGGCCTCGGTGCGGTTACGGGCGCCGGCCTTGGCAATCGCGGTGGACAGGTAATTGCGGATGGTGCCTTCGGACAGGAAGAGCTTGCCGGCGATCTCGGCCACGGTCGCGCCGGGGCGGGCGGCGACCAGGACATCGCGCTCCCGGGCGGTGAGCGGGGAGACGCCGCTGGCCAGGGTGGCGGCGGCCAGCACCGGGTCGACGACGCGTTCGCCGGCCGCGACCCGCCGGATCGCGTCGGCCAGCTGTTCGGGCGGCGCGTCCTTGACCACGAAGCCGTAGGCGCCGGACTCCATCGCGCGCCGGAGGTAGCCGGGACGGCCGAACGTGGTGAGGATGAGCGACCGGC